>Ga0210049_1003154_pt1 | contig 14976 bp, 17 predicted proteins | sample CryGeyCG2014_300_2_FD_183964 | JGI IMG/M metagenome (GOLD analysis project Ga0210049, IMG submission 183964) | Groundwater microbial communities from aquifer - Crystal Geyser CG06_land_8/20/14_3.00 (SPAdes) (version 2) | ecosystem: Environmental > Aquatic > Deep subsurface > Groundwater | place...
GGGTATCAGAGGTGTAAGAAGCTCCATGGATAGTGCCATGATTGCCATAACCTGAAGCATCACGAGCAATAGTTCCTGAACCTTCATCAAAACTCCAAATTCCTACCGCATAAGCTCCCAAAACATGATTTACACTTTGACTAAACTGTAAGCTTTTAGCAATTCTGGCTTTTTCCCTAACTCCTCGCATTGCAACTAAAACAATGCTGGCAATTAAACCAATTATAGCAATAACCACTAAAAGCTCAATTACAGTAAAAGATTTTTGTTTAAGCATATTAAAATAGTTTAGCAATGTCTTTTATGGTTACCCAGATGATTAAGGCAATTAACAAAGCAAAAAAGACAGCGGTAATTTGTTGCTCTATTTTTTGGGAAATTGGTCTTTTTCTGGCTGCTTCAATCCCTAAAAAAAGAAGTTTTCCCCCATCTAAAGCCGGAATTGGTAAAATATTGAAAAGAGCCAGATAAATTGAGATTATGGCAATAAATTGGACAAAATAGTTTACCCCTAATTGACCAACCTGGGCGAAAAGAGAAAAAATTCCAACCGGCCCCATCAATTGAACCCCTGAGGGTACTCCCCGAATAACACTTGCCAGGGCATAACCCCATCCCTGAATTACAGCCACTGTTAAATTTCCACAAGCGAGCACTCCTCGAATCGGAGCTTGATACCAGGGATATTTCTTAAGAGCAGTTCTAACCAAACCTATTCCCATTGCCCCCTCTCCCTCGGGCGGAGATTCTCGAGGAACTAATTTAACGTCAAGGGTATCTTTCCCTCGCTCAACAGTCAAAGTAATTTTTTCTCCCAGATGTTCTGCCGTAAATTCCTGAACCTCTTTGACCTTTGTAACCTGTAACTCGTAATTTGTAATTTGTAATTTTTTAATAGTGTCTCCTGCTTTTAACCCTTCTTTCCCGGCTGGTGAGTCAGGAGCAACACTGATAATTTGGACTTTTGGCTCTTTTAAATTATGGTTTTCCTCATCTCCAATAGCTGTCGGTACACCCAAAGCCATAAGAAAAGAAAGTAAAACAGCCGAGATGAGCCAAAAAGAGATTACTCCTCCCAAAATAATAAAAGCTCTTTGCCAAATCGGCTTGTTGCTAAAACTCCTGGAGTCTTCAATGCCTCCTATTTCTCCTTTAATTTTAACAAAAGCTCCAAAGGGTAAAAGATTTAAAGAGTAAACCGTTTCCCCAATTTTTTTACCAAAAATCCGGGGGGGGTAGCCAATACCAAATTCCTCTACTTTTACTCCAAATTTTTTAGCCAAAACAAAATGGCCAAGCTCATGAAGAACTATCAAAGCAACTAAACTCAAAAAAGCGATTAAAATAATAAGCAGCATAAATTTTCTCGCTGGGAAAATTGATTGTGTCTCTTCGAGACAAACGGGGAGCGATGAAGCTTTAAAGCAAATCTGCCGAGCAATTACTCTATAATCTCTTTTTTCTTTTTCTCGACCATCTCTTCAATTTTCTTATTATATTCATCGATTAAATCCTGGAGTTCATCTTTGGCTCGAAACTTATCATCTTCTGGAATCTCCCCTCCCCTCTCTTTTTCCTGAATCTCCCTCCAGACCTCTTCCCGCCAATGTCTAACCGTTCTCTTGGCTTGCTCTTTTTTTTCAGATAAAACCCTTAATAAATCTTTCCTAAATTCTTCTGATAAAGGGGGGAAACTAATTCGGATGGTTTCTTTATCTACAACTGCCTTTCCTCCGATGTTAGAACTGGAAATTGCTTTTTCAATGGGTTCTAAATAAGATTTGTCCCAGGGCTGAATTAAAATCTGGCGAGCTTGAGGAATAGAGATTGCTCCCAGCTGTTTGAGAAAGGTTTTTTGGCCAAGCAAATCCACCTGAAGATTCTCTACTAAAGAAATTGAGACCCGACTGGTCCGAATCTTAGTTATTTCTCCTTCTAAAAAATTAAGAGTTTTCTCTAATTCTGGTTTAATTTTTTTAATAATCTCTTGATAACTCATAAAAAGTTTCTTTAATTGTACTCTAAAATAATTGTGATTACAATTCTAACATTAAGATTTCCAGAGCTAATCTGGGGTTAACATTGGTGGTGGAAATTAGCAAATTTGTCTTTTGGATAAGTTTTAAAATGTTTTTTAGTTTCGCTACTGAATATTTTTTAAACTTTAAGTCAGAACTTGAATTAACGGTTGAAATTAAAATCCCTCGAAAATACTTTAGCCAGCTATTGAAAATTTTATTCAAATCTTCTAATTTCCGAGCTTTCTCTTTGGCATATTGAAAACGGGAGATTAAATCAGAATCAATCAATAACTCAATTTCTTTTATTCTGTCTTTTTCCTCTTTAATTTTTTCGGGGTCTAAAAGTTCTATAGCCCGACCGGGTTTTCCCGAAGAAAGCAAGGTAATATCTTTGGCTCTTTCTTCAGAAACTCCTTGTCTCAAAAGATACTTTTGAATTTCAGCCAGAGGCACAGGAGAAAATTTAAGAATTTGACATCGAGAAATAATGGTAGCTAAAAGGGTTTGAGGATATTCAGTAATTAAAATAAAAATAGCTTTGCCTTTTGGTTCTTCCAGGGTTTTCAAAAAACAATTCTGAGCGGCTCTGGTCATCAAATGAGCTTTATCTATTATTACTGTTTTAAATGGGGCTGAATATGGTTTTAAAGATATTTTCCGATTAACTTCTCTTATTTGAGAAATCTGAATTTCTTTAGCCCCTTCCTTTTTTTGGCTAATTCTCTTGTCTGAATTCCTTTCTTGAAAAACAGCCGAGGGTGAAACAAAAATTAAGTCAGGATAAGTTTTTTTCTCAATTTCCTGACAATTTCGGCAGGTCTGACAGGGTTTATTTTTTTCTTGACAATTAAGTAATTTAACAAATTCAAGGGCTATTTTTTTCTTTCCTATCTGAGCCTGACCCGAAAACAAAAAAGCATGAGGAATTTTTCCTTTATTGACCAGTTTTTTTAAAAATTGCCACTGCTTTTGATGACCAACAAACATAATCTACTTTTTGGACATTGTGCTTTTTTTATAAACCTCTAAATTTTCCAAAACTACTCCTGTTCCCTTAGCCACACAAAGCATTGGTTCCTCGGCTATAAAACAAGGAACCCCGGTTTCCTGGGAAATTTTCTCATCAATATTTCTAAGTTGAGCCCCGCCTCCAGAAATTACCATTCCCTTATCCATAATATCAGCTGATAATTCGGGAGGGGTTTCTCGTAAAACCAATTTAATTATCTGAATAATTTCTGCCAAAACATCTGAAATAGCCTCACAAACTTCGTTAGAAGAAATTTTAATTGTCCGAGGAAGACCCAAAAGTAAATCTCGGCCTCTGATTTCAAGATATTTTTGTTCTTTTTCTGGCAAAGCCGTGCCAATTTTTATTTTTATTTCTTCAGCCGTAGATTCACCGATGGCTAAATTATATTTTTTTCTGACAAAGTCAGAGATAGCTTGATTCATTTTGTCTCCAGCTATCCTGACCGATTTCCAGGTAACAATTCCTCCTAAAGAAATTACTGCCACCTCGGCAGTTCCCCCGCCAATATCAACTATTAATTGACCGGAACAGGCATTTATAGGAATTCCTGCTCCAATGGCGGCTAAAATCGGTTCTTTAGCCACAAAGACTTCTTTAGCTCCAGCCCCTAAACCAGCTTCAATTACTGCCCGTCTTTCAGTAGAAGTAATCCCTACCGGAACAGCAATTAACACTTCTGGTTTAAAAAGACGAAAAGAACCCAGACTTTTCTCAATGTAATATCTCAACATAGCCTGGGTGACCCGGAAATCAGCAATCACCCCGTCTTTCAGAGGTCTATAAACTCTTATCGTATCCGGGGTGCGACCGGTCATTTCTTTGGCTTCTTCTCCCACAGCCAAAATTTTATTTTCGTTAACAGTAACAGCCACCACCGACGGCTCTTGTAAAATCACTCCTCTGCCGGGGAGAAAAACCAAAGAATTACAGGTTCCTAAATCAATACCAATTTTTTTGATAAACATAATTGAAAATTTTAATCTTTTATTCGTTTAATATCTGCTCCTATTTTTTGTAATCTTTCCTCTATCCTCTCGTATCCCCTATCAATCTGATAAATGTTTTCAATAACGGTCTGGCCTTTGGCAATCAAGGCGGCAGCTATTAAAGAAGCTCCACCTCTCAAATCAGGAGAAGTTACTCTAATTCCATAAAGAGGCGTGGGACCGGAAACTATTGCCCGGTGAGGGTCGGCAAAAATAATCTGACCCCCCATTTTATTTAACTCTTCCAGATATTTCAACCTTCCTTCATATAAAGGGTCGTGAATCAAGGTCGGGCCTTGTATTTGGGTTGCCAAAACACCAAACAGGGGAAGTAAATCAGTAGCTAAACCAGGGTAAGGCAGACTTTGGATTTTATAAATTTTTAAAGAGGTCCAGGGTTCTATTTTTACTGAATTTTTAGAAACTACTTGGAAAGGAAGACCGAAATCTCTTAATTTTTTGAGAGTAAATTCTAAAAAGGGAATTTCTATATTTTTTACCAAAACCTTTCCCTTGGCGCAAGCGGCCATCAAAATAAAAGTTCCGGCTTCAATAGGGTCTGATATTAATTTATGCCTCACTCCCTTTAATCTTTTTTGACCTTCAATTTCTAATTTGTGGGTTCCAATCCCTTTTATCTTTACTCCCATTTTTTTCAAAAACTTGGCTAACTCTTGAACGCTATAGTCTGCATCGGCATTTTGAATAACGATTTTTTTAGGAATCAAACTGGAAAAAAGTAAAATATTTTCAGTGGCCGTAACGCTAAATTCATTTAAAATAACTTTTCCTCCTTTTAAGAAATTGGGGAGTTTTAATTTAAAATTGTTATGTTCAGAAGAAATTTTAATTCCCAACTGAGAAAAAGCATCAAGATGAGTATCAATTGGCCTGGCTCCAATCAGACAACCGCCGGGTTGAGGAAGTTTGGCTTGATGAAATCTGGTAAGCAGGGGTCCTAATAATAATGCTGAACCCCTAAATTTTGAAATTAAATCTTTTTTAATGGCAGCAGGGTTTATCTCTCTGGCTCTAACTTTTAAGATTCTTTTTCCTTGCCAGGAAACTTCAGCCCCCAAACTTTTTAAAAGCTCAACAGTTAAAAAAACATCTTCAATCAAGGGAAGATTTTCAATAATACATTCCTCTTTGGTTAAAAGGGTGGCTGCTAAAAGAGGAAAGGCGGCATTTTTAGCTCCCCTTACTCTAATTTCTCCTCTTAGGGGTTTTCTTCCTTCAATTACAAATTTCTCAACCATATTATTATAATGCTAAACCAAAACCAAACTTTTGGCAAATCGCAACTCCGACCGAGATCGGATCTCGATTAATCTTGCCTGAAGGATAAATTTTCAATATAATGAAATATGACAAGAAAATTAAGAAAGTGTTTATTTTTTTCTCTTTTGGCTTTATTTATTATTGTCGTCCCCCTGATTTTATCGTACTCTCAGGGTTATCGCTTTGATTTCGAAAATAAGAAAATTGTCCGAACCGGGGCTTTTTATTTTAAGGTTTTTCCTTCGGGGGCTGAAATTTATTTAAATGGAAAATTAGAAAAGAAAACTTCGTTTCTGGGCTCGGCATTAATTGAAAATCTCTTACCAAAAAAATATGAAATAGAAATAAAAAAAGAAGGGTATCATCTTTGGAAAAAAAGCTTGGAAATAAAAGAGGCGAAAGTTAGCGAAGCCAAAAATATCATTTTGTGGCCTGAAAATCCAAAATTTGAACTTTTAGAAAAAGGAGTAAAAGATTTTTCTTTACTTCTTGACGAAGAAAAAATAATTTCAGAAGAAGAAATATCCTCAATTTTGAAAAATCCTATTACTTATCAAATCTTCCCAAATAATATAATTTGGTTAGCCCCCGATGGTTTTATTTATAAATCAGATTTTGCTGGAAAATTATTAGAGGTTCTGAATTTGAAACCAATTTCAATTAAAAAAGAGATAGAGTACCAAATCTTTTTTGAAAAAGAAAATCTTTTTTTGAAAGAAGGGCTAAATCTTCTTTATTTAAATCCTAAGACCAGAGAATTTGAGAAAATCTTTGATTCTCTTTCTAATTTAAGCTTCTCGCCAGATTATAAAAAAGCAGTCCTCACCAATAACTGGGAAATCTGGATTTTATTTTTAGAAAAAATTTATGGCCAGCCCCAAAAAGAAGCAGGAGAAAAGTTGTTTTTAACTCGTTTTTCTGAAGAGATTAACCAAATTTTCTGGCTAAATTCTCACTATTTAATATTTAATACCGGAAACAAATTAAAAATCGTCGAAATCGACGACCGAGACAGAATAAATATTATTGACTTAGCTGAATTTAAAAATCCAAAAATATATTTTTCTAAAAAAAGTTTATATCTTTTAAGTAATGAAAATTTATATAGCTTAGAGAAATTAATCCCCTAATTGCTTTCATTTTGACTCTCGATTTTCTTTTTCAAATCTTCCCATTTTACATTTTCTGGACCGGCTATTGAACAAATTTCTTTAAATTGACAATATTGACACTGCCAGTTTTCTGGATAATCTGGAAGTTGCTGGGGAAGTAGATTTTTCTGAACGTTTATTTTCAAACGTTTAAAATCGTTAAGGACTTTTTTGACTAATTTTTTATCATAATTTACTGGAAATTCTTTTAGCTCTGAGGTATCTTTCCCCTCGTAAAGTAAAATTCCTTTTTTTAGATTGAAAAAGTGAAGATAAAGCTGGAGTTGCAAAACATGCTCTTCTTTTGGTTTCTCCATCCTTTGAAGAATAGAGCTGTTAATGCTCTTAAAATCAACTAAATATAATTCATTATCAATCCTGATAATAGCATCGGCCCGGCCGCTGATGTCTTCTTTGGGAGGAATATCAATCTCTGAAGCTACCACAATACCTAAAGAAAAAAGGTCTCGCATTAATCTTAGATGAACGTAGTTACCTTGGTCAAAAATTCTTAAAATCCTGGCTTCCATCTCTTTTCGTGGTGCTTTTTTAAATTTAAAAAAAATCTGGCGGGGACACTTGTCAGCATCGCTAATATAAAACTTATTTTTAGCGCGTTCATCTCTCTTGTCCTGATAATGCTTGTCAATAATTTCTTTGAGCATTGAGATAAATCGAAGATTTATCGAAAATTTTTAACGTTTTCTCCATTGGGGAGCACGACGGGCTCTTTTTAAACCCGGTTTCTTTCTCTCTCTCATTCTTGGGTCACGGGTTAAAAAACCGGCTTTTTTTAATCTTTTTTTAAAATTCGAGTTAAATTTTACCAGAACTCTAGCTAATCCATGTCTGACCGCTTCTGCCTGAGAGTGAATCCCTCCCCCTTTTACCTTGGCTAAAATCCTAAATTTATCAAGCATATTCATCTTTTTTAAAGCAGCAGTGGTAATTTGTTGAAGTTCAAGAGTAGAAAAATAATCTGAAAAAGGTTTATCGTTAACCAAAAATTTCTTTTCACCCTGAGTCCAAATTCTTACTCGAGCCACAGCGGTCTTTCTTCGACCTACTGCCTCAAAAAAACGAAGGGGTTTGGCAACCGGTTTTTTAATTGCTTTTTTTACAATCTTTTTCTTGACTTTCTTTTTCCTTTTTAGGGCGGGTTGGTGGTGGGTGGGTCGTAGTTTTTTAGTTTTTTCCATCTTACTATTTAAATTTTAATCTCTTAATTTGCTTATTTCTCAATTTATTCTTTGGCAACATTCCTAAAACCGCTTTTTTGAAAACTTCAGTTGGGTTCTTTTCAAACAGTTTCTTCAAAGGAATTATTTTTAATCCTCCCGAGTAACCTGAGTGGCGGTAGTAAACTTTTTTATCAATCTTTCTGCCAGTAAATTTAATTTTTTTCACATTTTTAATAATAATAAAATCTCCGGTGTCTTTATTGGGCATAAAATCTGGTTTATGTTTACCACGCAGAAGAATAGCAATCTCTGTTGCTAATCTTCCAAGAACTTTTCTCGTAGCATCAATTGTATGGGTTTCTCTCAACATAATTCTATTATTACCATTTTTGCCCCGTCTGATTTTCTTGGTCCTAATCTCACAATTCTCGTATAACCTCCTTTCCTTTCTTTAAATTGAGAAACTAATTCATCTTGCAGTTTTTTTACGGTTTTTTCTGAAAAAAACCGCAGAAGATATTTTTTGGTAGCAAGGTCTGACTTTTTGGCTTTGGTAATAATTTTTTCTACAAAAGGTCGAAGTTCCTTAGCTTTGGCTTCGGTTGTTTTAATTTTCTTTCCTAAAATAAAGGTTTCGGCCAATGATTTTAATAAAGCCTTGCGTTGATTTCTCTTTCGAGAAAGTTTTCGACCTCGTTTGCGTTTTTTCATCTTATTTAAGTTCTAACCCTAATTTTTTTAGAGCTTTTTTTATTTCTTTTATTCCCTTTTCACCCATCCCCTTCAAAACTATCAAAGATGCTTCATTTTTTCTTAAAAGCCCGCCAACTGTTTTTATATTATTACTTATTAAGATATTTTGAGTTCTGGCAGATACTTTTAACTCCTCAACCTTGGTTCGGGAAACTTCTTTTTCTTCTACTTTTTCTTCTCCTTCTACCTTTTCTTTGGTTTCTTTGACTAAATTTTGTTCAAATAAAGAATAGTGATTTAACAAAATTTGACTGGCTTTTAAAAGAGCTTGTTGGGGAGATATTGTTTCATCGGTTTCAATCTCCAGAAACAGTCTGTCAAAATCAGTCCTCTCTCCCACCCTCATATTTTCTACTTTAAAGTTCACTCTTCTAATTGGAGTATAAATAGCATCTAAAGCAATTTCGCCAATTGCCAATTTTTCCTTTTTTCTTTGTTCCACCGGCTGATAGCCAACCCCTTTCTCAATCAAAACTTCCATGTTTAACTCGGCCTTCTTGCTGGTAAGGGTAGCGATATGAATGTCTTTGTTGATTATTTCCACCTGGCTGGGTAATTCAAAATCGGAAGCTTTGACTTTCCTTTCTCCTTTTATTTTTAAGCTTACTCTTTGGGGCTGGTCTCCATAAAGTTTAAATCTTACTTGTTTTAGCTGAAGTAAGATAGTGATGACATCTTCCAGAACCCCGGGAATGGTCGAAAACTCATGCTGGACGCCTTTAATTTTTACTCTGGTAATGGCTGCCCCCTCTAAGGAAGAGAGTAAAACCCTCCTCAAACTATTTCCAATAGTCAGACCGTAACCGGGATATAGGGCCTCTATTTCAAAGAGAGCCCAATTTCTCTTTTTTTTAATAATTTTTGGTGGTTTTGATAAAGAAATCATAGTAATTTTTGATTTTTAAATTATATTTAGCGAGAATAAAATTCGAAAATGGGAGATATTTCCACCGGAGGAGCAACTTCTTCTAAAGAAGGGAGATTAATAACTTTGCCTTCTAACTTTTTTTTATCAATTTTTAGCCAAGAAGGGGGTTGATATTCTTTGAGTGTTAAGGAAATATTCCGAAAAACGGGTTTTTTCAGGGAACGGGGATGAATTTTTATAACATCACCTTTCTTTAAATTAAAAGAGGGAATATTAACTGGTTTTTGGTTAACCAAAAAATGGTTATGGGAAACCAACTGTCTGGCCTGGGTCCGCGAGGTTGTAAAACCTAATCTAAAAACTAGGTTATCCAATCGGGTTTCCAATTTTTTAATCAACAATTCTCCCAAATCCTGAGTTTTTCCTTTCTTTTCTAAAATCTCTTTTATATCTTTTTTAAACTGTCTTTCTTTTAGATTATAGAAATTTTTTAGTTTTTGTTTAGCTCTTAATTCACTTCCATACTCAGACAACATCCGTCTTCTTTTTCTTTTCTTTCCTTTCTGACCCGGAGGGTAAGGTCTTCTAATTAAAGAACATTTGGGACTCAAACATCTTTCTCCTTTTAAAAATAATTTCACTCCCAATCTTCTACATATTTTACATTTAGAGAATTGTTTTGTCATTAGACTCTTCTCACCTTTGGGGGCCGGCAACCATTGTGAGGCACAGGAGTAACATCTTTAATTGAAATAATATCCAGGCCCCGATTAGCCAAACTTCTCAAGGCTGATTCTCGACCAGAACCAATTCCTTTAACTAAAACTTTTACCTTCTCTACTCCCAATTTCCAGGCTCGTTGAGAAATGGCTTCAGCTACCTTGGAAGCTGCAAAAGGAGTGGCTTTTTTTGTGCCCTTAAAACCTAAAGAGCCGGCACTAACCCAAGTTAAAACATTTCCTTTGGAATCGGTCAGGGTAATTATAGTATTATTATAAGAAGAAGCAATAAAAACTTTTCCCTCTCTGATTTGTTCTGAGGGAACCTTAGGTTGAATTTCTTTTTTAAGGGCTGTCTCTATTTTCTCTCTCTCTTTTAACAGCTCCTCTTTAGTTTTTTGAATAATACGTTTCTTACCCATTGTTCTTAGAACTTAGAATTTAAAACTTTATTTTGGGGCCGGGAGTGGTTTTCGGCCCGAGCCCACTGTTTTTCTGACATTTCCCCTAACCGTTCGGGTGTTTGTTCGGGTTCTTTGACCTCTAACCGGTAAACTCTTAAGGTGACGAATACCTCGCCAACAACCAATGTCTCTTAATCTCTTAATAGCCAACATTGTTCCCCTCCTCAAATCCCCCTCTATTTTAGATTTTTTCTCAATAATTTCTTTAAGCCGATTTAGCTCTTGAGCTGTTAATTTTGAGGTCCGGGCATAAGGAGAAATTTTAGCTAGTGATAAAATTTCTCTACTCAAAGACCGACCTATTCCATAAATATAGGTTAAAGCAATTCCTATTTGTTTGTTTTCGGAGATGTTAACTCCGGCAATCCTTGGCATAAATTAAGCGATTATCCTTGGCGCTGCTTGTGTTTTGGGTTCTTTTTACAAATTACATAAACTCGTCCTTTACGCCGGACGATTTTGCAATTTTTACAGATTTTTTTTACTGATGATCTAACTTTCATAGACTATTTTTCTCTATAGACTATTCTTCCTCTATTCTTGTCATAAGGACTTAACTCCACTTTTACCCTATCTCCAGGCAAAACTCTTATTCGATAAATCCTCAGTTTACCCGCTAAATGAGCGAGAATTTCTCTATCATCTTCTAATTTTACTTTAAAAGTGGTGTTAGGCAGTGACTCTAAAATTATTCCTGTTTTTTCTATTTTTTGCTTTTTCAAAAATTTCATCAATATCTTATTTTAAAATATATCAGATTTTTAATTTAATTTCAAGTAGTTTATCATCTTTAGGAATTTTTCTTAACCAGAAGGGAAAAAGCTCTAATCTAATTTCTGAAATTTCGGGATAATTTTCTAAAATCTTTCGTTCTACCTCTTTTTCTTCCTTTCCTTTTATTAATTCTTTTAAAGCTTTTTCATCAATTTTGGAAAAAATCTGGGCAGAGAGTTCTACTTTTAATAGAAGGCTCCCTTTTTGGAAATCAATGTTTTTTGCTGTAAAACCATAATTGAAGCTGTTTTCTCTAACTTCTTTTACCCGAGCGTTAGCGAAGGGTGGAGATGAAGCAACAGCTTCATCGACTTTTTCTGAAATTTCAGCTCGAATAAAACCTAAAGCCCATTTGTTGAGGTCAGATTTCTTAAAAATTAAAGCTGTCCCTTTTGCCTTAGCTTCCCCCCAGAAAGAACTTTTCTCTTCCCCCTCTCTAGCTAAGAGAGAAAGCTGCCCTTTTTCAAAAATTTGAGCATCTTTTATCAAAATAGAATCTTCGGGTATTTTTCTTTTTAAAGAAGTTTCCACTTTCTCTTTTACCTTTTCTTCTAAAACCCTGGTGCCCCCCTCTAAATCATCTTTGGTTACCTGTAATACTTCTCTTCTGAAACCACCTTTCATTTCTTGAAAACTCTTTGCATAAATTGCAGTATACATTACTGTTCCAGCTAAACCAGGAAGAGAAAAAGTAGAGAGACCAATATTATATTCGGGTCCTGGCTGGTCAGCTATTACTTCAATATCTACAAAGCCAGGAACTAATTTCCCCCCTTCATAATGTTTCCCGGGAATAGTGATTCTTTTTGGTGTCCGAAATAACTTTCCATCAGCTGAAACAAAACGAGTTCCATCAATCAAAACCTGAGGAGAAAGGGAGTAATTGTTGTAAACTTGAATTGTCCCGCTGGCTCGCTCCTCTTTAAAAGCTTTTCCGCTAGCCGGAAACTCTTGAGAAAGAAATTCTTCTGTCTCAATTAGTTGGCCGGGAATGACCTCAAGGTTGATTTCTTTGGCTAAACTATCTACTTTTAACTCGCATTTAAAAGTTAAATTTTCCATTTTTGGCAAAATTTCTATTTTGGCTTTACCGGGTAAAAAGAAAAAGATTAAAAATCCAGCAATTAAAAAAATTAGTAAACCAATAAAAATTCTTTTTTTAAAAACAATGGGGAGTTTAAGAAAAATAGAGGGTTTGGGCTCTCTGGCCTTAGTCGATGAAACTATCGTTTCATCTCGACCCTTCGCTCGGCTTTGCCTCGCTTGGGTAAACAATTTTGTTTTCTTGGGAGGGATAATGTCAAAAATTTTTACTTTCTTCATAAATATCGTTTTTAGACGCTAGGGATAATTAAAAGAGGAGGAAGATATTGAGGAGAGTCGAAAAGGGACAAAGGGGTTGAAAAAGAATCTTTCAATAAAGTCAAATCTTTTGGGTAAATTATTTTAGCTAAAAATTCATTTTGTTCTAAAATCTCTCCAATTTCTGGCAGCAGACTTCCCCCTCCAAACAAAAACACCTTTTTAGGGAGGAATTTCAAATTATCATTCAAGTTCTGAAACCATAAATTTATATCTTTGGCAAAAATTTGGTTGACTCTCTTTCTAACCTCCTCTGATAATTCTCCTTTAGAATATCTCTCTTTTAAAGCCCGGCATCTTGCCGGAAGGATTCCCAGGGTTTCTGAAAGAGTTTGAGAGAATCTCTTTGCCCCGACCGGGAAATCAAAAATCTTTTCTAAGTTTCCGTTTTTTAATAAAAAACCTTGAGTTAGCTCACCCCCTATGTCGAGAAAAACTCCATCTCCCATATTTAAGAAAAGGTTGAATTTTTCAAAAGGATGATAAATTTTTAAAATCTCTAATTTTAGTTCTCGAAAAATTTTTTGGTAATTTTCGAAATAACTTTTAGCCAAAAAAGTAAATAATATTTTAAAATCTAAGTTTTTTCCTTTATATCCCGAGAGTTTTGGAACTTTATAGCCGTTAATCTTTATCTCTAAAATTTTGAAATTTAAGAATTTAAAATCTTCTGGCAAAATCCCAATTTTCTTTCCAAATCTTTGAGAAATTTCTTTCTCTCCTTTAGTTAAGGCGGTCTCTAAGATTTCCTTTTCTTCTTTTTCATCAATAATCTTCTGAAAATTTTTCCGAAAAAAAGATTGAAAAGAAACTTCAACCTTGAAAATATCAGCCGGTAAACTAACTTTAGCTACCCGAGCGTTAGCGAAGGGTGAAGAAGAGGATTTATCCTCTTCGCCTACCCGAGCGTTAGCGAAGGGTGAAGAAGAGGATTTATCCTCTTCGCCTAAATTTGGTCTAGTCAAAGATTGTTCTTGAGCTTCTTTTATTGTCTCTGAAATTGTTTTTTTAACTATCTCTTGGCTGAAAATTCCATCATCAAATACTCCAAATTGGTCAAAATATTTAAGAGAAGCTCCTAAAATAACTGTTTTACCAAGAACCCCTTCTTTAACAACCAATGTTTTAACTGTTTCAGTTCCAATATCTAAAGCCAAAAAATAATTTCCCTTTTTTCTTTGAAAAATTTTCATTTACCGAGCCCCCTCCTCCAGAAGAGGGGGTGAAGGTGAAGATGAGGACGAAGTCCTCATCGACTTCTTCAAGTTTTTTAAATTTATCTATTTATTCTAAAATGGCTCTTATTCTTCTGACTCTCAAGCGGCAGCGAAGAGGTAAGAAGAATTCGGCTTATTTTTATTCTAAAATAGCTCGAATTCTTCGTACTCTCAAGTGAAGCGAAGAGGTAAGAAGAATTCGGCTTATTTTTATTCTAAAATAGCTCGAATTCTTCGCACCCCGGCTCCGGATGATTCTTCTTTGACAATTTTAAAGCGACCTAATTCGGAAGTTTTCTTTACATGGGGTCCAGCACAAATTTCTTTTGAGAAAACTTGCCCCGAGCCCGTTGATGGACCAGCCGAATAAACCGTTACTCTCTCCGGGTATTTCTCTTTAAAGAAAGCTAAAGCCCCGGATTCAATTGCTTTCTGATAAGACATTTCTTCTTTTCTTACCTTAAGACCTTCTTTAATTTTTTGATTAACTAAATCTTCAACTTTTTTAAGTTCTTCAGTAGTTAATTTTCTGTCAAAAGAAAAATCAAATCGTAATCTTTCTTCACTAACATCAGAACCCATCTGTCTTAGCTTATCCCCTAAAATTTCTCTTAAGGCACTATGTAAAAGATGGGTAGCGGTATGGAGTTTTGTGATTTTAACTTTTAACTTTTGACTTTTGACTTTTTCAATTCCAACCCCTCCAAACTTTTTCTCGGCCCCGGCCCGAGAAATTTCCTGGTGTTTTTTGAAAGCTTCTTCAAAACCTTTTTTACTAAACTTTACTCCATACTCTCTTGCTAACTCCTCGGTCTGCTCTGGGGGAATACTGTAGGTTTCGTAAAGACGGAAAACCTCTTCACCAGTAATATAACCTTTTTTTGATACTTTTTTGAACTCTTTCATTCCCTTCTCCAATGCCTTACTAAATTTTTCTTCCTCTTTTTGAATTACTGTTAGAATATCGGCTTCTTTAGATAAAATCTCGGGGTAAATATCTTGATAAGTTTCGATTACTTTTTGGGCCAGGGGGATGAAAGAGCCTTCTTTCAAATTTAAAACCATTCCGTATCGAATAGCTCTTCTCAAAATTCGCCGCAAAACATAACCCTGCTCAACATTGGAAGGCAAAACCCCCTCGGCTATTAAAAAAACTACTCCTTTAA
>Ga0210049_1003167_pt1 | contig 14939 bp, 15 predicted proteins | sample CryGeyCG2014_300_2_FD_183964 | JGI IMG/M metagenome (GOLD analysis project Ga0210049, IMG submission 183964) | Groundwater microbial communities from aquifer - Crystal Geyser CG06_land_8/20/14_3.00 (SPAdes) (version 2) | ecosystem: Environmental > Aquatic > Deep subsurface > Groundwater | place...
CAATCGAGGCTAAAATTCCAATGATGGCGATGACAACCAATAATTCAATCAGGGTGAAACCTTTTTTCTTAGTTAAAATTTGCATCATATTAAAATAAAATAATCAACAAAAGAATTCTCGACCTTTTATTTTTTTAAAAAATACAGATTTTCTATTTGGTAACATCCGCTCCGCAACAGTTAGTGTTTACCGGCACGGTCGTCATAGCAAGCGTAGCAACCCCCTTATTCGAAGCACAAACATAGGTATTAGCCACTGCCTCTACTTTCACGTAAACGCAGTAATACTGGTTGTTTCCATCGGTCCAAGTATATTGCTGAGGAGAAACATTTGTCGGATCTGTCGGAACTTTTAAATAAAGAGGCGTTCCATCGATATCAATTTGAGTTAAGGTATTGGCTCCGGCCACAGTATCTGGATATTTTTCTGCTTCAACACAACCTGCATCGTCATAACACATTTCCATGGCTAAATTAATCTGCCTTATATCTGATTGGCGCCTGGCGTCCCTGGCTTTTGCCCTGGCGGGACCCACCGAAACCAAAACAATGGAAGCCAATAAGCCGATTATGGCGATTACCACCAAAAGTTCGATCAAAGTGAAACCCCGGGATTTATTAGTGAAAACTTTTAACATATCGATTTTAATATTAAATAAATTAGATTCGATCCTTTCTAAATTTTACCACAATATCAGTCAATGTAAAACTGTGGAAAACTCTTTATATCGCAATCATCTTATAAAGGGGCATAAGAATGGAAAGCATGACCCCCGCGACAACCACCCCCAAGATAAGGATCAATACCGGCTCTAAAACGTTCAAGACGTTGTCAATCGCCCTGTCTATTTCTTTCTGGTAAAAATCAACGAGATTCATCAAAGTGGTATCCAGAGTTCCCGTCTTCTCGCCGACCAGGATCATCTGGATAAAAACGGGAGGAAAAATCTGAGGAGCTCTCGATAAAACTGAGGAAATCGGCACCCCCCTCCTCACTTCGTCCCTAGTCTGGAAAATAATTTCTTTGTAGGCGGTATTGTCTATAATGTCCCCCACTGTTTCCAAACATTGAGATATGGGCAAACCGCCGGAAATTAACGTTGAGAAATTTTCAGCAAAACGGGCAAGGTTGATCATTTTTAAAAGAGAACCTATCATCGGCAATTCAAGAAACAACTTATCGAAAAATTTTTTTCCTTTATCGGACTGATAATATCTGAAACCGGAAAACAAGACCAGAATCAATCCTAAAATCATAATCCAGCCGAAGCTCCTTAAAAAATTAGCCGAAGTTATCACCACTCTGGTCATAAAAGGCAAAGCTTCGTTGCCGGCTTCAAAAACCGCGGCCAATTGGGGAATGACGAAGAAAACCATTAAAACTAAAACCATAATAACGACAAAAACAATCAAGGAAGGATAAACCAGGGCTCCCTTGGTCTTCGCCGCCAAATGATATTCTCTTTCCAAGTGGTCGGCCAAATAACCCAGAACCTCGGAAAGCTTGCCCGAGATTTCCCCGGATTTGACCATGGCGACATAAAAAGAGGAAAAAACCTTAGGATAGCGGGCGAGGGCCCGGGACAAAGGAGTGCCTCCTTCCACTTCCTCGGATATTTCGACAATCTTTTCTCTGAAATCGGGATTCGTAGTCTGGGACGACAATACTCTCAAAGATTCCACCAGGGGGACTTTGGATTTGAACATGATCGACAGCTGACGGGAAAATAAAACAACGTCCTTTTGGGAAATAACTTCAAAAATTCTCAATCTTTTCGCATAAAGGGGAGATTTTGCTTCCTCTAAAAAGGTTACATATAATCCGTTCTTTTGCAAAAGAGAAATCGCCCCTTCCTTGGAAGAGGCTTCAATCTGACCCGTGTGGATTTCTCCTTTTTTATTACGGCCTTGGTAGTTAAATTTCATGGATTATCTGACGAGCATTTTGAGTTCAGCCGGGTCGAGAGAATAATTGAGAGCGTTTTCCAAAGAAATTTCCTTTCTTTTGACCAAATCCGCCAGGGCCCTGTTCAGGGAAACCATTCCCCTTTCGGCTGAAGTTTCAATTACTAAGGGCAGCTCGTGAATTTTATTTTCCCGAATTAAATTGGCGACTGCCGGAGTGGAAATCATTATTTCGCAGGCGGGAATCAAACCTCCCTTGATTCTGGGGATCAAGCGCTGGGAAACCACACCAAGCAGAGAACCCGAAAGCTGGGCCCTGATTTGGCCCTGCTGTTCGGGAGGAAAAGAATCGACGATACGATGGATCGTCTGGCTGGCGGAATTGGTATGCAAAGTGGCAAAAACCAGATGCCCCGTCTCGGCGGCGGTAATGGCGGTAGAGATGGTTTCTGAGTCTCTCATTTCTCCGACCATAATCACGTTGGGGTCCTGTCTGAAAGTGGAACGGAGGGCCTTGGCAAAACTCAAAGTATCCTGATAAACCTCGCGCTGGTCAACAATGGACCTGTCGTCTTCAAAAAGATATTCAATCGGGTCTTCAATCGTAACTATATGGTCGGTCCGGGTATGGTTTATTTCATCGATCAAAGCGGCCAAAGTGGTTGATTTGCCCTGGCCGGAAGGGCCGGTAATCAAAACAAACCCCTGAGAAGCCCTCGCAAACTCATGCAGAAAAGGGGGAATATTCAATTCTTCAAGATTTTTAATTTTCGCCGGTATCAATCTTAAAGCGATGGAAATTGCTCCTTCCTGGGAAAATACATTTACCCTAAAACGGGATTTCTCTTCAAACGAATAAGAAAAATCAACTTCTTTTTCTTTTAAAAATCTTTCGTTCTGTTCTCCGGTCATTAAAGCCATGGACAAGCCCTGGCTGTCTTCCCGGGAAAGTTTTTTCTTTTTTAATAAAGGGACCAGTCTGCCGGATATTCTCAGCATCGGCGGATGGCCTACGGAAATATGCAGATCGGACGCCTGCTCTTTAACGGTTATTTCGAGCAGTTCTTCTAATTGGTCTTGATAATTATTGTTGCTGTTTGTCATATGGTTTTCTTTATTTCTTTTATCACCTGGCTCGGGGTGTAATGAGCTTTGATTAAATATTTTATCGCACCCAATTTCATTCCTTTTTCCACTTCTTCTTTCTGACCGAGATTGGAAAGGATAATCACTTTCAAATTTTTAAATTCCGGTTCGGATTTTATTTTTCTAAGAATTTCCCAACCGTCGATCTGGGGCAAAACGATGTCCAAAATCACCAGGTCGGGCTTGTTTTCTCTCGCTTTTCTCAAAGCGACTTCGCCGTCATTCGCCACCTCAACGGAAAAACCGCTTTCTTTAAGCTTGGTAGTGTATATGTCGATTAAAAACGGATCATCTTCCACTAGTAAAATATTCTGCATAAATCAAGTTTTTTATTTTATAAAAAACGCTGATGGAAAAGAGATTTATCTCTTTGACTATTATTTTTCTTCGGCAACTCTTAAAATTTCTTCTATCGTGGTAACTCCCCTCAGGACCTTCAAAATGCCGTCTTGCTTCATCGTAATCATCCCCTGGCGTTTTGCTTCTTCCAAAATACTTACTTCCGAAGGTTCTTTTAAAATTATTTCTGCAAGAGAGTCAGTCATGGATAAAATTTCAAATACGGCGATCCGGCCGGAATAACCTGTGCTTCCGCATTTCTGACAACCCTGAGGCGCAAATATTTCAAAAGAAGCGGGAAGTTTAATGTCTTTTTTGATGGCCGGCGGCAGCCCGTCTATTTCTTTTAAAATCAAATTTTTAATTTCCGGCGTGGGTTTTATTTTTTTCTTGCAGCTGTCGCATAATTTTCTTACCAGCCTCTGAGCCATGGCCAGCTGGAGCACGGACGGAAGCAAATAAGGTTTGATTCCCATGTCAATCAATCGGGGAATTACTCCCAAAGCGTTTGAAGTGTGGAGGGTGGATAAAACGATGTGGCCTGTCAAAGCGGCGTGAATGACCAGGTTTGCGGTTTCTTCGTCCCGGATTTCTCCCACCATAATGATATCGGGGTCTTGCCTTAAAATATGGCGGAGGCCGTTGGCAAAATCATAACCAATTTCCGGTTTTACCTGAGACTGATTAATGCCTTCAATAAAATATTCTACCGGATCTTCTATGGAAACAATATTCACTTCTTCTTTGTTCAAAATCTGTAAAATTGCATAAAGGGTCGTGGTTTTCCCGCAGCCGGTGGGACCGGTGGCTAAAATTAAACCGTACGGTTTTGAAATTCCTTCTTTTACTACTTTTAAATTTCTCTCCTCCAAACCCAAATCTTCAAAGCTCTTTAACCCCGTAGCGGGATCCAATACCCTGATCGCCACTTTTTCTCCCAAGGTGGTGGGAAAAATGGAAACACGAAAATCGATGGATTTCCCGTTAATTTGGGTGGAAAATCTTCCATCCTGAGGAACTCTTGTTTCGTCAATTTTCAAGTTAGAAAGAATTTTTATTCTGGCCACCACTGCCGGCAGTATTGTCAAAGGCAAGAAGATTGACGAGTGCAAGTCTCCTAAAAATCTGAATCTGACTCTTAATTTTTCTCGGGTGGGCTCAATGTGGATATCCGAGGCCGAACCCTCTACCGCATACCTTAAAACCACGGCGACAATTTTGGTAATGGGGGCTTCTTCGGCCATTCTTTCAAATTCAGCCGCCGTCTGGGATTTGGTTTTTATCCCCTCTTCTTTGAGTTCCGTTTCCAATTCCTCCAGGGCCAGTCCCACCTCCCTTTTCAACGTACGATATTGTTTCAGAAGATTTTTGAAAGTATTGGGAGTAATCAAAAAAACTTTGTAATTGAATTTCCCCTGCCTGGCCAAAAATTTCAAGGCCTCCTGGGCTTTCAAATCTTCGGGATAAATCATCCCTATTTCCAAATATTTTTCTGCTTTCTCCAGGGGAATCATTTGGTAGTATTTGGCTGTCTCTTCCGGAATCAATTCGAGGGTTTTCAGGGGAACCTGCTCTACGGCCACTTCTTTCAGGGGTATCTTTAAGTTTTCGCTTTTCAGCCCGAATAAAACCGTTTCTGGAACAAGCCCGGTTTCCATGATTACATCTTCTTCCTTTCTGCCGGATTGTTTAATCTCAAATTCCAAAGAAAGAGCTTTTTCCTTGTCTACGATTCCTTTTTCTATTAGTTGTTTAATCAATGACATAAGTTAGTAGGAGATGAACGGATTTTCTCTGCCCGGAGTTTCTTTAAGAGGGCTTATCTCGGTAAATGATTGAAGTTTTTCCAGAAGAGGATCTTTAAAGGTTTCAAAATTTATTTTTACTTCTTTTTGGGGAAGCGCCAGGGTCTCTTCGACAAGCGTGGTTGTTTTTTCTTTTTTAAAAAAACCCTGCCAAATTACAAATACGGTGATTATCAAAGCGATGCCGAAAATAAAAATTAAATTTTTTTGAGTTTTCTTTTCTTGGAGAAAAACAATGGCCATTTTAGTAACTGTAAACTTTAATTCTTAAACTAAAAGTGAACAAGCTGCTTTCTTTCGGAGATGAAAAGGAAATGTTTTCGACTTCAATTATTCTGGAGGAATTTTCCAGCGTCGAAATGAAATTTTTAAAAGAAGAATAGGGGCCGACTACTTCCAGGCTGAATTGAATCGCTTTTATATTGGGGAACTCTTCCGAAGAAGAAATGGTAAAGGGGCTTATCCCCCTCAAAACAAGACCTGACTGGGAACTGGCCTTCTGAAGAAAGCTGAAAAGAGAAGGCAAGGAGGGATCATCCGGCAAGGACGAACTGATTTTTGCCAATTCCTCTTTATATTGTTCCAGGTCGGTTCCAATTTGCGAAAGGTTTGAAAAATAATCCTCTTGCCGTTGGACCTCTTCTTCGCTTATTTTGAGGCTTCTACGCAATTCGTTCAAATTCTGGTACCGCGGGTACAAAAAAACCGCTGAAAAACTCAAAACAATAAAAAGGCACGCGGCGATAATGATTGGTATGGAATTCAGAAGATTATTTAACGATGGGCTGATTTTATTCATTGAAATGAATTGAAAATTCATTGAACATTTAAAAAGTTCGGGATTAAAGAAAGAGAAAGGCTAAATCCGATTTTCCCTTCCTTGCTTATTGAAACTTTTTCTAAATTTACGCTCTCAACAGAATCTTCTCCTTGGAAAATCAAAAGCTGCTGGCCCAAACTTTCAAAACTTTGGGTTTCTCCGGAAAGGTCAACCTGTCTTTCTTTTGAATCCAGGCTGAACGAGGAAAACCAGACTTTGGGATGACAATTTTTCTGGAGCAAATCAAAAACCTTTAAGGTTTCCAGGTGCCCTCCGATTATCTTTGAGAAATCTTCGGTTTTTTTCTGATATTTCAGAATTTCTTTCTCCAGGGAAATTCTTTCGGAAGTTTTTCCGGACAACAAAGAATCCTCCAAATTTGTAAGAGCTTTCTGGCTCTTTTTAATGGAATTGCCCAAAATGAAAAAATCCGCAATGCAAAAAACCAAAAGAGCCAGGGAAAAATAGAACAGAATATTAACCCAACGGGATAAGGGAGCGACCTTTTTAGGAATAATTTCCACCATAAACTTTTATTTGATAATTAGTACTCAAGACCGTGCAAAGCCATGCCTATGGCGATGGCGTAGCTCGGCCCCATTTTTTTTAAAGTTTCCTCCAAAATCGGCGTATAAAAGATGCCGCTGGCAGAAAAAGGATTAGCAATTTCCACTTCTTTTTTAAAATTTTCATAAATATATTCTTTGAGACCGGGAAGAAGGGCCGTACCTCCGGCTAATATAATTTTTTCAATTTCTTTGCCGGTTTTAACGGAGAAATTATTAAAAATTCTTTCAATTTCTTTTAAAATAACATCTACTAAGGGAAGCAGAATTTCTCTTATTTCTTTGGCAGAACCCGCCTCGCCGTTGCTCAAACCCGCTATCCCATATTTTACCTTTAATTTCTCCGCGGCTTCGTAATCAACATTTAACCCTTGAGATGCCACTCTGGCGAATTCGCTTCCCGACATATCAAAACTATGCGATATTTTTAAAATTCTTTTGTCAACAACGCTGCAGGTCGTGCTTTGCGCGCCGATGTCTATCAATCCCACAATTCCTTTTTCATCTTCTCCGATTAAGGAGCTTATTAAGCCGAATACCTCGGCCTCCAAAGCGACTAATTCCAACTGAGCGATTCTGGCGATTTCCCGATATTGATTGATTACTTCGTTGGGAACGGCCACCAGAAGAATTTTCAAATTAGTTTTCTTTTGGTCCGAAGCCTCTCCTTCAATCACCTGCCAGTCCAGAGTCACCTCTCCCAAAGGCAAAGGAATGTGCTGCCTGGCTTCGTATCTGACAGCCTGAGGCAATTCCTCTTTTGTCATGGGCGGCAATTCAATGCTCGTAAAAAAAGTGGAAAAATCCGGAATGGAGAAAATGGCTTGACGAGTTTTTATATTCGCTTCTTCCATTATCGCCGAAATTGCCCTTGATATATCATTGCTGGAGAGTAAAAGAGAGCTTTTTTCAAAAGTCCTGAATGGTTTCTTGTAAAGAACGGCTGAGGGGAGAGAACCGTAATTTTCTAATTTCCGCCTGTTCCCAAATTTAGAAACCTCCACTATTTTGATGTTAGAAGTTCCGATGTCGATTCCCAAAAACCTTTTGGGCAACAGTAATTGAAGAGGATTCCACATGGATGTTTTTCTATTATACAATATTAATATGCAAAGAACCATGTGGAAAAAAGCGGGAAATTTCATTCTTGAGATTCTTTTTCCTCAATTTTGTCTTAACTGCGGAATTGATCCGGAGATTTGGGTATGAACCCTTTGTCAAGGAGCTGGTAAAACCTCTGTCTTCTTTAATAATAGCCCATTTCCAACTGATGGACAATAAACCTGATTTTTCCGGTTTTTTAATAATCCCCGTGCCCCTGGGGAAAAGAAGGATGAAATGGCGGGGCTTCAACCAAGCGGAAGAAATCGGCAAAGGAACATTTTCGGTTAAAAATCGGATTTTGGGCAAAAAAATTCTTTTGGTCGACGACGTCTATACTACCGGCGCGACCATGGCTGAGTGCGCCAGAATTTTAAGGGAATCAGGCGCCAAGGAAATTATCGGAATTGCGATAGCCAGAGGATAAAACAAAAACCGGTAAACCCGGTTTTTTATTGGCGAGACGTACAAATTCGTTCCGAATTCTACATTCCAGCCACGATACAAAATTTTCTTTAGAAAATTTTGTATCGTGGCGGAGGGAGTGAGATTCGAACTCACGAGTCCTTACGGACGACAGTTTTCAAGACTGTTGGAATAAACCACTATCCGACCCCTCCAAGTTTTGCTGCCTCAATATGTAACATATTCATAAATCCATTACTCATCGTTGGCTTAAAAGAACGACGCACGAGACAATCCTTTAATAAATATTCCTCTCCAGTACTTTTAAAAATATATAGCCAATCGTAAGCATGGGGTTTTGTTTTCTTCACTACATAACCCTTTGAATTCGAATGTACCCGTCTTAAGTCCACTGCTCCACTACTCGTATATCGTACCTGTACTCGTTTCAATCCCTCATAAGTATCGACTACTAGATCATACGCGGCAGATTCGGTAAGTGGTAAAGACACATCAAAGCCTAACTTAGTAAAACTTGCGATGGCTTGTGAAACCGCAATATCTCCTTTACGTTGTGTTATACGCATAACTTAATTATAGCGGTAGGGGCTACCAGAGTCAAGTAAAAGTCCTATTATTCAACCGCTCTAGCACCCCACCCTTTATTTGTCGTGCATTACGCTTTCCAGCTTTCGAAGTTGGGAAATCAAATTATCCAGGGCAAAATCGAAAGACTCTATAACGCTGCGGCTTCTCTTTTCCGCCACCAGCTCGCGCTTTTTTATGTTCAAGGTTAATTTAACCGAAATCTCATTATGGTGCGGGAAATGTTCAGCGAGTATTCTTAAATCGGCCAATTCCAAATTTCCGTGCTGCAATAGGCGCGTCAATCGGCTTAATTTTTCCTCCGTCAGATAATTTTTAAGCTGCTCCTCGCAGCTTTTGTCAACTTTTTGAAAATAAAAACTGATGTTCATATGCAGGCGGAGGAGGTGGGACTCGAACCCACAAGGGCGCTTTTTACACGCCCGATGGTTTAGCAAACCATTTCCTTACCAATTCGGAGCACTCCTCCCGATTAATAAAATCTATTTTAGTCTATATTATTTAAAGTATTTCTTCAAGATCTTAGGATTATGAGATCCGACGAGTTGGAAATATCTCTTTACATCATCGATGCTATCGAGACGCACATCACTTCTTTGAGCCAACCTAGGGTTTAGCTCGATATTTTTCAAAATATCAAATACAGATTGGCGAAGTGGTTTTGAATAGCTCGTAAAAGCAAGTTTTTTATAATTATACCATTTTCCATTTACCTTATATCGATGGATAAAAATACAGCCGTCGGTGTCTATCAAACCACGAAGGCAAGCAATGGCGTATTGCTTGTTTTGTTTTATCCATGAAGAAATATCTACTTGCTGTTTAATTTTATTTCCGAGCTTTAAGCCAAGTTTTTCTGTACAGAAACGGACTAATTTGCTTCTAGAGATAGCCAAATCGAGTGAGGAAGAATTTTTATCGTAATTTACACCAACCGGGACGTTAAATAACTTTTTTATCAAAGCGATAACGAATTTACTGTATTCTTTATCATCTTTAGAATGTAAAGTAATTACTACTTGATATTTTGTGATACCCCCGTCGCCTAAAAGAATACCGACAAATTCCGCCAGCTCTTTCGAAAAAGCAGGATTTTTAATCGATTTAGGCAAATTAAGAATAGGGCTCGGCCTATACTTTCCTTCCCTTTCCCACCATTCACGCCATTTTTTCTTTCTGTATGTGGGATTATTCCCAATTCTCCCATACTTTTTCCATACCGCTTTCCCGCCGGCCGAACAACCCTTTATTGTATACCAATATTTGTCCCTTAATTTAATATCGGAAGGCAAAGAAATTTTAGTATTTTTACAAATCTTAGATAGAGCATTAAAATCCATTAAAAATTTCCCCCGGCGCCAATCGCGTATTGTTCTTTGCGAAAGGTTGCACAATTTTGCTATTTTCCTTACAGGAATTTTTCTTATAACCTTGTTTAAAAATATTCTTTGTTTTCCTTTGGGGAATAATACTCTTTTAGAAATAATCTTTTCTGCCATACCTCCATATTATCAAAAAGAATAAGATTTGTCTAATATATAAGTGCGGATGTATATGATACACCCGTTAAATTTGTATTCTGAAGAAGTAAACTGGCTAAAAGATTCAAAAAACCTTTAAGTCAACCTTAAATCTAATGAGAAAAATACCAAAAAATAAAATAAAGAAGGGATATCCAAGCGACAATAACAACGGGGAAGTTCATGTTTTTACATCCCGATGAAACTCTTGATCTTTGAAACGGGAACGGATGAAACCCTTCCTTCAGAATCAATAAAATTCAAACCTAAAACCTCGCCTTGAATATTAAACAGGGGGCTGCCGGCCAGAACGTTTTTTTCAAAGATATTGGTTTGAATAAAACCGCCGTTGAAACCGTTAATAATTCCTTCGTTGATTGTCTTTGAATTTTTCTTGCCGTCAAAAATTATGCCGATTAAAAAAATCCTTTCCCCTAATTTTGTTTTCTCCAAATCGGCGAAACTCACCGTCGGCAAATTGGATTCTTCTATTTTTACCAAAGCCAGGTTTTCACTCAGATCTCTTTTTAATATTTGAAAGGCGGCTTGTTTGTCATCAACAAAAAAACTGAAATCCGAACCCTGGGGCACCAACTGGGCCAAAGTGACGATCAGGCCGTCGGAAGTCACAATCAGGCCCGAACCTTCCAAAACCTCTCCTTCTTCGGTCTGAGTTTTTGTCCCGACTACGGTTTTTTCCACTTTTTCAACCGCATTGATCAACGCAACGTTTTCCTGGATGGTAACTTCTTTTCTTTCCGTCAAATAAACCGGACTTTTTTCCAATTTGTACTGATAAAAAAGCGGCCTTTCAACAAAATAAGGCCAGAAAATCTGGTCTGCAAAAATGCCACCGACCATCCCGATTACGAAAAAAGCGACGATTTTAAAAATATTTTTCAGCATTAATGAACCAAGGTTTTTTCTCTTTTTTTCTCGCGGCTGGTTTTCATCAAATCTTTCGAAGTAAGAATCTTGATTTTATCCTCCTCGAAATCAATAACTACCCTGTCCCCTTTTTCCAGCAAGCCCGAAACAATTTTTAAAGCCAAGGGATCCAAAAGCAATTTCTGGATCACTCTTTTCAAAGGCCTTGCTCCCAGATTCGGATCAAATCCTTTTTGGACTAAAAATTCTTTGGCTTTTTCGGTTATTTTAATTTCGATTTTTTTGCCCTTAAGTCGGGCGATTACTTTCTCCAATTCCAAATCAACTATCTTTCTGATTTCCGGCTTCTGAAGATAATTGAAAATAATGATTTCGTCAATTCTGTTCAAAAACTCGGGCCGGAACTGTTCTTTCAAAGCGTCCATCACTCTCTCTTTTAAATTCTTTTTTTCCTCCTCCTCTTTCTCTCCTAAAAATCCCAGGGAGCCCATTTTGGCGATATGCTCCGAACCGACGTTCGAGGTCATAATCAAAATCGCATTTTTAAAAGAAGCCGTTCTGCCCTTGGCGTCGGTCAGTCTTCCGTCTTCCAGAATCTGAAGCAGAATGTTAAAAACCTTGGGATGGGCTTTTTCAATTTCATCGAGCAGAATAACGCTGTACGGCCTTCTCCTGATTTTATCCGTCAGCTGCCCTCCTTCTTCATAGCCGACGTAACCCGGGGGAGCGCCTATCATCTTGGAAACCGTATGCTCTTCCATGTATTCCGACATATCCAGCCTGACTAAAGCATTCTCATCGTTAAACAGAAATTCGGCAAGGGCTTTGGCGGTTTCTGTTTTCCCCACTCCCGTCGGACCTAAAAATATGAAAGATCCCAAAGGCCTGTTTTCTTCCGAGATTCCCGCTCGCGCTCTCCGAAGAGCGTTGGAAATCGCCCTGATTGCTTCTTCCTGGCCGATTACTCTTTTTGAAAGAATCTCCTCCATTTTTTCTAATTTTCTCACTTCTTCCTCCAGAAGGCGCGTTACCGGTATTCCCGTCCATCGGGAAACCACCTGTGCCACTTCTTCTTCCAAAACTTCTTCTTTCAAGATGGGCCTATTTTTTTGGAATCTGGCCAATTTATTTTCGACCGCCCTAAGATCTTTCAGAAGGTTCGGGATTTTCCCGTATTTTATTTCCGCCACTTTCTGAAGATTGGCGGACGCCTGTTCTTTTTCCGCTTCAAAGCGGACACTTTCTAATTCTTTTTTAAGGATTTTAATTTTATTGATGGTCTCTCTTTCCGATTGCCATCTCGCCTCGATTATTTTTGCTTTTTCTTTCAAATCGGCTATTTGCCTGCTCAATACTTTTTGTTTCCTTTGATCCAGCTTGAGAGCTTCTTTTTCAATTTCCAGTTTCTGGATTTCCTTTTTTAAACTTTCCAATTCCACGGGTTCCGATTCAATTTCCAATCTTAAAGAACTCATTGCTTCATCCATCAGATCCACCGCTTTATCCGGCAAAAATCTGTCGGTAATATATCTGGCGGCCAGTTCGGCAGCTGCAACCAAAGCTGAATCTTTTATTTTTACTCCGTGATGCAATTCGTATTTTTCCTTGATCCCCCTCAAAATTGAAATCGTATCCTCAATGGTGGGTTCCTGAACGTAAATCGGCTGGAATCTTCTTTCCAACGCCGGGTCTCTCTCAATATACTTTTGGTATTCTTTCAAAGTAGTGGCTCCGATCGCTCTCAGCTCTCCTCTGGCCAAAGCCGGCTTCAGAAGATTAGAAGCATCAATTGCTCCTTCGGCTGCTCCGGCTCCAACTAAAGTGTGCAATTCATCAATAAAAAGAAGATAGCGGCCGGCCCCCCGGTTTATTTCTTTCAAAAGAGCCTTGACTCTGTCTTCAAATTCTCCTCTGTATTTCGTTCCGGCCACCAAAGATCCCAAATCCAAACCGATAATCTCTTTATCTTTCAAACTTTCAGGGATTTGGCCGGAAACAATCTTCTGAGCCAGTCCTTCAACAATGGCTGTTTTTCCAACCCCGGCTTCTCCTATTAAAACCGGGTTGTTTTTTGTCCGGCGCGATAATACCTGCATCAATCTCCGGATTTCGTTATCTCGGCCGATTACGGGATCTAATTTCCCCTGCCTGGCTAATTGAGTCAGATTTCTGGCATATTTTTCAATGACTTGATATTTTGATTCGGGTTCGGGATCGGTGATTCTCTGGCCGCCCCGGATTTGGGCCAGCTGCTTCAAAAAAGTCTCGTAATCTAATTTACCGAATTCCAAGGAAGAAACTCCGCCCCCTGATTGCAAAAAGGAGGCCTTGTCTAAAATTTCTTTGGCTTTTGTTTCCGTATTCAATAGGGATAAAAACAAGTGTTCCACCGAAATGTATTCGTCCCCCATTTTCATTGCCTCCTGTCTGGCTCTATCTAAAACTTTGGCCATGTCCTGAGTCAAATAAAACTGACCGAAGGCCTGAGGAGCGGAAATTACCGGAATTTTATCCAAAGCCGTTTTCGTTTTCCTTTTTATCCCTTCGATATCAACTCCCAATCTTTGAAGCACGTTCAAAACCACGCTTTCTTCCTGAGAAAGCAAAGAATATAAAAGATGCAAGGCATCAATCTGCTGCTGGCCTCTTTCCTGGGCAACGGATTGGGAGGCGAGAATCACCTCCTGCGCTTTATTGGTGAAGTTTCCGTTCATATATTGTTTTTAGTATAAAATAAACATTATTCGCTTCTTTCGCCCAGAGTAACCGAGACAGTTTTTTCCTCCTTGTCCCTGATAATCTTTAAAGAAATCTGGTCTCCGGGATTATATTTTTGAATAATTTTAGCCAAAGAGTTTTCCGTGGTAATTTTTTCGCCGTTGAATTCCAGAATTATATCATTTTCTTTCAGACCCGCCGATTCTGCCACCGAACCTTGGGCAACGGCAGGTTCCCCTCCCTCTCCCTTGACAATCCAGGCGCCGTAATCAACCCCCAAGTTATTGTCTTTTTGAATTTTTTCCGTGATTAAAACGTATCTTACCCCGAGGTAGGGATAAACAATCTTCCCCGAAGCTTTAATCTGTTCAATGTCTTTTTTGGCATAATTTATAGGAATGGCAAAACCTATGTTTTGGGCCCCCTGGACCATGGCCGTGTCTATCCCGATAACTTCTCCTTTCAGATTAAGCAGAGGGCCGCCGGAGTTCCCCTGGTTGATGGCGGCGTCTGTCTGGATAACGTCTTCAATAGTTTCGGACAAACCGCCTCCTGAGGCAGTAATGCTTCTCCCCAAGCCCGAAACCACTCCCGCAGAAACCGTGTTTCTAAATTCTCCCAAAGCGTTGCCGATGGCGATAACCGTTTGACCAATCTGGAGAGAGTCCGAGTTCCCCAGTTTTACTACCGGAAAATTAGTTAGGGTGAAATCCCCCTGATTATTTACGGTTTTTTCCTGGCTGATTTTGATTACCGCCAGATCCTGAATAGGATCGCGGGCCAAAACCTTGGCCGGATAACTTTTTCCGTCATTGGTTAAAACGGTGTATTCCGCTTCCGTGTCCAAAACTACGTGTTTATTGGTCAAAATCATTCCGTCTTCGGAAACTATGAAACCCGTTCCCCCTCCGACTTCCTGTTTTTGGGTTCCGTTTTGGCGGTACTGGGGAATCTGAAATTCCTGGCCGAATTCCGGAAAAGGATTGTAGTAATATTGTTCAATAATCGGGACTTCTTTCGTGATGACGATACTGACCACTGCCGGGGAAAAAGTTTTGACAACTCCGATTATGGCTGTTTCCTGCGTTGTCTGGGGAGTGTATTGCTGGATGGAAGTTGC
>Ga0210049_1003178_pt1 | contig 14915 bp, 15 predicted proteins | sample CryGeyCG2014_300_2_FD_183964 | JGI IMG/M metagenome (GOLD analysis project Ga0210049, IMG submission 183964) | Groundwater microbial communities from aquifer - Crystal Geyser CG06_land_8/20/14_3.00 (SPAdes) (version 2) | ecosystem: Environmental > Aquatic > Deep subsurface > Groundwater | place...
TTTTGAAAGGTTTTGATTATTTGACATAACTTTAGTATAATACTAACATTAGAATAGAGTATTCAATAAGTTGCTACTATTTAAATGTTACACAATTATTTAAGAGAAGTCAAACAAAGTTTTTTCTGGCGGCGCATTTCGCAAAGCGAAATACGAAATTTGGCGGTGGCGGAACGCTCGGGCGCGGCGGAATTCCCCCCAAACCCCTCTTCCGCCACGCCCTCGCGGGAAGCCAAAATTTTTTCGCCGCAAAAATCATCTTTCGAAATTGGTTCCAAGCCCATAAAGTGAATCTCCTATACTTTCCATACCAAACCAATGAAAGATGTTTTTTATCCTAAACATTATTTTACTATCAAGTATTTTTGATTTTTGTATTAAACACGGCCAAAATTTGTAGTGTATTTCTCCACAGTAATTACTCAATGTCCAGTTCATATCCACAACATCCCTATTTATCAGCTTTCCGCGCTCATTAAACTCGTTGCCATTAATATCAGTAAATGTAAGTTGGTAGTCGTATTTTGGTAGCGTGATAGGAGAGCCGGGTGCAATTGGTTGACGCGCTGACAATAACTTCTCGTCTTCGGTTCCTTGTACAAAAAGCTTATTAAAAATATCAACATCAACTGCTTCTCTCCCCTCTACGACCAAGGGAAGTTTAATTTTTTCGCCCGTCTTATTGTCTACCATCCAACTAGGACCGATACCGTCTCTCAAGGTACTTTCTTCCTTGTTGTCTGCCCAAACAACTAAATTAATACTGGTGATAGTATTTTTCTCCTTACTTTTATTTTTCATGAGACCACCATGTCTGAATTGATAATATAATTGGCCATTTTCTATAACTTGTCCGCCCGCCTTCCCTGAAAATGAAAACTCAAGTTGCGAACGAGAACTTATATTTTGCGAAATACTTATAAGTAAAGCAATGGGAATGATATAAAAAGCTTTTCTGATTTGCCAAATTCTTCTACAAACAAAAATTATCGAGGCTTTTATTCTTTTAAAAATTAGAGTTATTACTTTCCAAATTTTTGCTAAGATCTTTATTGCAAAATTCATTATTTGCTGAAAATATTATTTATATTCTGAACTAATCCTTGCGTTTCATAATTTCCAACCGAAACCCAAGTCGGTACACCCAGAAGGCAAAGATTGCCGCTTGTGGTTTTCGAGATCGCGATGCCGCCAGAATTACCACTATCAATTTTTGCTGATACGAAATAGTTCTGATAAGGAAGTTCTCCCCAGTAAGGATTGTTCACAGAGTCATCGTAACCACTAATTATTCCGTTAGATGAAATCTGAAAATATTGATTTGTTGTATAGCCCTGATACGATATTTCTTTCATTGCAAAGGCTGGAAATCCGATTACCATGACTGGAGAACCAATCGGCATTTTTTCTGCGCAAGTTTTTAATAATCCAACAGAATAATTGAGTTTGTTTAGTGGTTTTGTTTGTTCGCCGCCAGGAAACATTTCTTGTGCAGAAGATAATTGAATAATCGCCGTATCTTTCTTGCTATCTAAGAGTTGTTTATTTGACGACTTAATTAGAGCAATATCGACATATTCATCTTTTGCTTTTTCCTCTGGCATAATAAGACACCGCTTAAAATCTGCATACCCAATATCCTTCACTACATGATAATTAGTGAGTACCGAATATCCAAGATCACTTCTATTCCACAATGAGCCACTACCCCACCAATCGTCGCAATCGATTCTAACAACTCCACTCAAGTAAGGATTTATTTCGGCGGCAGAGATAGAGAGATTTTGCTTTTGTTGTTCGCTCTGAACTTTGTACTCTAAAACTTCTTGCTTTTTTTGCGCCTCGGCACTGCCTTCTTTCAGTTTCTCAATTTCTCGTTGTGCTTGTTGTAACGCGGTTCGTTGAGCTTCTGCTTCTTTTTCCCTCTCCTGAACTACCTTTTGTTGCTCTACTTTTTCAGTTTGATAATTTTTATACCACTTCACACCAATATAGCTTGTTCCACCCAAAACTAAAACGCCCGCAATAATTGCAATTAGTAGGGGTATTTGGATAAAACCTTTTTTATTTTTCATAAAAATAATTTTAGTAGCTCATCAACTGAAATATCAAGCGCATTGGCGATTTTTTTCAAATCGTATTTAATATAACTTTTATTTTGTGCCCAGAGTGGGACTCGAACCCACACGAGGATAAACCTCACGACATTTTAAGTGTCGGCTGTCTACCAATTCCAGCATCCGGGCATATTTAAATTTCAAGGCCTGGGGCGGAATCGCCCAGCACCTTTTTGAGGCCTCGGGGAGAATCGAACTCCCGTGTAAGAGTTTTGCAGACTCTTGCCTTACCACTTGGCTACGAGGCCAAAATTTTTGTGCGGGGCAGACCGCCGAATAAAAGTTATAATACACAACTTTTATCCTCTTCGCCATCTGGCCATATATAAAAGGTCGCTATTTAATCAATTTTAAGGTTTATAAAACTTAATTGTCAAATTTACTGCCATATTAAGCGGTCGCCGACGACAATGGAAATATCGGATTCAAATACAAGTCCGCATTCTTCATTGAGTAAAACTTCATTGACTTCCTGTTTGTATTTTTTTAAGCTGGTTATTTTGCCGAAGCCGATTTCATTATTTTCGCGCGTTATTTTTAATCGGTTGTTATTTTTAATTTTCCCCGCAATCACTTTCCCGCCAATCAATTGTTTTTTATTTTTTTGGCTAAAAATTTTCAAAATTTCCAATTCTCCCTGCGGCGGGGGAGTTTCCAATAATTTTATTTCTTTTTGTATCGTTTCAATCAATTCGTAAATAATTTCCGAAGAAATGATTTTCACGTTTTGCGCTTTTGCCAGATTTTCGGCGATTTTATTCGTTTTGACGCGAAAACCGGTGATAATAGCGTTGCTTGAAAACGCGCTTTTAATGTCACCATCCGTTATTTCGCCGATGGATTCATCTATTACGTTGATTTTTACGTTTTCGTTTTTAAGCGTTTTGATTATTTCGGATAAAGTTTCAAGCGAGCCGGAAACATCGGCCTTCAAAATTAAATTCAATTCCGGTAAGTTGTCTTTATTTGAAGCGATAAATTGCGTTGATGGTTTTTCCGATTCTGTTTGAATTTCCATTAAATCAATATTTCCGCTGGTGAATTCTTCGCCGATTTGCGGCAATGTTTCAAATCCTAAAATTATTGCCGGCGAGGAAGGGGAGAGAGTGTCAATTTTTTTGCCGAGAAAATTTTCCAGATTTTTGATTTTTCCGCAAGCGCTGGCAGTGGCGATTCTATCGTTGGTTTTTAAAATGCCGTTTTTAACGATGGCTGAAACAATAATTCCGCTTCGGCTGTCAGCCTTAGCTTCAATAATCACGCCACTGGCGTTTTTATCGGGATTATAAGTTAAATTTTCCATTTCCGCGGCCAGTAAAATCAAATCAAGTAATTCATTAACGCCTTGGCCGGTCTTGGCTGAAATCGCTTGCCAGCTTATATTGCCCCCATATCCTTCAAGTAAAACCCCGTTCGTCATTAAATCATTTTTTGTTTTTTCAATGTCGGCGTTCGGCTTATCTATTTTATTAATGGCAACCACAAAGGGAGTTTTTGTTTCTTTAATAATTTTAATTGATTCTTTAGTTTGCGGTTTTACGCCATCTTCCGCCGCCACCACTAAAATCGCCAAATCCGCCACTTTTGCTCCGCGTCCGCGCATTTTTGAAAATGCCTCATGTCCGGGTGTGTCAATAAAAGTAATTTTTTTACCATTGTGTTCAATTTCATACGCTCCTATTGATTGAGTGATGCCACCGGCTTCTTTGGCGATGACGTTTGTTCGGCGTATAAAATCAAGCAAGCTGGTTTTGCCGTGGTCAACATGTCCCATCACCACCACAATTGGCGGACGATGTATCAAATTATTATTTTCTATTTTATTCATATAATACCAAAGAAGGATAGCAAAAAATCACGATAAATACAAGAAATTTCAAAAAAGGATTGATTATTGATTCATTATTCATTATTCTTAATACATAATACATAAATTAAGGAGGCGTGCCTGAGTGGTTGAAAGGAGCATCCTGCTAAGATGTTAGAGGAGCAATCCTCTCGAAGGTTCGAATCCTTCCGCCTCCGCCTTCGCTCGCCGAAGCGGCGAGCTACGGCGGACAACGTCCGCCAGTAGATCGTTGCGAAGGAGAGATTTTGCCCGCCATAGCGGGCTTCGGCAGACGCAGTCCGCAAGAAGTCTGCGACGGCGGGATGAGTAAATTATGTGCACAGTTTATATTTTAAAATGTTTTGATGGAAAATTATATACTGGTTGTACGGAAAATTTGGAAGAAAGATTAGAAAGACATAATAATGGTTATGTTTTAGCAACTGAAAATCGTCGCCCCGTTAAACTTATCACACATATTGTGTTTAGTGATAAATATAAAGCGTTTGAATTTGAAAAATATTTAAAATCAGGTTCTGGTCGAGCATTTTTGAAAAAACATTTTTAATATGTCAATAATTGATTTAAGAAATAAAAAACCCGTAAAATATTCCGAGAAAAAGCGCGAAAACGGAAAAGAGCGAGAAAAATCCGAGGGAATAGTTTGGCAAATTCCGGAATACGAATACCAACCCAAAGACGTTTCTTGGTACTGGATAAGCTTGATTGCCGCGATTATTTTATTTGCCTTCGCAATTTGGCAAGAAAATTTTTTATTCGCTATTTTTGTGGCAATTGCTTTTTTCGCGGTAAATTATTTAACCAATCGTTTTCCGCCTATTTGGGAGGTTAAAATGAACGAAAAAGGGATATTTATCGGATTACCGAATAATAAAAATAAAAAATTTTATCCCATAGAAAGCATTGAGGGTTTTGACATTCATTCGGAAATTTATGAAGATGACAAAGAACCGGAATATAAAAAATTAGTGCTTAGATTCCAGTCAAAAATGACGCCGTATTTGAAAATTAATATTTATTCAAAAGATGAATCAAAAATCAAGGATTTTCTTTTGGAATTCGCGCCACAGGAAGAAATTTCTAAATCTTTAGTTGATTCGCTTTCTGAATTAATAGGATTTTAACCGCCCTCATCGTTCAACGGATAGGACATTAGATTGCGGATCTGAAAATTGAGGTTCGATTCCTCATGAGGGCACAAGTGAGTAAAGCGAACGCAATAATCAAATTTGAGGAATCGAAGGGTTCTATGAGCGCACCCCGCCGTAGGCGGGGGAGCACATCTAGAACCCAGGGACGCATTCCTCATGAGGGCATATGATTTTTTTTAATGTTTTAAAAGATAAATACCTGAGAGTCGTTTTTATTTTGAGTTTTTTGATTTTATTTTTTTTGTCTCTGGTGTCTTTTGTAAAATTAGCCGATATTTCTTCTCCTTTAATTATTCATTTTGACGTTTATCAAGGAATTGATTTTTTCGGCGGTAAAATGGAAATTTTCGGTATTTTATTTTCCGCCTTTGTTATGATTTTAATAAATTTTTTTCTAGCGGATTTTCTTTACCATCGCCAACGTTTTCTTTCATATATATTCAGTTTTGGAAGTTTGTGGATAACAATCTTGATTTTAATATCAATGGGTGTTATTATTTCAATTAATTAAAATAAAAAATCCCTCACCCTTCAAGAATAATTTTTTAAATTGATATTGAAGGACGGGATATAAATAGAAATTAATATAATTCAATAGTTAATATCTCTTATTATTTCAAAAATAGTAAGAGATAAAATTCTTGAAGGGTGAGGGATGAAATTTTTAATTATAAAAACAGGTGGAAAACAATATAAGGTTGCTCAAGGGCAAAAATTAAAAGTGGAAAAACTGGAAGCCGAAGCCGGCGACAGTATTGTTTTTGATAAGGTTTTACTCGTGGTTGACGGCGAAAATATTAAAATTGGAACGCCTTATGTAGAAGGCGCCAAAGTTGAAGCTAAAATTTCAAAACAGGGGAGAGATAAAAAGAAAATCGTTTTCAAGTATCATTCAAAAACTCGATACCGCAAAAAAAAAGGTCATCGGCAGTCTTTTACGGAAGCAGAAATCCTAAATCCTATGCCTACCGGCAGGCAGGCTAAATCCTAAATCCTTCGTTCTAATGCCGAAGCGAGAGTTTCTTCGTCGGCAAATTCTATTTCTCCGCCAGTCGGAATCCCGCGTCCCAAGCGAGTTATTTTTTTAGCCAAACCGTTTAATTCTTTAGCGATAATTAAAGCGTTTAAATCTCCGTAAGTCGTAGGGTTGGTGGCGATTATGATTTCTTCGGCTTGTTTATTTAACTCTTTATTTATAAAATTTTTAAGATTATTAAGACGCAATTTTTCTCCGCTTTCCAAAATTCCGTTTTTAGACAATTCGCCGAGAATAAGATAACGGCCGTTGAATTTTTTCGGCCTTTCAAGAGAAATCAAGTCCGTTTCTTTTTCCACAATCATTATAATGTCTCTTCTGCGATTCGGGTTTTTGCAAATTTCGCAAAGGCTTGCCCCGTAGCGTGCTTGCTCTGCCGCGGGGAAATCAACGCTTGAATGGATAAAAAAACAATTTGAACAAATTTTTAAATTTTTCAATTCATAAACGGCTCTGGCTAGTTCTTCTATTTTATTTTTTCCGCCGCTGATTAATTTAAAAGCCAGTCGCGTTGCTTGGCGCGGTCCGATACCCGGAAGACCGGAAAAGCTTTCAATAAAATTTTTAATCTGTTGAGGGAACATTAGTGAGTTTTATCAAGCTGGCTGAAACTTACTTTCTCTGGGTCAAACTTTAATTGTACGGATCCAATCGGCCCATTTCTGTGTTTGGCAATAATAATTTCCGCCATATTTTGTTCTTCAAGAGTCGGATTTTGCTTGTCGCGATCTTTGCGGTAAATAAACATAACGACATCTGCATCTTGCTCCCAGCTACCGGTTTCACGTAAATCTGAGAGTCGTGGGATTTTAACTTCTCTTTGGTCAACCGCGCGATTTAACTGGGAAACCGCCAGAATTGGCAGATTAAGCTCTCTTGCTAGCGCTTTTAATCTGTGGCTGATTTCAGTGAATTGCTGAACCATATTTTCCGAATTGGTCCTTGGCAGCACTAATTGGACGTAGTCGATTATTATAAGACCGAGATTTTTATTTTCAACTTGTAACCGCCTTGCCATAGACCTTAATTGAAGAATGTTTGGCGACGGCGTATCATCAATAAAAATTTGCAGTTGGGATAATTTATCCAAGGCCTCCTGAATCATTTGAAATTCTATCTCATCGGTAAGGCGACCGGTGCGCAATCTCCAAAGGGGGACTCTGGCTTCGGCGGCAATAAGCCTGTCCACTACTTGTTCGCGGGACATTTCAAGGGAGAATATTGCCGTGGCGTGACCAGCGGCAGCGGCATTACGAGCAATATCAAGAACAAAAGTGGTTTTCCCGACTGACGGTCTGGCGCCCAAAATTATTAAATCGGATTTTTGCAATCCGGAAAGGTAATGATCTATTTCATTGAAACCCGTTGTCACTCCACGCAATCTTTTTTCGCCTTGATGTAATTTTTCAATTCTTTCATAAGCGTCTTTAAGTTCATCTTTCAATAAAACGAAATTTTTAAGGCTTGATTTTTGCGCGATGGAAAATATTTTTTGTTCAATTTCATCAAGTATGTGTTCGGAATCTTTTTGACTGCCAAAAACTTTTTCGGCTATTTCGCTGGAAGTCGTAATTAAATCGCGTAAAACTTTTTTATCACGGATAATTTTAGCATAATGGGAAATGTGGGTCGCTGTCGGCACGCCGCTTATAAGTTCCGATAAATAAGTTGAACCGCCGACATCGTTTAATTGTTTTTTGTTTTTTAATTTATTACTGACGCTTAATATATCTATCGGCTCATTTTTGTTAAAAAGTTCATAAATTGAGTTAAAAATTTTTGAATGGGAGGGCTGATAAAAATCTTCGGCTATTATTAAATCCGCTATCTTAATGATGGCGTTTTTATCAAGCATCAAGGCTCCTAAAACGGAACGTTCAGCTTCTATGTCTTGTGGGGGTAATTTCAGATCCATTGAGTGTGTCTTTTATGTTATATCCTAACTTTTCAATTTGTTTTCGCAAGAGGTCGGCGGGGATAAACTGTTTATTAGTTCTTAATTTCTCGCGTTTTTCGGCTAGTTGTTTGATTTTAAGCGGTATTTTTACAAGTTTGATTTTACTTTGCCTACCGGTATACAGATTAAACCCAAGTCCCAAAACCTTATCAAATTCTAAAATCATTTGTTTTTTCGCGGTATTAGATAGTTTATTATCTTTAATTATTCGCCAAATTAAAGCAATAGCTTGCGGAGTGTTTAAGTCATCATTAATAATAGATAGAAATTCTTTCTTATGCGCTGATTGATGTTGATTTCGTCTAATCAATGCAGATTTTTTATCAGCATAAATCGGCTTTTTGTCGGCATTAATCCGCGTTATTTCATTATATAAATTATTTAAAGCGTTTGCCGATGCTTGCAAACTTCTCCAAGTAAAATTTAATTTTGAACGGTAGTGCGACGTTAAAATAAGATAGCGAAAGGCGAGGGGATTAAAGCCGCGCTTTTCCAATTCTTCTAAGGGGTAAATATTATCAAGCGATTTTGACATTTTTTGACCGTCAATTAAAAGATGTTCTCCCTCTATCCAATAATTGACGAATTTTTTTCCGGTGACGGATTCGGATTGAGCAATTTCATTTTCATGATGCGGAAAAATCAAATCAACCGCGCCGCAATGAATGTCAAAAGTTTTGCCTAAATATTTCATACTCATCGCTGAACATTCTATGTGCCAACCCGGCCGGCCGTCGCCAAACGAACTTTTCCAAAATGGTTCGTTTGATTTTTTAGATTTCCATAAAACAAAATCTTGCGCTTGTTCTTTATTATATTCATCAGCATTCACACGCGCGTCCATTTTTAATTCTCGTTTTTTAAGCTGGGAAAGTTTCCCATAATTTTTGAATTTAGATATATTAAAATAAATTGAACCATCTTCGCTTTGATAAGCAAACCCCTTGGAAATCATTTTTTTTATCAAAACAACCATTTCTTTAATATGTTTTGTCGCCAGAGGATATCTCTCGGCTTTTTCAATATTCAATTTTTTAAGGTCGTCAAAGAAAAGTTTCGTATAGGGCCGAGTAATTTGATAGATATTCTTTTTTTCTTGTTCGGCTTTTTTAATGATTTTATCTTCAACATCCGTGATATTCATTATTTGCTTCACTTTATAGCCGTTAAATTTCAAAACGCGGCGCAAAACGTCTTCAAAAACATAAGTCCTTAAATTGCCGATATGAACAAGATTGTAAACCGTCGGTCCGCAAACGTAAAAATTAACGTTTCCTTTACGAATAGGTTTAAAAACTTCTTTTTTACGGGAAAGGAAATTGTAAAATTTGATTGCCATATAATTTAATTCTATTTTAAGCGAGTTTTAATTGCAAACTTTAATTTGATTTAAATTCAGTCATAATAATTAATGAAATATTTATCTATAACAAACCCTTACGATCGTTGACAAGTGTTATGTATACAAGATATGATATTTTAATATTACAATATAATATTGTGAAATTAAAATGAATAAAAAGAAATTAGAACAAAGGATTAAAGAATTACCCGTGAATATTAGTATCGGCGGAGTGGCTTTGCTTTTTGGGCTGGCCGAACGCGGAGCGGTGGCTCTTTCCGAAATTTTGGAAACAGGTGGCTATAGTTTTGGTAGAAGTTATAGTCGTATGAATAAATTAAAAAATTTTTGGAACTATTATGAGGAACTAAAAAACTTGCATGAAAAAAGCGCGCATACCATTCTTTGGCGTCTTCATAAAAAAGGATTGGTTAAGAAAGTTTCCATAAAGAAAAAAAATTATTATAAATTAACAATAAGCGGTTTTAAAATTGTTAACATTATACAAAAACAAAATGAAGATTTTATTGAACATCCATGGGATGGAAAATGGAGAATGATTATGTTTGATGTTCCGGAAAAAAATAGAAAAAATCGTGATTGGTTAAGAGCTCAACTTTTATTTTGGGAATATAAACCGATACAAAAAAGCGTTTTTATCGGCAAAAATCCATTAGATGAAGATTTTTGGAATTGCATTGTGAAGTTTAATTTAAATCAATATATTCATTTATTAACAATTGGAGAAATAGACGATGATGGAATTTTAGCAGATTAATATTAATTATTTTATAAATTAAAGATGTATAACACTTGTCAACGATCGTAAGAAGTTGTTATAGATGCTTGACAAGGATAAAAGTGGCTATATAATTTAAAAATTATGGCAGAAGATATTAAAAATAATAATACGCCGAACGATAAAGAACGCGATATAAATGATAAATCCCCCACATATAATTATGTGGGGGATGAAAATGTTTTAGATAAGTGCCAAAAAGAAAAGGATGAATATCTTGACGGTTGGAAACGAGCGAAAGCGGATTTGATAAATTATAAAAAAGACGAAGCAAAGCACTTTGAGATAATCGCAAAATTTTCCCAAGAAGCGATTATTAAGGATTTAATAATGGTTTTAGACAGCTTTGACCTTGCTTTAGCGGCGCTTGAAAAGGAAAATAAAGCGGAAAATGGAATTTATTTAATCAGGACGCAATTGGAAGACATTTTAAAGCAACACGGATTGGAAAGAGTGATTATTTCCGTTCATCAGCCCTTTGACCCGTCTTTGCAGGAAGCGATTGTAAGCATAGATTCCGATCAGCCGAGCGGAACCGTTATTGAAGAAGTAGAAAGAGGATATTTATTACACGGCAAGCTAGTGAGACCAGCAAGAGTAAAAGTAATTAAATAGGTTTTAGATTTTAGGTTTTAGGTTTTAGAAAAAATTACTAACACCTAACACACAAAATTCAATACTTTAATTATTATGAAAATATTAGGCATAGATTTAGGAACAACAAATTCAGCGATGGCGATAGTGGAAGCGGGCGAACCGAAAATTTTGGAAAATCACGAAGGTAATCGCACCACTCCGTCAGTGGCTTCGTTAAGCAAAACCAATGAACGATTGGTCGGCCTTTTGGCTAAGCGTCAGTCGGTTGTTAATCCAAAAAACACAATTTCTTCGGTAAAGCGCCTTATCGGCCGAAATTTTGACGACGCGAAAGTCCAAAAAGACAAAGCGTGGTTTCCTTTTGATATTCAAAAATCTTCAACCGGCGGCGTTGAAGTGAAAATGGGCGATAAATGGTATAAGCCTGAAGAAATTTCCGCCATGGTACTCGCGAAATTAAAAGCTGATGCCGAAGCGAAATTGGGAGAAAAAATAGAAGAAGCGGTGATTACCGTGCCGGCTTATTTTGACGATTCGCAAAGGCAGGCCACGAAAAATGCCGGAGAAATTGCCGGTCTTAAAGTCCGCCGAATTATCAATGAGCCGACGGCCGCGGCTTTGGCATACGGTTTAAACCGCCAGAAAAACGAAAAAATCGTTGTTTACGATTTCGGCGGCGGAACTTTTGACATTTCTATTTTGGAAGTCGGCGACGATGTTGTGGAAGTAAAAGGAACGGGTGGCGATACGCATCTTGGCGGAGACGATTTTGACAAGAAAATAATTGAATTTTTAGTCGGAGAATACAAAAAACAGGAAGGAATTGATATTTCCAAAGACCCATTAGCGCTTCAACGATTAAAAGAGGCGGCCGAGCGCGCCAAACATGAACTTTCAACGGCGTTTGATACGGAAATCAATTTGCCGTATATCACTTCTGACTCATCCGGACCGAAACATTTTGTTATAAAAATGACACGCGCCAAACTTGAAGAGCTTGTCAGCGAAGATATTAAGCATTCAATTGATTTAACAAAAAAAGCCGTGGAAGAAGCGGGATTAAAAATTTCCGATATTAATGAAATTGTGCTTGTGGGCGGACAAACAAGGATGCCGGCGATTCAAGAAGCGGTTAAAAAATTATTTAACAAAGAGCCGCATAAGGGAATTAATCCCGATGAAGTTGTGGCGGCCGGAGCCGCGGTGCAAGCCGGAATTTTTCAGGGCGATGTTAAAGATATTCTTCTTCTTGACGTAACTCCTCTTAGTTTGGGAATTGAAACTTTTGGCGGGGTTTTCACGCCTCTTATAGAAAAGAATACAACTGTTCCGACTTCAAAATCACAAGTATTTTCAACCGCAGCGGATAATCAAACTTCCGTGGAAATTCATATTTTACAAGGAGAAAGAACAATGGCGGCTGATAATAAAACATTGGGCAGATTTATCTTGGACGGTATTCCGCCATCGCCGCGCGGTATTCCGCAAGTTGAAGTGATTTTCGACATTGATGCCAATGGAATCTTGAACGTTTCCGCGAAAGATAAGGCCACCAATAAAACTCAAACTGTTCGCATAGAGGCGTCAACACAACTCTCAAAAGACGAAATAGAAAAACTTAAACAAGAAGCTGTAGCGCACGCCGAAGAAGATAAAAAGAAAAAAGAATTGGTGGAAGCAAAAAATATCGCCGAACAAACGGTCTATATGGCGGAAAAATCAATAAGCGAAGCCGGTGATAAAGTTTCTCAGGAAATTAAAGACGCTGTTAACATGAAAATAGCTGATTTGAAATCCGTTAAAGACGGTCAAGATATTGAAGCGATAAAATTAAAAACAACGGAACTTTCAACCGAGCTTCAAAAAATCGGCGCGGCAATGTATCCCCCACATAACCATAGTGATAGTGATACATCAACTAATAATGATACGTCTAATAATAATTAAAATTCTTAAATAATTTGTTTTGATTATGTGGGGGATGTATAATAAACAAAACAATACTAAACAAAAAGATAAAAAAGACGATGGAGAACAACAACAGCAGTAAAATAGTTAGCGATTCGGCGGATGTTGACAGGTCAACGCTAAAAATCGCCGTTTTGGCGGTTTTTAGCGTTGTTTCTCTTTCCGCTTTCGGATATTTTTTTAAATTATTTTTCCAGGACGGAAAAGAAAATTTTCTTTTAATTTCCGGGTTATCCGCGATTATTTTTCTGATATTTTTTACTTTGCAAACTTTATTCATTAAAAGTTTAAAAATCAGCTCTTTGATTATTTTTCTAAGTTGTGTCGGATTAACGGCTGTTTTTTACGACATTGCGAACTCCGCCATATTGATAGGAGTCGCGTTGGTTTTCCTAGCGCTGTTCTCCGGCAACATTAATGGCGTCAGAGAATTAAAAAATTCCCTCAAAATAAGTTTTTGGAAAATAAATAAAACTGTTTTGCCGAAAGCGGTTGCCGCGATATTTTTGTTTATAAGCATAGTTTATATTTACGGAAGTTCGGGGACAAGTGAAGAATTTTTTATTTCTCAACAAAATTTCGAAAAAATAATTTTATCGCCATCAATAATCGTGGCGCAGAAATTTTATCCAGAGATTGACTCGTCGCTCACCATTAACGAACTAGCCGTTAATTTGGCTAAAAAACAAATAGAAGAAAGCCCTGAATTAAATATTTTACCTTCAACAGTGAAAAAAATAATGATAAATCAAGCAGCCGGTGAATTAGAGAGCCAGATAGGAGAATTTTTAAGCATTCCCGAATCTGCCGGTAAAAAATCAACAATCAGCGAAACGATTTATGAAACATTAAAAAATAAATTTAACGCTTTTCCGAAAAATCTAAAATCTTTGATTTTAATCGGTATTGTTTTAACAATTTTCTTGACTCTTGAAGTTTTAGCTCTGCCAATTCGCATAATAATTTCCTTTTTAGCGTTTATAGTTTATGAAATCCTTTTGGCGCTCGGTTTCGCAAATGTGGAATTAGAAGGAAGAAGTAAGGAGATTATTATATTGAAATAAAGGGCTTTATTGAAAAATTCAAGCCGTAGGCGTAGAATTTTTCATAATAAAACCTTTACCGAGCACTCAACGCTTTGAGTGCTCGGTGCTCATAATTGTAGTGACCGAGCACATAATTATGAGTACGTAAAAAAATTATAAATTATGTGCTCGGTCAATAATTATGTCTGATTATTATAAAATTCTTGGTATAAATAAGGGAGCGTCTGACGAGGAAATCAAAAAAGCTTTCAGAAAATTGGCGCATCAGTATCATCCGGATAAAAAAAGCGGCGATGAAAAAAAATTCAAAGAAATAGCGGAGGCTTATTCAATTTTATCGGACAAGAAAAAGCGCGAACAATACGATAAGTACGGCAGGGTTTTTGACGGACAGCCCTTCGGCGGAGCTCAGGGCGGAGGCGCAGGGCCGTTCGGCGCCGGAGGACCGTTTGGTAATGGCTTTGGGTTTGAATTTGACCCATCGGCTTTTAATGATTTTACCGATTTGGGAGATATTTTTAGCGCGTTTTTTGAAGGAATGGGAGTAAGGCAAAAAAGGCGTACTTATCATCGCGGAGCGGATATTGAGATTATTCAAGAAATAACGCTCGAGGAAGCGTTTTATGGAGTTAAAAAAGAATTAAAATATGATATTGCCGTCAGTTGCGTCAAATGTGGCAGTAAGGGATATGACCAAAAAGAAGGGCTTGAAAAATGCTCTGTTTGCGGTGGCAGTGGAGAGATTAAAGAAGCAAGAAACACTTTTTTCGGCAATTTTTCTCAAATCAAGCAATGCAAGGAATGTTTCGGCAGCGGACAAATTCCCAAAAAATCTTGCGCTGAATGCCGCGGTAAAGGAATAATTTCCGGCAATCGCGACATTAAAGTTGAAATATTGCCCGGAGTGATGGATAGCCAATTCATAAAAATAACCGGTAGTGGCGAATCTGGAGAGCGGGGAGCCGGAACGGGAGACCTTTATGTAAGGATAAAAATCAAACCGCATCATATTTTCGCCAGACGCGGAAATGATTTGTTTATTAAAAAAGAAGT
>Ga0210049_1003179_pt1 | contig 14913 bp, 15 predicted proteins | sample CryGeyCG2014_300_2_FD_183964 | JGI IMG/M metagenome (GOLD analysis project Ga0210049, IMG submission 183964) | Groundwater microbial communities from aquifer - Crystal Geyser CG06_land_8/20/14_3.00 (SPAdes) (version 2) | ecosystem: Environmental > Aquatic > Deep subsurface > Groundwater | place...
TGGTAAAAAGGAAGTTGAGTTTACAAAGAAAGATCCGGAGTTATTGGCTATGATAAACTGCACACAGGATCAGCAAAAAGGGGTTATTAGGAAGAAGGCAGGCATACTTGAGTGCCATGTCTATGATATAGATGTTAAAGAGGTTATGAACATAGAGGAAGTCCGGGTTATCCCAGAAATAGATTTCTCAGCACAGGACCGGGAATATGTCACGAGACAGTTATTTTCTATCGGGCCTTCCCTGCATACTAACCGGAGTTATAAGCTAAAAGGAATAACCATACCTAACCCTCATAATCAGTATGCCACTCAGATAATCTATGACGCCAAACCTACACAGGATTCTATAGATCAGTTTGCGGTCACCAAAGAAGTAAAAAAGGAATTAGAGATATTCCAGCCAGGCAAACTTACGATAGCCGAAAAGTTACGGGAGATTTATGATGACTTCACCTACAATATAACTCATATATATCATCGGAATGATGTTTTGATGGCTATTGACCTGGTCTATCACTCTGTCCTGCGTTTCCGCTTTATGAACAGAGTTGTACAGAGAGGCTGGACAGAGTGTCTTATCCTTGGTGATACCAGATCTGGTAAGACGGAAAGTATATCCTCTATTATAAATCATTACAGAGCAGGGGAACTCTGTACAGGAGAAAATGCATCCTTCGCCGGTTTGATTGGTGGTATGCAACAGGCACAGGACAAATGGGTTATATCCTGGGGTAAAATACCCCTTAATGATCGCCGACTGGTTGTGATAGATGAGGCGGGAGGTCTGACATTGGAACATATTTCTAGTATGTCCGGGGCACGGTCCTCAGGGATAGCCGAGATAGTAAAAATACAGACAGAAAAAACAAATGCCCGAACAAGACTGATCTGGCTGTCAAACCCAAGGTCCGGCCGGAAACTAGATGCCTATAATCATGGAGTGCTCGCTATCAGGGAACTTATGGGTAGAGTTGAAGACATAGCGAGGCTAGACTTTGCCCTTACCTGCGCTTCAGGAGAAGTGGATCAAAAAGAGATACATCAGCTTTCACCACCAAAGATTCCTCATAAGTATACTACCAACTTATGTAATAAACTCGTCTTATGGGCCTGGTCGAGAAAAACAGAGCAGATCGTCTTTGAACCAGAGGCCACAAAAAGAATATTAGAAGCCTCTCAGGAGATGGGTGCTAAGTACTCCTCTGCTATTCCTTTAGTAGAACCCGCCGAACAAAGGATAAAACTGGCCCGGTTATCGGCCGCCCTTGCATGCAGGCTCTTCTCGACGGATGACGGTCAAAAAGTTTTGGTTACTGAAGAGCATATTCTGGCGATAGTAGATTTTTTGAGGGCGGCTTATAGTAAGCCATCTATGGGCTACGACCTGTTCTCAGGAGGGCAGGCTAAGACGGTTATTCTGGATGATAAGACCATGGCCCGTCTGAAGAAAGAGTTTGGTGTATTTCCTAGCTGGGTGGAGTTGCGGGACCTGTTCCTGGAGTATCAGACCTTCCGGAGAAATGAATTTATAGAACAGATAGGATATGATCAGGAAGAGGCTAAGCGGTTATTTCATTGGTGCGGTAAAAACAGGTTGATCCGGTCGACCGCTATTGGTTATTTCAAACAGCCGGTATTTACCGAGTTCTTAAAGGGGTTATTGAAAGATGAAGACAAAAAAGAGTTCACAAAAAGGAAAGAAAAGTTTTAACCCTGTCGAATATAGCAGGGAAATGTATAGGAAATATTATAAAAGTCCTTTTAAGAAAAGAAATGCGCCGACAGCGCCCGGTAAAAGGTGGCGTAAAGAAGGCTTTTTTGGTAATGGAAAAGCCGAATTGGGAAAGATTACCGGGAGGTGGTAAAATTGGAAAAGATTTGCAATAAGAAGGATTGTATTCACTTTGAGATTTGTAAGGAAGATCAGGTGAGGCGATTATTGTGTGGGACCAATGTGGATCATTATACGGTGACGGCCACAGAAATCTATTGGAAGAAAATTAAAAGTAGAGCCGCAAAAGTACGGGACGCTTCCGCTTACGAACTGGATAAGCTTGGCGCTGAGATAGGAATAAAGAGAGGAGATTATTCTACAGATCAATACCGGCTATTGGTACTCTATAAGATTCAGGAGGACTTACGGCGTGAGTGTGGCATACCGACGCCTAAACATATACAGGACAAGATCCAGGGAGTGATGGACAATGATATGGATGGGATATTATTGAGGAAGGTCGCGACACCATACAAAATGATAGAAGAGGAGGTGATGGATGATATGGGAAACAAAACAGTTGTAAAGAAGAAAGTGGCAAAGAAGGCAGTTTCTAAAGGAGATCCTTCTAAACCCGGGATTGGTGACATTGCCAGAGCAGCGATAAAGGCAGGAAAAGATTTTGCGGCAACCTTGGAAGAGGTAAAGAAAGTTCACCCAGACACAAAATTTTCTAAAGCCTGTTACGTCTGGTACAAAGACAAAGTGTAATCTTTTGGGCCCTTCGGGTGTCTGCTGTGAGGTTATATTCACAGCAGCCCCCGGGCCAAAAGAAGGAGGAAAGGATGGCAGAACAATTAGAATTCCCGTTTGAAGGGATACAGAAGATGGAAGATACCCAGAAAGATAGACTAAGTAAATTATTTGTCCTGCAAAGAAAATTTATGGATCTATTGGGGATACCGGAGACAGAATGTATGACCCTGGAGACACGAGAGAAACAGATAGCTGGTCTCATACTGGCTATTCACTGTGAATGTGATGAGATATTAGACGAGAAACAAAATGGTATCCAGTGGAAACCCTGGAGAGAATATAAAGATAGAGGTGCGTTGACCCAGAGTCAATCAAGACAATATGTAGTAGAGGAGCTTATCGATATACTCCACTTCTTCCTGGAGATATGCATTCTGATGCAGGTAGGCCCCGGTGAACTCTTTCAGGAATACGAAAAGAAAATGAAAATAAATATAGGGAGGCAGGCAAGTGGATACTAAACCCCTTCTTACTATAGGTAATTTTAGTCAGTCTTCTTTCCCTATGGACACAATCCCAAACGTGATCCGAATGATCCGGAGTTATGAGACTAAACAGTACCATAGTTTTCAGCTGGTCCTGGTTCATTGGACTGAAGAGGATCTTGAGGAACTCCGCTATATGCTTGGTCGTGCGAATGCCCAATTTCTAAAAAAGGAATTTCTGCAGTGGATAAGTGATGAGGCTATAAATCCAGGCAGGGCTTTTATGGAGGAGCCAGAAAGATGGAGTCCACATTTAGTCTGCGGTAAGTTTACATATACTTACAATGAGAGGCTTCGGGGGAATCTCAGAGAGTTGATAAAACTACTCCGGGAGCAGCAAGACACCAGAAGGGCCTTTCTGCCAATCTGGAGAAATGAAGACCGTATGAGGGCAGCTGGTCCGACAGATGTACCTTGTGTCATAGGTTTTCACTTCCAGGTGACCGAAGGGTATCTTAACCTCACGACAATAATGAGGTCCCTGGATATTATAAATTGCCTGCCAAACGACGTTTATTTGAGTATAAGGTTACTTGAATATGTAGCCCGGGAGGTGGATATAAAGATCGGCATATTTCTATTATGGAGCTCTAATGCTCATATAAAAAAGGAGGATTAAGAGGATGAAGAAACTTACAAAACCGGGAGCTAAAGGAGAGATAGAGGAACTTCGGAAGTTAATGGGGACACATTTTAACCTGGGTAAAATAAAGCAGGATCCATTTGTAATTGGCTGTGAAGGAATAAAAGTAAAAATGATCGATTGGCCGAGAAATCCCTACCGTGCGATGTATGTACTGGCTACCTCCTGCTGGGGGGATAAAATAGACAAGTGGAGCCAGACAGAGCCGAAATACAGATTTCAGGTTGTCCAGGCAGTACTCAACGGTGAGGCCCTTCCACTTGCACTTGAGGTTCCTCAGTTCACTTTCGTCATCGAAGGCCCCTCAAGAGCAGCATTTGATCAGATAGCAAGAGCAAGGCTAGGGGTGGTATTCTCAGCAAGAGGTATGAGGGATAATTCCTGGGCTGGATGTGAATTTCGGATACCGAATAATATCGTCTCTAATAAAGGTATCTCCAATATCTATAAAGGGGTCTTTAGAGAGGTTATTCTAGCTTATAGTCAGGCTACGATAAACAAGAGTTCCTGGCAAGCAGCGAGGGCTATATTGCCAATGAACGTAGTATATGGATGGTCTATGGCTATAAACTTCCAGGCGCTGAGAGGGTTATGTGCTAATAGAATGAAATTTTGCGAACAGGAAGATACGGTAGCAACTGCCTGGCTTTTAGCCAAAGAAGTAAAGAAGAAATTTCCTCTATTAGGGTTGTATCTGAGACCTGGCTGTGATTGGCGAGGAATATGCCAGTATCACCAGAGTTATTCTCTGTCTGAAATGTTTGGCTGCTTATTCAAAGAATGCGGAAGACACCCTTGTCCAGGTAAAACCGACAATTATTCTATCTTCAATAAGTCCTGCTCAAGCATTGAACTAATCGAGAAGCAGTTAGACTTACACCTTGAAAGACCAAATGAATGGCCTAAAGAGGTGTATTGGGACAACCTGGAATTGTCTGATAAAAAACTTTTTGAAGACAAGGAGGTGATTTAATATGCCAAAGAAAAAAGAGATTCCCGATACCAAGGTCAAGGAGACAGTAACTAAAGAAGACATCTATGCGTCAATAAATGACCGGATAAAGATCTTAGAGGATCATCTGGCTAAGTCCAGGAGGGCCCTTGAGATACAGAACGCGCTGAAGATAGAGGTACTCTGGGCGAATCTGGAAGAGTTGTTATCAATAATAAAAGAATCGCCCAGGTTATCCTCAAATAAGAGACTCTTAGAAGCTCTCGAGTTTGGTCCCGGGGTAACTACAAGCTACACAATGAGATAGACCAAAGGCCCGGCCTGATAAGCCGGCCCGTATTTATAGGAGATTGTATGAAGTATATTTTAGGATCAGGACCATCAGCATTGATTGCAGCCTTTCACTTCAAGGATTATACGATGCTTGGACCTGGCTTTGAGACACCGCTGTTCTTAGGAGGGCCAGTCATATTATGGGACACACCGGCCTCGAGAAGGTTCATGAAGAAACTGGGTTGTATTGAAAGTGAGGAGTATGCGATGCCCACTCGGGAGTTTAAGATAGCTTACTACTTTGGAGGAAAGATTCATTCTGAGAGGACCCCGGATATGGATAAGATATATTCCAGGAAATTAGGGGTTACCGAAGGTGCTCAGGTTATGTCTGGTGGCAATAAGAGTATAATAGGGTGGGATGCAAAAAAGACCAACTTTATGCGGGTACTGATAAAAGCTGTTCAGGACAGACGGATAAACTGCATGGTAGATGAAATTCAGCCAGCAAATAACCAGCTAAGAATTAAGAGAGCTGGCGTGCATGAGTTTCTGGATTATGAACCGCCACTGATATCTACTATACCTCTACCGATGCTTATGAAAATTCTACCAAGAGGAAAGTTACTCTTACCAGGTATACAGAAGTTTTTTTTCAAACCCTTATTCTTCTACCAGGTAGAGAAAATACCCCCGGTATTTGAAGGGGACTATGACTATTTATACATTCTGGACTTCGATGTGCCTATACACAGACTGACAAAAGGCCAGACAGGTTATTGTCTGGAATCTATCTATCCCGAGGTGATGCTGGACCCGCAGATGTATGGTACTAATATAGCAGTATATCAGGTGCCATTTGGAAGAGTATTAAATTCTTTAGGGGTCGATAAGGTGGACGATATAATAAATTTAGGTCGCTATTCTCAATGGGACCACCATATAAGAATGAGTGATGTTATAAAACGTTGCCAGGAATTAAAGGAGGGCTTATGATTCAACTGAAGAAGTGGGAGGAGAAGCAGAAAGAAAAGGTGTGTGCCCTGGATATAGATGGGGTTCTTAATTACTACCCGTGGCCATGGCTTGAGTATTTAGCAGATACCCTCCGAAGAAGACCTTTTGCCAACCTGGTCCAGGCTAAGAACGAAGTAGCCTACCAGGTATATAAGAATGTGAAGGAGGCCTATAGGAGATCCAAGGAAAAAGCTAATCTTCCCTGCCGTATCGGGGCTTATAACTTCTTAGCTACCTTAGAAGGTTTGGATTATAATATACAGATCCTGACGAAGCGCCCGCTAAGAAGAGTACAGGGTCTATGGAGACTCACAGTAGATTGGCTCGAGAAGAGTAAATTTCATTACGCTGGTTTAATTTCAGATGAGGACAAACATGTAAGAGTATTGCTTGAATTTCCTCATCTTAAGTTTATGGTGGAGGATCATCGCTATATCGCCAATTTAGTCGGTTCTTGGGGGTATAAGGTATACCTGATGGACAATATCTACAACCAAGGGAAGTTGCATCCTATGGTCAAAAGGGTATCAAACTTTGAGGAGATTCTAAAGGAGGTTCTATGACAGTAGAACAACTGAACACGATTTATAAACAAATGGAGGGGGAGGAACACGAGACTATGGTGGCGAAAGGTGATGAGTATACAAATGACGAAGACAGGCTCGCCAACTTCAAAAGGAATGCAAAGCTTACTGGTATGACACCTATACAGGTATGGTCGATATACTTTATGAAACATATCGATTCAATAATGTCTTATGTCAAAACTGGTAAGACGCAGACAGAAGATATCAGACTCAGAATAATGGATGCCAGGAACTATCTCGCCTTACTAAGATGTCTGATTGAGGAGGATAAATGATAATACAGGAAGTAAAGACTCTGATCAATGAAATAGAAAAAGAAGGGAGGCTCGTAAGAGATACTAAAGAGATTATCGGCTGGTATATGTCTTTCTTTAAGGGGGATATAAACTATAATATTGAGAGTGCCGAGATTCAGGAGTTCTATAGAGGAAAGTTGGGTGACGAAGCCTACCTGGCCGGTAAACTCGGAGAGGAGGTATATAATTACAAATATATCCTGTCCGGGATCAAGCAGAAAGAAAGGGAAATAAAATATTTCTTCAATGAAAATCCATTTGAAACCCGAAAATTACTGGTGCAGAATCCGCTTGAGTGTATCTCCTCCGTACATCTTATCCGCAGAGCTGACCGGGATGAATATCTCGTCTATATTCGCAGTACGGATGTAGTGGGGCTTCTTCCTGTTGATATATACGGGTTTATGCAGTATGTAATAGAGTATCACACGAGGATAGATTGGGCGCTAAAAATCTTTATAGGATCCGCTCATATGTATAATAGGGGGTATCGAGATGCTTCAAGGATTCTTTGATAAGAAAATATTAGCTTTGGATACGGAGACAACTGGTTTAAGCTGGCGTAAAGACAGGATTGTAATTGTCAGTATATCCGACGGGAAACATTCCTATGCCTTTACCTGGAAAGAACTGGAAAAGAAAGGAGACTTAAAGAGGCTGCAGATCATTTTAGGAGATAAGGAGACTCTGAAGATTTTTCATAATGCCAAGTTTGATATCCACATGTTTTTATCCGCCGAACTTGGCCCGGTGAAGAACATTGCGGACACTTATATAATGAGTGTTATATATGACGAGAATTTACCGAGCCATAAACTCAAAGATCTGGCAATAAGATATGTGGACCCGGCAGCCAAAGATGCGCAGGTCGACCTGAAGATGTATATGAAAGAAAAGGGGATGAGGGATTTTGATTGCTCTAAAATACCCGACAGGATACTGAAACCCTATGCCGTTATGGATGCGTTTTATACTTATAAACTCTATGAGTTTTTTGAGCCCACAATGCTTAAAAATTTTAAGGATGTTTATACATTGGAAACCAGATTGATACCTCTTGTGGTCGAGATGGAGAGAAGGGGGATCCAAGTAGATCTGCCTTTCCTGGAAGGACAGGGTAAAATGTTAGCTAAGAAAATAAAGCCTCTGGAGAAAGTTCTAAAAGATACTCTCGGCAATATAAATTTCAGTTCAAACGAACAGGTGGCCATCGCTCTGGATAATATGAAGATTGAGGTATCGAAAACTCCTAAAGGTAACCCGAAATTAGATAAATATGAACTGGACAGAATAGACCATCCCGTGGCTAAGAAGATAAAAGAATACAGACAAATGACGCACCTTCTGGCTACTTACTGTGAAGGAATGCCAGAGCATGCTTTCAAAGGTATCCTCCACTGTGGCTTCCGTCAGGTAGGTGCCAGGACCGGTCGGTTCTCCTGTGCTGAGCCGAACCTGCAGAACATACCAAGAGAACTGGCTGATATCCGGTCTGGGTTCACTGTAAGAAAAGGTTTTATAAATTATCACTTTGACTACTCGCAGGTTGAAATGCGTTTACTTGCCCACTACTGTGAAGATCCTCTAATGCTCAAGATTATAGCCGATGAGGGGGATGTACACTTAGACACAGCCTGTCACTTCTTTGAGAAACCACCGGAAGATATAACAAAGGATGAGCGGTATATCGGGAAACACCTAAACTTCGCCGTGATATACGGAATGGGGGCAAAAGGGCTCTCTCAGAAGTTCAAAGTAGCCAAGGACAAGGCCTATGAATATCTTACTAAATACTACAGCCTCTACCCGGCCGTTAAAGAGTTCCGTGATGCGGCTACCCAGAAGTGTCAGACCTCAGGATATGTTTTCACTTCCTGGGGTAGACACAGAAGGCTCCGCTATGACGAATCCTATAAAGCAGTAAACGCTATAATTCAGGGATCAGCCGCTGACCTGATTAAGGATGCTATGATAAGGGTCGCCGATTTCTTAAAAGGGAAAAAATCGAATATACTTTTACAGATACACGATGAACTGATTATTGAGATAGCAAAAGAAGAGCTCAACCTCGTCCCCAAAATAAAACAGATTATGGAGGATTTCGGGAAGCGGTTCTCAGTGCCTATTGTGGTGGATATTAAACACACAGAGACAAACTGGGGGGATCTTAAGGGGGATTAAAGTTGATAATAAAAAGAGACAAGTTGATATTGAGGAGGATAAAATGAAAGAATCGGTATTTAGTTTGGAGGTAAAGAAAGCAATCGAGCATTACTGGAAGCCAGCATTTGCAGTGAAATTTCCGAGTATGTATATTGAAGGAGGCATCCCGGACATTCTATGCTGTGCTTTTGGGAAGTTTATAGCTATAGAGTGCAAGCTGGTCAAGACCATTCCGCGCAGCGCTACGTCAAACGTACTGCGCTACGGATTCACTAAGATACAAGAAGTCAGAGCTCAGAATATAGTTAAAGCCGGTGGAAAGATCTTCGGGTTAATCAATCTCAGACCACTCAAGGCTATAGTCGTTATTCGTTCGTGGAATATAAAAGCAGATTTTAATTTTAGTATGGAAGAGTCAATCGTTATGGAGAAGATACAGAAGAGTCCAGTGACGAAACTTTGGAATATAAATGAGCTACGAATATAGCCAGCAGACATTCTCAGGGTTGCCTTCAGTTTGCCTGGCTATGTCAAAATGAAAAAAATTCCTGCCTATACCAAATCTGTTTACACCTTTTTCCAGGAGTTTAGAGATTATAAGGTGTAAATCAGGGTCACTGGTTAAAGAAGTCTTTAATAACTGAAATCTGGAAAGACTATTTCCAGCACCTGTCAGATACTGACGTAAAGTTTCTATCTGGGGATTCCCACTCTGATTGACATCGAAAGCTTTACACTTCCTACCAGGAACTATCAGGTGGGCAGACTTGTCCGCACCGCCTACGTTTTTATTACATGCAGGACAGCGGGCGCCATTATTGATGCGAATCTCATAACCAAGCTCTCGTTCAAGACTCATCAGTATCCGTAGAAGACCTGGGTCCAGATCATCCATACCAGTATGAGCACAGTGTAGTGTTCCTTTAGCCATATCTTATTCCTCCCGAAGTAGGCTCTCACTCAGTCTTTTCTTACGCCATTCCTCTGTTTTTTCTTTAAGAAGCCTTCTCAGTCTGTCCCTCTCAGAGCGATAAACTGGCCGGATTTTAGACTTTATAGCAGCCTTCCGGAGGCCTTTCTTTATCTCTGAAATTTCCGACTTTAACTCAAGTGCAGTAAATACTTTAGCTTTAGGATCACTCGGGTAAGTACGACCGAGAAAAAAATGAGCAAATTTCGCTGCTGCTGATACTTTTTGTTTTTTTTCCTCTTTAACTGGTCTCCCCTTCATAAGTCCAAATGGGTCCAATCTCTGTAACTCCCCAGCTGCACGGCCAACCACCGGGAGGGAGGCTATGGCATGAGATGCTCTTTTTCTCATCATAATCGCTAAATACTTCTCACGCTCGCCCGGGTAAGATTCTATTGGTCTCTTAAAATAGAAATCATAACCAGCCGGGCCAATTGACTGCTGTATTACTTCCTTGAGTACAGGATGCCCCATACCACTTATCGTACCCAAAGGCCTGAATATCTGATTTAGATCCGCCGCCGGGAGCCAGCCTCCTAAAAGAAAGTAATAGGTCTGTCCATCTTTACCTTTTATCCTGATTGGGTAATTCTCTTTTATCCAGTCCGCTAAATATACTTCCTCAGGTGGTACTTCTTTTGATTCTAACCCACGAGCGGCAAGCATTGTCATCTGCATCTTCTCTGGCGCGAGGGCCAGGTTTTCTATCTGCCTTGGTATATTTTTTCTGGTCCATGTATAAAAGGGCATCAGTCTTTTCATTACTTTTCTCTCGAACTGGGAGACCTGGGTATAATCATAAAGTGCTGCTTTAGTTGCTTTTGCCGCTTCTCCTGGTGACCAGCCTTTTCGGATCTTATCTATAAAATTAGCATACCGGGCATTGTTCTCAATCGTTGTTCCTACTTTCATTCCTGTCTGGATTATAGCGCTTTCTCTGCTCAAAGACCAGAAATTCCTGGCTTTTGCTGTCCTGAGTATATCTGGAATATCAGCGCCATACCAACCACGACCTTCTACACCTAATACCTTACCGAGGGCCCTCAACTGCTTAAAAGTGTACTCCTTGCCGAATCTTCCGGATACAGTACCAGCGGCACCTGTCTGGATTTGCCTTGCTATTTCATAATTGAGAGGATCACTAACCCCGTCTACCCAGTTCATCCACACATTTGAAAAGGCGTTCCTGGTATGGTATCTTGGCCATGGTGCTATCACCCAAACCTTCCACAGGTCTGTAATAGGGTCCCAGTAGTTGCGAAGGAACTTCTCGGTGGTAGAATACTCCCCGAACCCAGCGACTCTCTTCACAGCCTCCGCAATTTCCTTTGGAACCTGTTTCCCGTGCATAAGCGGAAGCCCTGGAAGGGTCTCCCAGCCAGGATCGGCTATATATTTAGAAACGTTTACTCCTTTTGCAGTTTTAGTCATTATACGGGTCGCATCTTTTGACCATTCCTTATTCAAGGCCACCCTCTGTATAAAATCATGCGCATTGAAAGCCTCTATTGATTCCTTACCAGAAGCAGCCATAATTTGGGATATATCCGTTGTAAAGAACTCTTTCCCAAACCTCTTATTTATCGCATCTATTGTCCCGGCAATTTGTCTTGCCCTTAGTGAGCCGGGTTTTGTCTGCTGCTTAATACTTTTCAAACTATAATAAAGTCCGGGTAAGTCTTTGGTACGAACGTGCTTAACATAATGCTCTGTCAGTTTCTCCTCAGCAAGTAATCCCCTGTCTAAATAACCTTTCGTTATTTTATCCCGGATGGCCTGTATTTTTCTGAAAGCTACCCGACCGTGTTTTGAGAGGGATTTCATCGCGTCTGTGTCTAACTGGTAACCTCTGAGACCGGCTTGCTTAACCACCTTAGCTTCGCTGCTGAGGAGCCTTTCTGGTAAACTCAATTCGTAAGGATTCAGTATATGCGCTCTTATCCTTTCTGATACAGAAAGATTCGGGCCGCCGAATGAGAGTTCCTCACCTAATTTGGATAGTGTGGTCGACTTAGCCAAGCCAGGGGATGTTTTCCCTTTCCGATAACTCTCCTCTAAAATCCCCGTAAGTTTGACTCTCTCTTTCCTAGGAAGGCCCCCGACTATCTTCTGAAGCCTTGCGTAATACTCATCGATATTGAGCCCTGTTTTCCTGCCAAGCTCTTCTACTGCCTCCGCGAAAGCCGGGTATTTCTTCCTGAGGGCATAGTCTTTGATAAATAGCCCCCCAAAGAATTTCCTGGTTGGCTCAGTCAGTTCCTGTATTGATCTTTTTACGATAGGAAGTGGCTCTGTCACCGCAGCCTTCATGGTTGCTCTTGGTATTATGGTCTGGCCAAAGAATTTTATACCGCCTTCCTCCAGAACATCAGGACCGTATTTATTTATAAGATCCCCTACCACTTTATTCTGGACAAAAGGATTATATAAGTGACCTTTGAATTTTGCATTTGCCGGAACTTTCATATATTTACCTAATGCTTTTACCCCCTTGGAACTCAAGACCCTGTTTTTACTCAAGGCAACCCCGCCTTTGCGAAGAGCACCTTTGAAGCCTATAGATAACTGGCTACCGGCGATTATAGCAGGATCCCCCCCGGCCACTTCCAGGAAATTCACTATACTGGATAAGTGATCTATAAGTGGCACTCTCTCCCCCTCAGGTAGTGGCGGAGAAATATAAGTCATACCCTTTCTAGAAATATCATATCCAGGCTTCTCAAGCAGGTGGGCAAACATACCTCCCCCAGTGGGCTTTTTCTCTATTATATCCTCAAACATTCCTCTTTTTGCTGTTTTGCCCTCCAGGCCCGATATGATTTTTTTCAGATTAGGAACAAGAACGTATTTTACATAGCCCTGGTCCCATTTAAGATTTTCTAATTCTTTTATCTGCTCTTCTCTCATACCTGTAGCACGGGCAAGTTCTATAACGTTTGGTTGTAAAAAGTATTTATGGAAGGCCTTTCTCGAGATCGCCAGGATGTCTAAAACGTTTATTCCCCTATCAAAGGTGAACTTGAGCATCTTCTCACTAAGAGTTGGCTCATCAGAAAATATAGATTTCTTTTTTTCTTTCTCAAAATCCTTGACAAGATCAGAAAACATTCCTTCTCTCGTGGGATCGTGGGGTCTTGTAGAGGTTAGTGAAATAAAACGCTCAGTCGGTTTTTCAATTTTTGAAACAGGGCTTTCAGGATATTTAGGAAGTATCGGGGCAGATTTTGTGGTTTCTGTTAAATCAGAAAAGTATCCCATATATGCGCCCTCTTACTTTATGGAGTTCAGATAATCAATGTATTCCTGTGCTACTTCAGCCCCAAAGTCCATTTTCAAATTAAGCTCTATATTCTCTTTAGACTCCCCTTCGACCAGTTTACTAAGTATCCGGTGTTTTACCCGCCTATCAATTTCAGTGTCTGTCTCTGTTTCCTCTTTAACCGGTTTGCCAGAAGCAGAATCGATAATCTTTTGCCTCCACTTTGGCAGGATCTCATTCTGATAGAGAAGTGTTGTCGCCTTCACGATTTCGTCTGAGTTCATTTCTGTGAAATCAAAATCGCCAAGGGCCCCTAAGACATCCATCTCCATTCTTAACTGAAGCGCGTCTGGAGAATTCGAGCCAGTTGTACCTAAAGCGGCGAGCCTTTTATTAAGGGCGTCATATCTATACTTCAATGTATCCTGGAACTCACTCTCCTTTTGGAGCCTGCTTTTCTTTTTCTCTTCAGTTGACTCCCGAGCCTGTCCGGCTTGTATCTGAAGTTTCAAGGTATTCAGGAAATTCTGTTCATCCTGAAATATCGTTTTTCTTTGGCGTTCTTTTCCGGCCTCTCTTGTTGCTACGTAAGTATCCACGCCAGATGTAATGGCTGGAGAAGCCGCTTTTAATATCTCGACTAATGTTTTTGCTGGCATATTTCCTCCTGTTTATCCTCCCTCAGGTATCCCCCATAAAATCTTTTTTAATCGGCTTGGCTTATATTGTGTGCCTAACCTCAGACTAGCAGTTGGCAGAAATGACTGCCCAGTAGCTGTCAGAGAGTCCATATCCTGCTCAGGTAGGTTCCCTTTTTCGCCTTCTTTATAACCATAATACTTACCTACAGCCCCCACCAGCTGATTTATAAGATCGCTTCCAAGTTTAGATGTCCCCAGAGCACTCTCAGCATCCATTCTTTGCTTCTCAAGAGCCAACGACTGAAGATTCGTGAGGTAACCGCTTTGTATCTTATATAATGCCTGTCTTTTCGCCTCTGCTTTATTCTCCCGTAAAATAGCGTCCTCTAAAGAAATTTTACGTTTGCCTTCTACCAGGGCCTCCATTTTCGCTTTTTCTATTGCCCCTATTTTTCCTTCCGGACCTAATGTTATTAAGGACTCCCCAATACCGGCTCCAGCAGCCTGCTGGAGTATCTTTTTCCTCATAACAGTAGCTTCGTCCTCAATTGTCTTTTGCAGACTGGCTTCCAGATCTGTCTTCGCCTCGGTGGCCATCCCGCTGACAGGCCATTTTTCCACCATAGCGGTAAGTTCCGCTCTCGTCTTTTTCGCTGCTTCCTCAGACTCTCCTTGAGCCTCTTTCAATTTTCTTTCCGCTTCCTCAGATAACATTTTCTGACTGCAATAATTGACCAATGCAGATGCTAACATCGGAACCCACCAAACTACACATTGCTGATAGCCAGAGGGCCCGAATAAAAACGTGTAAAGCCACGAAGAAATCACAGATAAATCAAACATAATATCCTCCTAAGAAGGTAAATCTACCGAGGTCCAGGTAGTTGTCGGTAGATCTACTGTCGTCCAAGTAGTTGTTGGTAAATCTATACTAGTCCATGTTGTTGCCATTTATTTCCACCATCCCTTTACAACTATAAGTATATCTGAAAACGTTAAATTCGAGGTCGCATATTGAAGTTTTTTGCTTTCGCCGATTGGCATTATGCCATCACCCTCATTCCAAACATTAGCCACCTGAGATCTTACGACCATTA
>Ga0210049_1003180_pt1 | contig 14909 bp, 14 predicted proteins | sample CryGeyCG2014_300_2_FD_183964 | JGI IMG/M metagenome (GOLD analysis project Ga0210049, IMG submission 183964) | Groundwater microbial communities from aquifer - Crystal Geyser CG06_land_8/20/14_3.00 (SPAdes) (version 2) | ecosystem: Environmental > Aquatic > Deep subsurface > Groundwater | place...
ATCGACGGTATGGCGGTTGATCCCGAGTTGCTTGGCGGTCTGAACGGCTGTTAACTCCAGGACAAAATATTCAACAATTTTTCTGATCACCGAATTAGGTAGCTTGGAATTTTTTAACAACTTGGGCTTGTATATAACAGTAAATTAGTTTACTGTTCTATACAAGCCCCTAAATATTTAATTGGGGTAATTTTTCCTTTCCGGACGGGGAAAATTCTTGGCCGGACTCTTGTCCTGGATTTTGTAGCCGACATCACGGATCGTGTGGATCAGCTTGTTCGCGAAACCCTGGTCAACTTTCCGGCGCAGATAGCTGATGTACACGTCAATGACATTGGAGTCTTCCGTAAAATTATAGCCCCAGATATGCTCCCCGATCATGGTCCGGGTGCAGACTTGCCCGGGCCGACGCATCATATAATCCAAGAGGCGGTATTCTTTGCTGGACAGCCGGATTTCCTTGCCGCCCCGCCGGATTTCATGCGTGGCCGGATCAAGAATCAAATCCGCCAATTGCAATTTGGTCGCTTTAACCGTCTTTTCACGGCGCAAAAGAGCGCGGATGCGGGCGACCAATTCGCCAAACGCGAAAGGCTTCTGCAGATAATCATCGGCGCCGGCGTCCAAGCCCTTGATGCGGTCATCCACCGTATCCCGCGCGGTCAGGATGATGATCGGAGTTTCCACTTTCGCGGCGCGCAAGCGCTGACAGACCGTGATGCCGTCCAACTTGGGCAACATCACATCCAGGATGATCAGATCGTAATTATTCACTTCCGCTTTGGCCAGCGCTTCTTCGCCGTCATAAGCGGCTTCCACCGTATAATGCTCCATTTCCAAACCTTTTTTAATGAAACGGACAATTTTTATCTCGTCTTCCACGACCAAGATAGTCATATTTTCTAAATTTAAAATTAATTTATCCAATCCCGGCCAAGCATAATTGGCTCCCAACCGGCTGCTTAAAAAAACGATTTATTTCCTATACTATATTATAATTTTATTAAAATCAAGTTAAAAAAGAAAAAATCAAGCGATCCGATAAAATTTGCGGGTAATTAGCGTCAGAAATATGAACAAAAAGATAAATATTGACAGGCAATCCGCAAAAGGATAGGCTGAAAAATATAAGCTCTAAAAAATATGCCTCTTTCCATCGGCATTGTCGGCCTGCCCAATGTGGGCAAATCCACCCTCTTCAATGCCTTGACGAAAAAAAGCGCCTTGAGCGCCAATTACCCTTTCTGCACCATTGACCCGAATGTCGGCATCGTGTCCGTGCCGGATGAAAGACTGGAGCAGATTGCCGCGATTTCCCAACCGCGGCGCATCGTGCCCACGACCGTGGAGTTCATTGATATTGCCGGCCTGGTCAAAGGCGCGCACGCCGGCGAAGGCCTGGGCAACCAGTTCCTCGGCCATATCCGCGCCTGCGACGCGATCTGCGAAGTGGTCAGGGATTTCGCGGACAAGGATGTCGTGCATGTGCAAGGCCGGATTGATCCGGACAGCGACCGGGAAACCGTCAATCTGGAATTAATCCTGGCCGACCTGGCGGCTGTGGAAAAAAAATTAGCCAAGGCGGAAAAAGAGGCCAAAGGCCAGGACCAAGAGGCCCGACGCAAGACAGCGATCTATGGCCGCTTGAAAGAGGGACTGGCGGCCGGCACGGCGGCGCGGGCAATGGACTGGACAGACGAAGAAAAACCCTACCTCCAGAAACTCAGCCTGCTGTCGGCCAAGCCGATTCTGTATTGTCTTAACACCGACCAGCCGACCGCCGCCGTCAATCGGGAATGGGACGGCCGCATCTTGCCGATCAACGCCAAACTGGAAGAAGAGATTGTCCGCTTGGAACCGGCGGAACAAGCGGAATATATCCGCGAGCTCGGCCTCAAGCAATCCGGACTGGACAAACTGATCGCCGCGTCCTACCAACTGCTCGGCTTAATCACCTTTTTCACTACCGGGCCGGATGAAACACGCGCTTGGACGACCCGGAGCGGCAGTCGCGCGCCCGCCGCGGCCGGACGGATCCACTCGGATTTTGAAAAAAAATTCATCCGCGCGGAAATCGTTTCCACCGCGGATTTTCTCCGGACCGGCGGCGAAAGCGCGGCCCGCAACCAAGGGCTTTTGCGCACCGAGGGCAAAGAGTATATGGTCCAGGACGGAGATATCTGCCATTTTCTGATCGGCGCCTAAGCGGAACGCGAACACCGGGAAAGAATCACGATCTCCCGCCAGATCTTCTGGTCCGGACGGCCATAGACCAAAGTGCCTCGCTCGGTCAGGGACCAAGCCGGATGAAGCGGCCAAGCCGGCGGCCAAGGCGGAATTATTTTAAAACTCTGGAGGCCGGGTTGCAAACGGCCGTTCACGCCGGCGGCGCGGAAAATCGGCCAAACCATCACGATCCGGCCGGCCGGGCGCAAAACCGCGCCCGCCGCGGCCAAAAAACGGCCGTATAAATCATTCAATTGCCGGATTTGGCGCGGATAATCAACCGGCCCGCGCGGCGCGCCCAGATACGGTTCGGTGACGATCGCGTCCACGGCCGCGCGCGGCCAAAGGCCAGGCGCAGCAGCCAAAGCGGCCGCGTCGCTTTTTTTGAGCTCATAAACCCCGGCCGCGGCCGGATAATTTTTTTTCAGCCAGGATAAATTATTTTCGGCATCGCGCAAAGCGCGGGGAGAGAGGTCGGAACCGAACGCTTTCTGCGCGCCCATCAATAAAGCCTCCATCAGCACCGTGCCGGAACCGCAAAACGGATCCAAGACAACGGCGCCGGCCGGAGAGCCGGCCAGGCCGAGATTCAGCATGATGCGCGCCAATTTCGGGGGGAGGAGGCCGGAATAATCGTCCCGCGCCGGACGGCCGTAATCGCGCCGGGAAAAATCCGCGAAGGGCTGGACCGCGGCCGTGAAACCGATCAGCCAGCCATCGCCGTCCCGGATGACAAGCGCCTCCCCGCCTTTCGTTAAAAGCTTGTTTTTCTCCACAACCACGCTGGACAAGGTTTTTTCCCGGCTGACCACCCAACGGCTGGATTGGCCGCGCGCCAGGAGCTTCTTTTTCACTTGGAGCGCCAAGTCTTTAATTGGCGCCGGCGGCTGTCCGTAAATGGAGAAACCGAAAAAAACCCGGCCCGCGGCGGGCAGATAGGCGGTCAGGGCGTCCACGATCTGGCCGTCGTTTTGGATCCGGCCGGCCAGCAGTCCGATCTTGATCGTACCGCCCAAACGATCCAGCAAAGCCGCCGCGTCCAAGGCCTGATCCGTCCGCCACAAAAGGATCTTTTCATCCGCGACCCGCGGCCCGCCAACCGAAGCGGAACCGACACCGGGCCAAGACGGCAAAACCGCGGCTAATTCCGCCGCGGACAGAGCGGGATGGGAACCGAGTAAGAAAAAATATTCCATAAGCGAAGTCAAAGCCGGCGCTGGTCCGCCAGCTGATAAATATAAATCGGCAAATCGGCGGCGGTCTCCTTGTCCACGCGGACCGGACGCCAAGCGGCGATCGGAAAAACATAGGAAACAACCCGCGCGGACGGTTTTAATTCGGACAACAGCTTGCGGGAAAAACGGCCGGCCAATTTTTCCGGCAGACCGAAAACATAAACCGCGTTCGCGGCCCGCAAATCCAGACGGAAAAAATCGCGAAAAATAAAAGTCGGCCGAGGCGGACGGGAAAAAAACCAGCGGCCGCGGCAAATAAGATATAAAGGCAAAGCCAGTTCAACGCCCACGACCCGCGCGCTTGTCTGTCCGGCCAGATATATAGCCACTCGGCCGTTGCCGGCACCCAAATCATAGACGGTTTCTCCGGACCGTAAGGCCAGAGCGGCCTTGATCCGCGGCAAATCCTTTTTTTTGGCCGGCACCCAGGGCGCCAAAGACAAAGTCGCCCATAATAAGCTGGCCAAAGAACATCCGATAAAAAAATATAGCAAAATCCGAATTAAGTCCATAAGCAAAATTTTATCAACTGATAATATTAGCCGGCCAGGCTGATTTATTTAAAATAACACAATTTATCCAGTCTTGCAATTTTTTCCGACCCGTGATATGCTAACGCAAAAGCGATTTAGAGATACTTTTCCCAAGGCCGTCGCAATGACGGTTATGGCGGCTAAAAAAGCGCCAAAAAGTACCATGCGCCGCCGATCCGCGCGCGCGGAGGTAAAAAACGGGAAAAGCGCATTGAACCCGTTTTTTTAGTGGCAAAAATCCATAAAATTAATATAAATAAGCTAAAACATCAAGCATATGACTGACAGCCAAATGGAAAAAAACAGCGGCCAAACGGCCACCTATGAATTGCTTTATATCATCGCCAACCGGTTCAGCGAAAACGAGCTCAAGCCGATCAAGGAAAAAGTCGCGTCTTTGATCGCGGACAACGGCGGCGAAATCGCGCACGAGGAATCCTGGGGTAAAAAACGGCTGGCCTATCGGGTCAAAGGCGAACAGTTCGGCTATTACGAATTGCTCCATTTTGACTGCGCGCCGGCAAAAATCGCCGAGCTGGACCGCCAGCTGGGCCTGCTTTTGGAAATACCCAGGCACCTCATCACTGTCCGCAAAGTCAAAACCGCGGCGGAAATAGAACAAAATAAAAAAATCGCGGAAAAAATCGCCGCCAAAAGCGCCCAGGAAGAAACAGCGGGCAAAGAGAAAGAAAAAGAAAAAAGCAAGAAAAAAGTGGATCTCAAAGAATTGGACGAAAAACTGGAAAAAATCCTGGAAACGAATGATTTATTTTAAACGGATTGGAAACTATTTAAGAATTAATTATTAACGTCCGGAAAAACCGCTTCTTTTTCCGGCCAAAAATTATGAATCTCAACAAAGCCATGATCATCGGCAATCTGACCCGCGATCCGGAAATGAGAACCACCCCGTCGGGCATCAATGTCACTTCCTTTTCCGTGGCCACGAATTACGTCTGGAAGGATCAGTCCGGCCAAAAGCAGGAAAAAGCGGAATATCATAATTGCATCGCTTGGCGGCGCCTGGGTGAAATCGCCGGCCAATATCTGCGCCGCGGCGCGAAAGTCTTTGTGGAGGGCCGGCTCCAGACCCGGGATTGGGTCGGGCCGGACGGGGGCAAGCGCTACCGCACGGAAATTATCGCGGAAAATCTGATCATGCTGGACCGAGCGGGTGCCAGCCAAGGTCCCAGAGAAGACGAACAGCCGCCCTTGCCCAGCGAGGAACCGGTAATTAACGTGCAGAGCAATGCCGGCGGCCCGGCTGACAATCCGGCCGAAGAAGAAATCAAGGTGGAAAATATCCCTTTTTAACCGGATAACCAACAACAGCGTCGCGCGGCGGACCAATGGCCGCCCGACGGCGCCCAAAAAATTATGATTAACGACAGTCCAATCAAAAAAGTCAAAACTTGTTTTTTCTGTACGAACAACATCAATGAAATTGATTACAAAGATGCCGCGCTCCTGAGGAAATTCGTCAATTCTTATCTGAAAATCTTGCCCAAAAAAAGGACCGGTGTTTGCTCTTGGCACCAGCGCAAACTGGCCGTCGCTGTCAAAAGGGCGCGCATCATGGCGCTCTTGCCTTTCAATGACAGCCAAAGGTAACCGGCAAAAAATGCCAACGGGCAAAAACGAAAATTTATTAGCAAAAATTTATGCTGGAAATCAATGAAATTAAAATCGGCCGCGTCCTCGCAGTAAATAATGAGCCTTACACGGTCATTAAAGCCGAGCACCACAAAATGGGGCGCGGCGGCGCGGTCTTGAAAGTCAAAATGCGCAATCTGATCAACGGCTCCATCCTGGACCGGACTTTCCAGGGCAATGAGAAAGCCGAGGAGGCTAATACGGAAAAAAAGCCGGCGAACTTCCTGTACCAGAGCGGCGAGGAAGCCTATTTTATGGACAATGAAAATTTTGAACAATTCAGTTTGACGCGCGAACAGGTCGGCGAAAAAATCAAATTTTTAAAGGAGGGCGTGACCGTTGATCTGCTCTATTTCAACGGCCAGCCGGTCGCGGCGGTCGTGCCGATCAAAATCGCCATCCAGGTGAAAAGCGCGCCGCCGGGCGTGAAAGGCAACAGCGCCGGCAATGTCAACAAAATCGTGGAATTGGAAACCGGCGCGATGATCAACGCGCCCATGTTCATCAACGAAGGCGATACTATCATCGTCAACACCGACACGGAAGAATACGCGGCCCGCGCCTAAAACCAAAAACTTTTCCGCCACAAAAAAATCAGTCCGCCGCGGCGGACTGATTTTTTATTGTTGTTTCGCGGGCAAAAAATTCTAAACGGTTTTTTCTCTGGCCGTCACTTCCGCCCAAATCCGTTTGGCGATCTCCTTGCCGGTCTTTTTGTCTTCACGCAGGAATTTTTTGGCGTTTTCCCGCCCGACACCGAGTTTCAAATCGCCGAAAGCGTAAGAATTGCCGCTCTTCGCCACCACGCCCAGGTTTGAAGCCGTATCCAAAAGATCACCGGCCAGGGATATGCCTTCATTGTACATGATATCAAACTCGCAGGTACGAAAAGGAGCGGCGACTTTATTTTTCACCACCTTGGCCTTGACGCGATTGCCGATAATCCGGTCGCCCTGCTTGATCTGGGCGGCCCGGCGGACTTCAATCCGCACGGAAGCGTAAAATTTCAAGGCATTGCCGCCGGGCGTGGTTTCCGGATTACCAAAAAAAACTCCCAGCTTGTGGCGAATCTGATTGATAAAAACTACAATCGTCTTGGTTTTGGAAATGACGCCGGTCAATTTGCGCAAAGCCTGGCTCATCAGCCGGGCCTGCAGACCCATGTGCTGGTCGCCCATCTCACCCTCAATTTCCTTCTGCGGCACCAAGGCCGCGACGCTGTCAATGACGATCACATCCACGGCGTTTGACCGGACCAAAGTTTCCACGATTTCCAGCGCCTGCTCGCCCGTGTCCGGCTGGGAAATGAGCATTTCTTTGATGTTGACCCCGATCCGTTCGGCATAATCCGGATCCAAAGCGTGCTCGGCATCAACGAAAGCGGCAATGCCCTTGCGGTTCTGCACTTCCGCGACGATGTGCTGGGCCAAAGTGGTTTTGCCGGAAGCTTCCGGGCCGAAGATCTCAATGATCCGACCGCGCGGCACGCCGCCGACCCCCAAAGCGATGTCCAGGGACAGACAACCGGTCGGCACCACGTCCACATTGGATTTTTTCGCTTCACCGAATCTCATAATCGCGCCGTCGCCGAAACGGCTCTTGATCTGCTCAATGGCCGCGTCCGCGGCTTTGGCTTTCTCCTGTTCATTGGAATTTTCCTGGTTCATATAATTATGCTTAGCGCGCTCATCAAACTCCCTCTCCGGCCGGCGCGCGAATATTATCTTATTCAGCCCTATCTTAGCAAAAAACCTGTTTCCCGGCAAGACAGAAAATTTACCTAATTTTCAACAAGAATTTTCCTCACCACAACCTGCTCGCGGCCGAATTTCTTACGCGCTTTAATGGTGATGGTGTTCACTCCGCTTTTCAAAGAAATTTCCTTTTGAAAATTGCCTTCCTGGTCGGCCAAAACCGCTTCGCCGTTGATGCTCAGAGTGGCTTCCGGCTCCAAACGGCCGGCGACGATGATTGTCCGGCTGGCAATGACCAGATTTTCCGCCGGTGAAATGAGCTCCAAGCGCGGCGGCGCAAAAACGGTTTCTAAATAAAAACCCAAATAAATAAAACAAGCCAAAATTAAAACCGCCAACAAAGCGATTTTCAAAAGCCGGGAAATTTCCCAAGCCGCGGTACGGACATAAGGGCGGTGAAAAAGTCGGCCGGAAAATTTCACGCCCCCCTGATCTTCGCCTAAACGGGCGAGGGCGGCGCCGTCAAAGCCCAACCAATCCGCGTAAATTTTTATGTAGTTCCGGCGATAGACGCCGGGCGGCAATTCGGACCAAGCGCCTTTTTCAATTAAAAGCAGATATTCCGCTTTCAAGCCGAGAGCCTGAGTGGCGTTTTCAAGAGTCAGCCCTTTTTCCTGCCGGACGCGGACTAATTCGGACGCGACCAATTCCGCGTCATCGGATATTTTCTTGGCCGAAAATATGGACATTTTTAGTAAGCAAAATAATTTTTTCAACAATTTCGTGAATAATTCAATCAAGACGCGCAAATGGCCAGAAAAAATTTCCACTTTTGATTTTCAATCATCCCCTGGCGCTCAAAACAAGCTGGCAAACAATCAAGATAAATTTTCAAATTCTATGGAAAATAATAACTATTTACCCCCCCCTATTTTAAACCACTGGCTGGCATTTTTGTAACCCAAGGAAACCAAGATAAAATTAATGATTGTCCAGCTCAAAAAGACCACGGCCAAGCCCAGAACCGCCGCCACCAAAGTCTTTTTGCCTTTTTCCACCTGCTCGCTCTGGCCGCCGGAAAAAAGCCAGAGCCCGCCGCCGTAAACGAACATCAGCAAAGCGAAAGAGCCGCTCAGGCCGAGGATGATCTGCGCCGCGTTAATTAACAATTGTATCAAATCTGACAATTGACACACCTCTTCAGAATTTTTACATTGAATGTTGGCCCAGACGCCTTTTTCATCGGCGCGAGCCAAAAATGGCTGGCCAAAAGCCAAACCGGCAGACATAAAAGCAAGAAAAAATTTACGCATAAGCCAAAAAATTAAGCACACAGCTGTATTTATTCATCGGCCGGCTTGCGGACAACCGTCTGCTGGACCTGCAAGGCGGCGTTATTCAGGTAGTCCATCAGCCGCTCGGGAAACTGCTGATTTTCCACGGCCGTATTGATCAATTCCTGCATAATTTTTTCCGCGGCCGGCGCGTCTTCGCCCTGGTACCAGCTTTTCGCGGTCAAAAGCTGGCTGGCAAAAACGCCCAATTTCGGATCCCGGCTTTCTTGGGCCACGAGCGAACGCAAGGCAGACGGCTTTTTCACCGCCGCCAAATATGATTTCACATTTTCCGCCTTGGCCACGAATAAAAGGAAATCCCAAGCGATGTCGCGCTTCAAGCGCGGATACTCCTGGCCCAGAGCCAGATTTTTCTGGTCAGTCATAATTTTTTTGGAAACAACTTCCACCCAATAATTGGCAAAATTAACCGGCGGATTGTTTTCAATCTGCGGCATAGGCGCAATCGCGAAATTCAACTTCGGCGCCTTGGCTTTGATCATGGGCAGATGGTAGGCATAGCCGAAAAATATCGCCAGCTGGCCCCGGCAAAAAAGCTCCAGCGAGTTTTCCGCGTTTTTGTTCCAAGAATACACTTCCTTGGCCGGATTGGCGAAATCCGTATAAAAACGGAGGGCTTCCAGGCCGGGATTATAGCCTTTCTGGCTCAAAGCCGGCGGAATCTGATGGAAAGCGACGCGGTTGCCGTCCATCATCACGGTGCCGTTTTGCATCATGAGCAAAGATAAAATATCACCGGCGCGCTCAATGTTCTCCCCGCCTCCCAGAGCGACGCCGTATTGGATAAGCAGACCCTTGTTATCCTGTTTGGTCAGATTCTTCACGGCCAGCTGGAAATCGCGGTTCCAATAAGCCGGCGGCTCCGGCAAAGCGGCATTGTTAAACAGATCCTTGTTATAATACATCACCAATGAATCAAGCGCCAAGGGCAAACCGTAAATCTGCGGCCGCGCCCCGCCGGTCTCTTCATCCAAGGCGGTACGCACGACATCCTTGGCCACGGCTTCCACATAAGCTTTTTCCAGCTCGGCAGTCGTCATGGTCCGAGTGACGCGCTTTTCCAAAAACAATTCCTTTTTTATTGAACCTTTCAAGGTCGGATAAATCAGAGTGACTTGCGGAGGCAGAGGTTCCAGTTTGTTCTGATATCTTGCCAGCCAAGTATTATGCAGGGAAAAAATATCCGGTCCGCGGTCTTCCGCCAAAGCATTGATCAATTCTCTTTCATATTCATCGTAACGCAATTTGCGGTATTTGATGCTGACATTGGTGTGGTTCTGGCTATAGGCGGCGATAATCTGTTCAAAAGCGTCCGGACCGTCATAAACACGCCAATAATTCAATTCCACCGGCTTCATCCCCTGCTGTACTTCCTTATTGGTACAACGCAAACCAAAGCCAGGCAGAATAATGATCAACGCGAGCAAACCGCAGAAAGATAAACAAAAACGCATAAATGTTATGCTTAATATGCTAAACGTATAATGCTAATCAGCGAATCAAGGCGAATGCTGGAAATCACGAATAGGCGCATGACTGTTGAGGCTTGTTGATATTATAGCAAATTTTGCCTGAGCTTGTCTATTGCCCGCCTGTTCAAGAGGCGCGATGCTCGCAAATATGGAAAAAATCGCAATAACGGCACAAGGGGCCGGGATGGGGCGAAAAATCGTTAGTGGCGCAGGCCGCTTCAATTTTTTTGATTTTCCCCAAAAAACTCTTTTCCGCGGCCGCCAGAGCCTCGTCCGTGCCGAGAAAATCCGCCTCGCTGTTATCATCCAGATAATAGAAACGGAGGTTGACGATCGGCTGGCTGTAAGTCTGGCGGGCGGCCAATTGGTATAAAAGCAATTGTTGCTTGTCTTCCGGGGACAAACGACCGCCGCTTTTCGGCTGGCCGGTCTTATAGTCAACGATCCGCAGACCAGGGCCCTGCTTGTCCAAGCGGTCAATCTTGCCGTAAAAACGGTGTCCGGCCAGACGGAAATTCACGCCCTGCTCCAAAGCGATCGCTTCCGGCCACTGGCGGCGATGCCGCGCAAAAAAATCCTTCAGACAGGCGCGGCCTTTGCGGCGGAATTCTTCCTTCTGCGCCGCGCTTTCGTACCAATCGTCCTGCCAGGAAGCTTTATAAATATTATCCACTTCTTCCCAAGACAAAAGCTCTTTGGCCTGGGCCGGCGGCGGCGCGCCGAACAAATCTTTCTGTCCCAAGCCCTGCTTTTCCCGGACTAAAGCGAAAATTTTCTCCAAGGCCAAATGCATGGTCTGGCCGTAGCTGAAAACGAATTTGCCGGGCCGCGGGATTTTCAGGATATGGGCAAACCGGTATTGATACGGACAATTGTCAAAAGCGGCCAATTGGGTGAAAGAATAATAGGCCGGCGCGGGCAGACGCGGACCGGACGGCGAAGACGGCGCCAAAACCGCGGCCGGCGCGAAAGCCGCCAGCCGGTCGCGCGGCGGACGAACAATGGCGGGCGTCTCCTGCAAAATCCCGGCTTCATAAAGGAAGCGGGAAGGCTGTTTGGGGCGCAGTCCGCCGTAATCCGGCGCCCAAGAAAAAAATACGCCGTCGCGCGCCCGCGTCAGGGCGACATAAAAAAGGCGGCGCTCTTCTTCCAGATGGAAATCGCCGGACAGTAAAATCTCCTTGACCAGGGCGGACGGCAATTCAATCGGTTCCGATCTTTCCACGGTCGGAAAGCGCTTATCCACCAGGTTGGGCAAAAAAACATATTTGAATTCCAGGCCCTTGGCCATATGCGCAGTCATGACTCTGATCAGATCCGGGCCGGCCTCCGGATCCGGCGACAGCGCGCCGGTTTCCCCGGACTCCAGCTCCAGAGCGTATTCAACCAAAAAATCCGACAAAGCCGTCCGGCCGCTGACGGACGTAAAATCCTTGATCCGGTCTAAAAATTGGTTCAGATAAGACAAATTTTCCCGCGCCACTTGCTCGGCCTGGCCAACCAGATGCGCCAAGTATCCGGTTTCATTCAGAACCGCCACCGCCACCTCGGCCGCGGACCGAGAACGGGCAAAGGCGGCGTGCTTTTCCACCAAACCCAAGAGTTTGCCCGCTTTATCCACGAGCGGCGCGGGCAGGCCCAGCCGGCCGGCCTGGCGCAGAACTTCATAGAGAGACCAGGCTTTCTTGCCGGCCAAATGGCTGAAATTGGCAATCTCCTCCCACCCAAAACCCCAAAACGGCCAATTCAAAACCCGGAAAAGAGCCGAACTTTCATGATAGTTATCCAATAATTTCAAATAGTAGATCAAATCAATAATCACCGGTTTTTCGTACAAACCGCGCGAGGAAAAAAGCTGGAACGGCCAACCGGCGGCGGCGAAGGCTTGGCAGAAATCCCGGGCACTGTCGTTGGCGCGGACCAAGACGGCAAAATCATTCCAAGAGCCGGCGCGGCCTTCGGCTTTCAAAGCGGCGATCTTCTCCATGACCAGACTGACCTCGCCCGCCCGATCAGCGCCTTGTAAAAGCTCGATCCGGCCCGCGTCCGGCCTCTGGCTGTGTAATTTTTTGCTTAAAGCCGGATCGCCGGCGCCCCGGTCTTTCTCCAGCTGGCACTCCAAACGGTTGGGATTATTGTGCTGGATAAAATCATAGGCCAAATCCAGGATGTTCTGGCAGTTGCGGTAATTCTTGGTTAAGGCGATCTGGCGGGCCTTGAGAAAATCTTTTTTGAACTGCAGGATATTGGCCACGGACGCGCCGCGGAATTTGTAGATGCTCTGGTCGTCATCGCCGACGACAGCCAGATTGTTGGCCGGCGCGGCCAGCAGTTTCACCAATTCATATTGCGCCCAATTGGTATCCTGGAATTCATCCACCAGGATATATTTGAATTGCCGGCGGTAGTGGTTAAGCCAAGCCGGCCGGTCGCGCAAAAGTTTCAGGGAATAATTGATCAAATCGCCGAAATCCAAAGCGTTGTTCTCCAAAAGAAGCTGTTGATAGATATGATAAGCGTTGGCCACTTCCGCGCGCCGGGCCGTTTCCTGCTCCCGCGCCGTCCGGTCCGGGTCAAGCGCCGCGCCTTTTTTCCGGCCCTTTTTCGAACCGCCGCCCAAACAGGCGTCCAGATCCTCCTGGGCCTCCTGCGCGCAATGGAAATAGTCAGCCGGGCTGATATTCTCGTCTTTGGCACGGGAAAAATGCTTGATCAAGGCATGGATGAATTTGGTCGGATTACCCAAAGGCCGGTAAAAATCAAGGGAAAAACGGTCCAGATTCTTGCGCACCAGCGCCCATTGCTCAAACTCGTTCAAAAGCCGGAAATCGCCGGGCAAACCGATTTCCAGGCCGTGCTGTTTCAAAAGCCGCTCGCCAAAACCGTGAAAAGTGGAGATCCAGAGATCGCGGTAGCCGAAGGGCAGGAGTTCGCCGACCCGGTCCGACATTTCCAGCGCCGCTTTTTCCGTGAAAGTCAAAGCCAGGATTTCTTCATCAGCCGCCAGTTGATTATTGATCAGATAAGCGATACGGCTGGTGATCACGGTGGTTTTGCCCGTGCCGGCGCCGGCAATAATCAAGAGCGGTCCATCCCGATGGGTGACCGCCGCTTGCTGTTCGCTGTTCAAATGGGAAAGCGGATCAGACATATATTAAATAGCCGCGCAGAATAATTAAGGAAATCGTAACCGCGCAATTTATTGCGCGGAAAAATCGTCGTCGCGCAAATTTTTACGCGGAAATGCAACCGGTTCACAGGGCCAAGGCGGAGCTGATCTTGCGCGCGTCCGTTTCCGGGCTGATGACCGCCAGGTTCAGGCGTTCAGTCCGGAAAATGTCGCGCGCTACGCGCCGGAGATCCGCGGCCGTGATCTTGTCCAGGAGATGAAAAAATCGCGCCGGCGTTTTCAAAGCCAAGGGCGGATTTTTTCCCCGGCCGCGCGCCAAGGCGAGACGGGTGATCGCCTGCCGGCCATACCAGCCGGCCAGATCATCCGCGGACTCCAACTGCAAAGCCGCCCGGCCGCGATAGAGATCCTTGGCCAAGCGCAATTCTTTGTCAGCCACGGGCTGGCGGGCGATCCTTTTGAATTCTTTCAGGATGATATCAATGGCCAAAGGCAATTTCGGCACAGGCACGCCGGCCCAGGCGGCCAGGTAGCCGCTGTCGGTATAGACCTCGTCCTTGGCGCGGATATAATAAGCCAGGCCGCGGCGCTCGCGCAAAGAGCTGAAAAGCCGCGAACTCATGGAGCCGCCCAGGATGATGGACAGGAGGCGGACGGCCAGCTTGTCCGGATGATCATAAGGATAGGCACGGACGCCCAAAGCCAGATGCGCCTGATCGGTTTTCTTCTCGTGCAGGCAGAGCCCGGGCGCGCTTTGTCTTTCCACGACGGCCTCCTTGCCATGGAAAGACCGGCCCCGGACGGAAAAAAACCGGGTGTTAAAATAACGATTAGCCAGCTTCAAGACGAGCGACGGCGAAACCGCGCCGGCAATGCTCACGATCATGTTGGCCGGACCGTATTGGCTGTCCAGATAGGCCTGAAAATCGGGTTTGGCCAAACGCAAAATATTTTCCTTGGTGCCGATCGTGTCCCAGCCGGCCGGCGTGTCGCCGTACAGAAGCCCTTCCCAGAGATCCTCAATAAACATGATCGGATTATCGCGGTACATGTTCATCTCTTCCAGGATCACGCCCCGCTCGCGATTGATTTCCACGGCCGGCAGGCAGGGGCGGCCAAGCATGTCAGACAGGATATCCATGGCTTCTGGCAGGCGCCGGACTTCCGCCTTCACCCAATAGCCCGTGCATTCCTTGCCGGTGAAAGCGTTGTATTCCGCGCCCAGGCCGTCCAAGGCGGAAGAGACCGCCAGAGCGGACGGCCGGCGGGCCGAACCTTTGAAAAAAATATGCTCCAAAAAATGGGACAAGCCGTTGTTCGCGCGGTTCTCGTATTTTGAGCCGGTCGCGGCCAGGGCCAGGACCGCGGCGGTTTTCGTGCCCTGCATCGGCGCCGCAATCACCCGCAAACCATTATCTAAAACTGCTGATTGAAACATAATTTAAAAATAAGGGAAATTAATAAACACGAAAATATGAAAAATTGGAACTGGTAGGGATTTAACGGGCTATTTGCCAGTTTTCTTCCTAACTAGTGTGATCCAATTATGATATTTTGGCAGATTAACATCAGCTAATTCTAAAGGCGATTTTCCGTTTCTACTTTTGAATC
>Ga0210049_1003181_pt1 | contig 14907 bp, 12 predicted proteins | sample CryGeyCG2014_300_2_FD_183964 | JGI IMG/M metagenome (GOLD analysis project Ga0210049, IMG submission 183964) | Groundwater microbial communities from aquifer - Crystal Geyser CG06_land_8/20/14_3.00 (SPAdes) (version 2) | ecosystem: Environmental > Aquatic > Deep subsurface > Groundwater | place...
GGTCACAAAATTTACTAAATTTATTCATTATTTCAATACACTATAAGCGCTTATTGTTTTATATAATAAAGTGTATTAATATTTTGGGCACTGGTAACCAAATCCTGACCTGTAAATCTTCTTTAGCTCTTCATTAAGCTCTAATCAATCATTTAGACCTCGGTGTCCAACTGTTTTATACTTATTTCATGACTTATTATTGCCCAACATGTAAGGAAATTGCTGTTAAAAAAGCTGGTAAGATAACAAAAGAAGAAATGGTAAAACACCGTTTGAATTAACCGGAATTATTCTGCCTGAATATTACAACTTTATTAAGCTTCTGAGAGAATCTTTGAAGTTGGATTTTACCTCCTAAAAGTCAGGATTTGGTTACCAGCGCCGGCTTTTGCATCATCTTAACTCCTCCCAAACCTATTGCTGTGTCAACCACACCAATACTACCTAATAAACCTTTTAGCATAACAGCATTTGCAGGAACATCATTAAATTGATTCCTATAGCTAAAGCTCCACCTACGGCTGTCTTTATAACTGGCGCAGCTTTTCTAAATGCGTTTCGCACTGCAACAAACGCCGCATCGACTCGAGGGTTAGTTGTTATTTCTTTTACATCTGGTTGATCAAGCATATTCTTATATTATCATTTCTTATTTTATTGTCAATCACAATATTAATTTTTTCAATATTACTTCCCATGATTACTTTTCATTCTTTCTCATTTATTCTGTTTTCGCGGTATATCATTCCCTAAAAATAAAAAGTGATAAAATATAATCATGCTTAATTTTAAATTTGCAGAATGGTTCTTTAATCAAGATATTCTAGGACCGATTATTTCTTTTCTCTTAACAATAGTTCTAATTCAATTTATACTACCATTTTTTAGAAGAAAAAAAGATAAAGCAAAAGAAAAATTGGAAGGATTTTATGAGGTTTCCTACGCCTTTATTAAAATTAGAGAAAATTTTTCTGTACCTATTGGAAATGAAATCCACAATAAGGAGAACTGTGGATTCTTTCATAATTTCAATTTTGATTTTGGAACGGGAAAAAGAACGGGATTGGTATTTGATGAACTTTTATTTTTTGACTATGTTTCTTCAAATTTTAGATTTATTGATAAAGATTTAAAAACTTTATTTATAAATTATTTTAAAATGCGAGGTCCAGGAAATATAAAAAATAAACTAGGATGTAAAGATAGTGAATTAATAAGTTTAAGAAAAGAAATAGAAAATAAGATTAATCGTTATTATTCTATATACACTAAAGAATTTAATAACTGATAATAAATGAAAATATTTTTATGAAACTTTTCTAAATATGGATTCTAAAATAATAGAAGCAATAAATAATTGTGATTTTTTCAACGACTTCATTTTATTTTTGAAAACATTAAAACAAAAAGGAGGGCTTGACCTGACGAAAACAGGAAATCTTCAAAGGAAAGAAATAAATTATTTTGGACAAATATTTAAAATAGATATTTATCACAGAGATGATGCAGGAAAAATTATGCGGCCGATCAATACGGAAGACGAAGTACAACATTTAATAAGAATCAGACTCATAAGTAAAGTAATGAATTTGACTTACCAAAGAAAAGGAAAATTACTTTTGTCAAAAAATGGAAAGGCTTATTTAACTAACATAGATAAACAAACGCAATTTGAGCAAATGATTTTATGGTATTTCCATCGTTGTAACTGGGCATACATGCACCACTACTTAGAAGACTCCGCAACTATTTTTCAAGAAAATCAACTGATACTATGGAGACAATTAATTTCACAAAAAGATAACTTAATTGATTTCAAAAAATACGTAGAAGGTATTAGATTATATTTCAGATTTTCCAAAAATGAAAAACAATACTCAGATCGAACAGAATGGGCGGTAGAGCGAATAATCATCAAAGATTTAGAATTATATAATCTAATCGACGTAAACAGAATCCCGGGACAATACGGTAAAGTTATAAATAATTTTAAATTGACAAAATCAGGAGAGCATATACTAAATAAATTTTTAAACGAACCTTTTTAAAACTTACTTTTTCCAAACACCCAACCTCAATTCTTTAGCAGATTTTTCCGCAGATAATAACTCATCCTGATATTTTATCTTCGGTCTTTTCTCATAGAGAACAACTCGGGCAAGTCCATTTCTGATCGTGGTTTTTAGGCTTGAATGCATTAACGTTATAAAGCCTGATGGGTAGTTTTTGAATTGAAAAAAAGAGTTTATTTAATTATTATATAATCACCTTATGGGAAGATTAGAAAGGGTTCAGGAAAAAAAGATGAAAAATACGATTTTGCTATACGTGGGAATATTATTCGTCATCCTTTATTTTATTTTCACTTTTGGAATTAAGCTCTTACTTAATACATCAAGCTTTGTTTCCGGGCTTTTTCCCAAGCCATCAATAAAATTAGCTTCAAAAAACGAAGATAATTTCACATCAGTGGACATTTCCTCCATCCCACAGGCGACTAACAGTGCAAAAATTATTGTTTCAGGATCCATCCTTAATTTTGACGTCGTCGATTTTTATTTAAATAAAATAAAAGTTAAAGAAATAGTTTCATCAGGAGATATTTTCAATGAGGAAATAGGAGATTTGGAAAAAGGCGAAAATAGTATCTATGTTACGGCTAAGTCCAATGATAGTAAAATTGAAAAAACCACAATCACCTATAAGGTTTTTTACAAAAGTGAAAAACCAAAATTGGAAATCACCGAACCTTCTGATAACTCGACAACCAATATTTATGAAATAAAAGTAAGCGGGAATACTGACAAGGAAACCTATATTCATATTAATGAACTTCCGGTCGTCGTTGACGCAAATGGCAGTTTTGAGACATCGGTTCGTCTAAAAGATGGAGATAACCAAATTGTGGCAACGGCAGTTGATATTGCCGGTAATACAGAAACAAAAACTCTTAAAGTTACTTATCAGAAGGAATAGGGACTAGACGGTTAGGGATTAGGGGTTAGTTAGTGAAACAAAAAACAGGAACAAAATGAATGGGTGAAGGAGAATATTGTCAAAGAGAGAAATAATACATAAAAATATCAATAAAATAGGCGCCGTTTTGTTAGATTTACTTAAACTCCATAAAAGCCAGACAAAACTTATTAGTCCAAATAATCCCGAAGAAACTAAAATTGTTAGAAAGCTTGAGCTAAAAGTTGCTCCAGAGTGGATTGATTGACTGTTTTTTATATAACGAATTCGGTTATAACCGTATCCAAAAATTGGTTTATCTTTCCAAAGATTTATTCCTTGCTTATAATCCTCAGCCCTCGAGACGATTGAATAAATTCTTTTTAGATTGACTCCTTCTCCTGATGGCTTTGGGATAAAAAAGATTAATGTTATAAAAAATAATGAAAATAAACCTACCTTAAGAAATTTTTTTTGACGAATAAATATATAAAATAACGTTAATGAAAAGCCAATATAAATGGAACGGGAAAAGCTTAGGGCAATTAACAATAAATAGATTATTTTAATTATTGGTTGATTAATGGTCAGGAAAAAAACCCCAAAAATTGCTGCTGAAATTGAAGTGTCAAAAAAAACTCCGAATGTCCGATAAAGATGTGGATCCCATCCCTGATAAATTAAATTTCTAAGATCAGGATAAAGAAAATACTGAATAAGGGTTGAAAAAATAGTTATAACTGCTATAAGGTAAACACCCTTTTTTACATTAAGTGAACAATGTTTAAGATAAATAAAATATAGAAAATATAAAATTAACCGAAATAAATATAAAGAGGCTACGATATTTTCAAAAAAATTATATTTTGATAGACTAATTAATAAGGAAAAAAATAAGACTCCAAGAAAAAAGAATATCGGTTTAAATTTGTTCCAGGCCACTTTAATCGGTTCTAAACGGTATTTTAAAAAAAGGAAAAATACGTTTATAATCAAAGCCACTTCATAAAGATAGAAATTAATTTGTTGATTAAAAAAAGAAATTCGGCCGAGTTGACCTAAGGAGAATAAGAAAGCAGTAATGTAAAAAATGATATTCATTTTTTATTTGTCATTTGATAAAGCTTGGCTCTTACTAAAAATGAATGAAAGCTCATCATAAAGGAATAAGTAAATCCAGCCGGCCCGTCTAAAAATCCTAAATTAAAAAAATAGTTATAAAGGAATTTTCCTAAGGGGAAAAAAATAATTTGGAAAACATTAGTTCTTGTTCCTCGATTAAATAATTCCTCTGCTCGGATACTTGAGTAACGATTAACATCATTAATAAATTCCGTCGAGGCTTGGTGGGGGTAGTGGTTAAGAAATCCGTTTAGTTGACCGACTTTTTTGTTAGCCGGATAAAATACTTCATGGACTTCTCCCATCCAATGTCCGGAATTTTTTTTAACCAAACGAATAATTCCCTGCTCCCTAACTTTTTTAATTTCTCCGTATTTAAGCTCCTTTTCCCAAAAAAAATCTCTCCGTTTTATATAAAATGCTTCAGACTCTTTCCAATCCCCATCTAACACATAACTCCTAACTTCTTTAGCCAGTTCATTTGTTACCTCTTCATCAGCATCGATAAACAAGACCCATTCATTACTTGCTTTTTTAAGACCAAAATTTCTTTGAGAGGCAAAATCATTGTTTAATTTTCGTTTATGTAGGGAACAAATATTTTTGTTCCCTACATTATTAATGATATCAATCGTTTTATCCGTTGAATAATCATCTATGACAATAATTTCATCACAAAAATCTAAGGATTTTAAACATCTATTAATGTTGTTTTCTTCATTTTTAGTCAGAATTACTGCGGATATTCTCATACTAATATAAGTCTACTAAATTTTTGACATAATTTTTCCAATTAAATTGTGTGTACAATCGACCTTGCCTGCCGGCAGGCAGGTTAATCGATTTATTAATACTACTTTTCATAAGCTCAACAAATTCGTCGATATTGTTTGCTAAATTGACGTATGATGTTAATTCTGGAATAATTGCCGATTTAAGACCAATAACCGGACAGCCGAGGGATAATGCTTCGAGTACTGGAAAATTGAAACTTTCATAATGAGAAGCTGTCAGCAAAGCGGTCGCATTTTGATAATAATTTTTTAAACGTTTTCTCGAAATGTTATTTGTCAGAATTTTTAATTTATATTCTTTATATTTTTTATTTTTTTTAAATTCAGAGAATGCTTTTATAATAAAATTAATATTTTTGATAGGGTGATCCATACCAACGAAAATGAAGTATTTATCTTTCTTTTTTATTTTCCCTTTATTCATATCAAACGGAATACCAAAAGGGAGAACAATAATCCTACCTTCGATATGTTGATATATCGAGGTAAGTTCATCTTTAACTTTTTTCGAAGAAACGATAATTTTATCAGATCTTTTAACCATTTCTTTTAGTTGTCTATTTAAACGAATGACATCATTCCTTGAATAATATTGTGGAAAAAAATGATATGAAAGTCCATGGCAAAAACTGATTATTTTTCCTGAAGCATATATTGGTAACGCTTGATTCAAGGCTAAAAAAACATCCTTTTTATATTTGAATTCTTCTATTGAAACCCTTCCCTTCATCCAAAATATTTTTGGTTTAAGATTCTGAAAAGTGTAAATAAAATATTTATTTTTTTTGTCATAAAGATTCAAGGCTTTGACTAAATTTTCAGAAAAAGTTGATGTGCCAAATCCTTGATTATCTTTTGGGTTTAGTGCTCCTCCATCGAGAGATATTTTCATAAGACCCTCCATAGAACTATAAAAGTCAGTAATGTGTTTATCAGTTCACCACCAAGTGTAATATAGGCGGAGCCAAAAAAACTATATCTTGGAATGAAATATAAATTTAATCCAATATTAATTATTAGCTGAAATAAAAAAATGTAAATAACTGTTTTGGCTTTACCAAGAGCGTAAATTGAGTTTAGAAATACCGATGTTAAAAGTATAAGTGGAAGAGCGAAAATAATTATTCTTAGAACTTGAATTGATTGGAGATATGTATTTTTATAGACAAGCGGTAATATAATTGGTCCAAGAAAATAAAAACCAAGAGCTATAAACACACCAATCGTAAAAACTAACATAACGTCTTTTCTGATTTTATTTTTAAAAATATTGATTTTCTTTTCTTTGACTAATTTGGAAAACAGTGGTATAGAAGAGACATTATAAGCGGTGACGACAAACATCAACGCGTCTAAAAATCGATAGCCGGCCGAGTAAATCCCGACTGCCTCTTTTCCCTGAATAAAATTCAATATTAGAACGTCGACTTTTGAATAGAATCCGGCTAATAAACTAATCAATAAATAAACAAATGATTTTTTAATTATTTCCAACCACTTTTTTAAATTGATTTTTAAGGATAAACCGCCTACCTCCCGCCTAATAAGAATAAAATTTACTAAGGAATATAAATTGTATAAAACAAAAGTGACAATGAAGACAAGTGATAATTTTTTTGTTATTAAAACACTAATGATTAAAGACACAACTAAAAATAGTTGAAAAATCATCGAAACAAATGAGGCAAAATATGATTTTTGTTTGATTGAAGTAAGAATTAAATACGTTCCGGAAAACATATTGGCAAAAATAACAAAGGAAATAAGGATGATTGGGATCAAAATTGAAGAAGGATATTCAAATAAAATAGCTAAACTAATGGTTAGTACAAAGGTAATTAATGACAGATAAAATCGAAGTGAAAAAAGTTCACGAATCTTCCTTTCGATCGAATCATTAATATGAACTAATCCATATGAAGTTGTTCCAAAATCGACTAATGGCAGAAGTAGTCCTACCTGAGTCCAAGCTAATGTATAGACTCCGTATTCTTCAGGTTTAAAATAACTAATAAAAATTAAAAATAAAATGAAATGCAAAATTTTATTAATAATTGAAGAAAAATTTAAGCTGAAAAAATTTAAATAGAATGGTCGTTTTCTAATTTCTTCAAAAACTGTTTTTGGAATTCTGATAAATTCCCTAATCTTCTGTTTAATTGATCCGTATTTAATTAAAAATTTGAATCTATTTTTAAAAAGATAAAATTCTTTTTTTGGGTTATTGACAGAAATTTCAAAATGTTCGTAATATCTTTTGGAATCAATGCCAATTTTAAATCCGGCTTTTTTTGCCCGGTAACAATAATCAACCTCTTCATAATACATAAAATAACTTTCATCAAAAAAGCCTATTTTGTCGATAACTTTTTTTTTGATAAACATTAAAGAGCCGGAAACAAAATCTGTTTCGCAAAAACGTCTATTTGGCTTTTTATCAATTAATCCCCCACTCATCCGCCATTTATCTATCATCCCACCGTAATAATTATTTCCCTGTTGGTGCATGGTATAACTCCAGATATCAAACGGATTTAATTTAGCCAATTCAACCGATTTAACTAAAGTTATATCAGGATTTGCAATTGCAAATAAATCACATCCGTCTTTTAATCCTTTTTTTATTCCGGCATTAACGCCTTCAGCATAGCCTTGGCGGTTGGAAGAGTTGTCAATAAAATATAGTTTGTAACACGAAGTATTTAATTCTTTGACCTCTTTTTTAAGACGGTTGATTTCCGATTGAGGGGTTTTATATAGAACAAAAATGAAGGCAGTTTTCATGACATAAAGAATAATGTTAAATATGTGACAAATTCCATATAAGCAAATCCTAAATCTAATGGAATTCTGAAAAATCCATCTTCATATCCTCTATCTTTAATGAAGCGGGCCCAAAACATATGAATGGGATAAAAAAATATTTTTTTAAAAGAAGACTTTTCGCCTAATAAATATTTTTCTTTTGCCATTCTAATTCCATAGTTGGTGAATTTTGAAAACATTTGGGAAAATGATCGGTAGGAATGATGGAAAATTTTACCCTTAAGGTAACCAATTTTTTTATCCTTAACATTAATTCGGTTATGAACGAGTGAAGGCTCTATCGATAGTTTTATGCGACGAAAAAGACGAAGCATTTTATAATTCTCACCTCCAAATTGTAGCGGTTTATTCAAAAAGAAATTTTGATAAGGAATATAATATCCGTTAATTTTTATTTGTTTATTTCCAATTTTTGATCTAATTTCTTTCATCAATTTTTCCGAAACAATTTCATCACAGTCTAATATTAAAATCCATTTGCCTGTTGCTTTTGAAAGACCGAACATTCTTTGTTTACCAATATCAACAAATTCTTTGACATAAACTTTGGCAAGATAATTTTTGGCAATTTCAACAGTTCTGTCAGTTGATTTACTATCAACTATAATAATTTCATCAGCAATTTTTTTTATTGAGGCTAAAGATTTTTCTAAAGTCTCACTGGCATTTTTTGTGATCATCAAAACGGATAGTTTTGTGCTCATAAGTATATTATACCATTTAGGTAGTATATCGCCAAAATAATTCCGTTTCAATGCTCTATTCAATCGCTTTTGTAGGTTATAACCGACTGAAAAAAGTTCATATATTGTTTATAAATTGTAGGGAACAAAAATATTTGTTCCGTACATAAAATATGCGAAAAATATTTATTATTGCCCTCGTCGTTCGCCTACTATGTCTATATTTATTCCGTAATGTCACAAATTATGATTTACAATCTTATTTACAGGTTGGTGACCTTACTTTAAGAGGAATAAATATCTATCCGACTATTGCCAATCTCCATCACCCGTATTTACCATTTTTTTTATATGTTGAGGCATTGGCGGTCTATTTTAGCCAAAGCAAAATAATCGTTGTAGCGATTATAAAGTTTATAAATATTATATTTGATCTTGGAATTCTATATTTGGTTTACCTACTTTCGAAAAAAAATCTTAAAACCTCCTTAGTTTATGCCATTAATCCAATTACAATTTTGATAACGACATTGCACGGACAATTTGATGTAATACCGGTATTTTTTATTTTATTGTCAATATATTTAATTAAAATAAAAAAAGATTTTAGAGTGATTCTGAGTTTTTCAATTGCTATTTTGCTTAAGACCTGGCCGTTAATTTTTTTGATACCGATTGTAAGAAATATTAAGAATATAAAAACATTATTTCTATTAGGATTATTTCCAATAGTATTTACATTAATTTACTGTTTTTTTTATAAAACAAATCCAATCGAGATTGGAAAAACTTTAATTAGCTATCAGGGGCTGTACGGGATATGGGGACCATTAATTTTATTTGGAAAACAGCGAATATTATTTCAAAAGCTACTAACAATAATATTCTTAATTGGCTTTTTTATTTATTCTTACGCTAATCTTGAAAAAGATATAGTTAGGAATATTTTAAAATTATTATTTTTTTTCTATATCTTTACAACAAATTTTTCTATTCAATATTTTGTTTGGATAATCCCCTTTTTAATAATCATTAAACCAAGAAATTACGTATTTTTAATAACCTTGATGACATTTTATTTAATTTCCTTTTATTATGTTTGGCTATTCTGCCTTAACTGTATAATTGTGCCAAATTGGCTATTAATTTCACAAAATATAATTAGTTTTGCTCTTTGGTTTAGCTTCATAAAAATAGGGTATATATCGTCAAAATAAAGTTGATTTGACGCTCCGAAAACATACTTTTGTAGGTTATAAGCGGTAGACAAAGAAAACAATAGTTTATAAAGTTATAAAATTATAAATTTACTAATATATTATGTTTAGAAAAACTCTTGTTATTTTATTCTTTTATATTTTTTTATCTTTTTGTAAACCGATTTATTCCTTTGAATTTGTGAAATCGACAGATAATCCGTTACCGATTTCATATATTGATGGTTATAGCGACCATCAACAGGCTAATGTTTTTAAAGAAGGAAATATCTATAAGGCAATCCTCACCATTCATAAGCAACCTGACCCATTTCATACCCTTGGTTATTTTGAATCGATTGACGGAATTAATTGGGAAATGAAAAAAGTAGTATTGAATACAAGTAGAGATTTGTCAAACCCCGGAATTTTAAAAACTGCAGATGGTTATTTGTTATTTTTAACTGAATACGACGGTTCAATTTATAAAATTTATTCTAGCTCCTGTGATAATAATTTTAATTGTTCTACAAATTTTTCCCCTGTAATAATTCCAGATACAAATAATAATTCTGAAAATAACGGCGTCTTTGCCGGTCGTTCCTTTAAGCAAGATAATCGTACCTACTTATTTTTTGGCGCTTGGGGAAGGTATGATGGATTTAAAATAGAATTAGCTTATTCAGACGATTTATCTACCTGGACACGATGCCCAAATTCATTCTTGCCAGGTGGTGACGGACCTTTCCCATATCAGGAAAATAATGATCTGTATTTATTTTTTCATCAGTCAAATAGTGAGGGGATTAAATTGGCAAAAACAACTTTGCCACTGAGTTGCTCATCTAACTTTGTGGATCAGGGGTCTTTGTTGACTAAGGGTATAACGTACGATCAAAACCATATGATTTTTCCCTCAGTGATAAACGAAAATGGTGGTTTAAAATTATATTATTCAGGGCGTGATAATAATAGTGTATGGAGAATAAGTCTGGCTTGTACTGGACAGGCATGCTTAATACCTACTCCTACCCCCACTCTACAACCTACCAGCTACCCACTACAACCTATAATCGTAATCCCCGGCTTTATGGCTTCATGGAATAAAGAAGCAATTCTCCATAATAAAACTGTTAATTATTCTGACTGGAAGTTACAAAATTTTGTAAAAGAATATGATGGCTTAATAAGTACTTTGAAAAATGTTGACTATGAAGAAGATGTTAATTTATTTTTATTTGCTTATGATTGGCGTCAATCGATAAATAAAACGACTGACGATTTAAATAATTTTCTTCAGGATAAAATATGGAATGATAAACCAAACCAAAAAATAAATATTATTGGTCATTCTTTTGGAGGTTTGGTTGGTCGAATTTTTGCCCAAAAAAATACCGATAAGATTAATAAAATTATTTCCGTTTCCTCTCCTCATAATGGAGCCGTCCAGGTATATAAACCACTTGAAGCCGGCGAGATTGATCGGGCGAATACATTTTTGTGGTTGGCGGAAAAAATTATCTTAGTCCTTAATAAATCTACAATCGAAACTGACCGTGTCACTTTTACTAATAAATTTCCGGCAACAAAAGATTTAATTCCGACCTTTAATTTTTTAAAAGATTTATCCGGCGCGGAAATTTCTAATAGTAATTTGACACTTAAAAACAATTTTCTCCCTTCTTATAATCAAAATTTTTCAGATATATTTCCTTTATTTACAGCCATTTACGGCGAAAAAAATAGTAGCACACTGGCAGGCTATATTGTAGAACCACAAAATATTCTTGATCAACTTTTAGGTAATTATCCAGACGGAAAACCTAAGGAATCTTACGGTGATTTGGGTGACGATTTAATATTAAGTAAAAGTTCTAATCAAGATTCCGACTCTCTAAAATTTAATTATGATCATGGAGAGGTTATCTATAAAGAAGAGCCGATAAAAGAAATACTTAATTTGCTCAATATTAATTTTAATGATGACCAGATTATAGAGGGCGAAAAAACAGTCATTTCACCTTCGATAATTTTTTTAATTAAATCTCCAGCCACGATGACTGTAAAATCTGGAGAGGATAATTATCCTGAGGAGGAAGGAATAATTTTTATTCCAAATGCGCAATCGGGTAATTATAATCTAAAAGTTCAAGGGACTGATCAGGGTAAGTATGAAGTAGTTGTTGGTCAAATAGCTGAAAATAATGATATTTGGGAAAGTATTAATGGGGAAATTACAAATTCCTCAGCCTCATCTCAAATAGACGACTATAATATAGCATATAATAGCCAAACAGCCTTTTCGATATTCCCGACGCCAACGATTACCCTAACTACAACACCAACAGCGACTTTAGTTCCGACTTCAACTCCACAACCAACAAGCTCAGCCTCAAATTCAACTCTATCATCATCAACGATTGCTTCCTCTAGTAATGAAATTCCTATGTCTAAAGAATCCTCGCCTGCTGTTTTGGGAATATCGTCAATCAAAGAAGAATCGATTAGTCCAACAATTCTATCAACAAAAAAACCAGTAATAAAAAATGAAACGAAAAAATCATCTAATATTTGGGATTATGTTTGGGCACTAATAACGTCATCGGTGATAGGAGGAATAGGATATTTGTTTAGAAGAAAAATTTTTAAGAAATGAAGAAATAATATAAAAGCATAGTGGTCGTTAATGGATTTGAACCATTAACCTCTTCAATGTGAATGAAGCGCTCTACCGTTGAGCTAAACGACCTATACAAATATTATACAAAACCCGCTTGTAATACGGTGTATCTTTTTTTAAAATGAATGCTTATGAAGATAGTCAAACCAATCATTGATTTTGTGATGGACATTCTTGAAACGGTGGTTTTTATTGGCTCAATGTTTATTGTCGTTTATCTTTTTATTTTAACTCCAAATCAGGTAAAAGGCGCGTCGATGGAGAACACTTTTCACACAGGTGATTATATTTTAACCAGTCGCGTTACATATAAGTTTAGAAGGTTGGAAAGGGGAGATGTCATCGTATTTAAATCACCAAAGAATCCGGATATAGAATATATAAAACGCATTATTGGTCTTCCGGGCGATATAATCAACATATCTGAAGATGGAATTGTAAAAGTTAATGATATTCAGCTTTCAGAAAATTATATTGCTGCAACTACAAATTTATGGGATGGTGGATGTATTAAGGATAAAATACCATATAAAGTTGAAGAAGGATACATTTTTGTTATGGGTGATAACCGACCAAGATCTTCTGATTCAAGGGAATTTTGTGCCGTGACGATAGACAGCATTATTGGTGATGTTTTTTATAGATACTTTCCCTCAAATGTGATGGGAGTAATTTCGAACCCTCTTCCGAAGAATATTCGTTAATTATGTTTTTTTCTTTGCAATTTTTTCTTTAGTTCTAATAATCGGGCTAGGAAATTTGTTTTGAGTCATACATACGCCTCGCGTAGTCGGACTATTTTCTTTACTAAATCGAAAGAAAATAAGAAAGGAGGTGATCCAACCGCACCTTCCAGTACGGTTACCTTGTTACGACTTAACCCCCATCGCCGGTAATATCCTCCCCCGATGAATCGGGGTTCAAATATCATCGACTTTGTTGGCTTGACGGGCGGTGTGTGCAAGAGGCAAGAACGTATTCACCGCGACATGACTGATCCGCGATTACTACCAATTCCGCGTTCATGAGGTCGAGTTGCAGACCTCAATCCCCACTGAGGATAAATTTTAGGGATTTGCTCCGATTTACATCGTGGCAAAACCCGTTGTTATTATCCATTGTAACATGTGTGTAGCCCAAGGTATAAGGACCATGCTGACTTGACGTCTGCCCCGCCTTCCTTCCCGACTAAGTCGGGACCGTCTCTTGTGACAAATATAACACAAGATAAGGGTTGCGCTCGTTGTCCCACTTAAGGGTACTCCTCACGGAACGAGCTGACGACAGCCATGCAGCACCTGTTCTATCATCCTTGCGGATTTCCCACTATTTCTAGCAGAATGTACGATAGTATGTCAAACCTTGGTGAGGTTTTTCGTTTTGTTTCGAATTGAACCACATGTTCCACTGGTTGTGTGCCTCCCCGCCAATTCCTTTGAGTTTCAACCTTGCGGCCGTACTCCCCAGGTGGCTTGCTTAACGGGTTACCTTCGCTACACCCCTTGAATAAATTCAAAGAATGCGGCTAGCAAGCATGCGTTTACGGCTAGGACTACGCAGGTCTCTAATCTGCTTCGCTACCCTAGCTTTCGTGTCTCAGTGTCAGTCTGCTTTCAGAAACTCGCCTTCGCCACTGGTGTTCCCCAGGGTATCAACGCATTTCACTACTCCTCCCTGAGTTCCAGTTTCTCTAAAGCAAACTCTATCAAGCCAGTTTTTTGCCCCTTTCCACGGTTGAGCCGCGGTATTTGAAACAAAACTTAGCAAGACACCTACACTACTTTTTACACCCAGTAAAACCGGATAATGTTTGGGGCCCACGTATTACCGACGCTTCTGGCACGCAGTTAGCGGCCCCTTTCTTATAGAGTACCATCAACCCCGACTAAGTCGGGACTTTTTCCTCTATCACAGTAGTTTACGCTCGTTAGAGCTTATTCCTACACGCGGTGTCGCGCGGTCAGACTTTCGTCCATTGCCGACTATTCCTGATTGCTGCCTCCCGTAGGAGTGGGGGCCGTGTCTCAGTCCCCCTCTGGCTGACCACCTTCTCAGGCCAGCTACTCGTCGTAGACTTGGTAGGCCGTTACCCCACCAACTATCTGATAAGCCACAGGTCCATCCCCGCCCGAAAGGTTAATTCCTTTAATAATTAAGCATAAAGCTTAATCATGCCATCGAGTATTATCCAACCTTTCGGCTGGCTATTCTCGAGGCGAGGGTAAGTCCCTATGTGTTACTCAGCCGTCCGCCACTCCCTCCAACCTTGCGGTCAAAGGGTCGTTCGACTTGCATATCTCAGGCACACCGCCAACATTCATCCTGAGCCAGGATCAAACTCTTAAAAAAAATCCCAATGAAAGCACAAACTTCCATTGCGGATTGATCCTAACCCGATTATTGAAAACTAAAAAAAATCAATTGGCAAAGAAAAACAACTATATGTAAAAGTGCATCTGAATAAATTTCAGAGAGTTTTAATTTTATAAAAAATATTATCGAAAAGCAACACTAATTTGAAAGTCGCATTAGGTCATATATATTGTCATCGAACGACTCCTTGATAGTTCATAATTAATTGTCATCGAAATTGGTTGAGTAAAAAGTTAAGCTATGGGCTCATATTAAAAGTTTCCCATATATCTTATGAT
>Ga0210049_1003184_pt1 | contig 14901 bp, 18 predicted proteins | sample CryGeyCG2014_300_2_FD_183964 | JGI IMG/M metagenome (GOLD analysis project Ga0210049, IMG submission 183964) | Groundwater microbial communities from aquifer - Crystal Geyser CG06_land_8/20/14_3.00 (SPAdes) (version 2) | ecosystem: Environmental > Aquatic > Deep subsurface > Groundwater | place...
CATTGATAGGGGAAGACCCCAATTTTTCTTCCGGTAATATTTCCAAACTCCGAAGAAAAATACAGGAACCGTAAGAAGGGTGATGGTGGGGTTTGATAACCAGCCCGAAAAGGAAACATAATAATGGGAAACAGCCGTAATCATGCCGGCAATTATGCCGACCCTTTTGCTTCTAAATAAATCCTCCGCCAGCAGAGCGATGATCACCACCGAAAAAGCGTTAAAGAGAGAGTTCCATAGGACTGTGTAGATTGGATTATGGGAGAAGATTAAAGGAACGGCCATAAAATAAAGCCAGAGAACTCCATGATGCAGATTGGGGTTGTTGCCTGCGGTTGGACCAATAATTCTTAAATCTCCCTGAAGAATTTTAGCTGAATCAAATAAGTCTCTTGCCTGATCAAACCCGATTATGGTATTTGCCGGCCAAACCGAAAGAAATCTGACTATAAATGCAAAAAGAAAGATTGCCAAAATTGGCCAGTGCTTTTTCATTCGCAATTATGATAGCATGATTATACGAAGGGTGGTGAGAATAAGATGAAGGGAACAGGTCTTAAAAAAGAAACAGCAGCAGCACTTTCCTACGTATTGGGTCCGGTTACCGGGATTATTTTTTTGATACTGGAGAAAGATCCATTTGTTAGGTTCCACGCAATGCAGTCTATTGTTACTTTTGTGATAATGTTTGGATTGCAGTGGGTTTTAACACTTTCCATAATTTTGGTATTTTTGGTTCCGCTTGTAGGAATTGTCACATTTATCCTTTGGTTGCTTTTAATTTACAAAGCTTGGATGGGAGAATCCTGGGAAGTTCCAATACTTGGAAAGCTAGCCAAGAAACTTTTAAAGAGGGCCTGACTGCGCAGGCAGGCTTAAGTTGTATAATAGGGTGTGTTTGAAAATCGGCAGGAAGCCGGGGAAGCTCTTTCTCAAAAACTTCTGAAGTTTAAAGGCATAAAAGGTGCCGTTGTTTTGGCAATTCCCCGGGGCGGCGTGGTCATTGGCAAGGTTATTTCTAATGCGCTGCGGGTTCCTTTGGGAGTAGTCTATGCCAAAAAGATTCCGGCTCCGGGCCAGCCTGAACTGGCCGCAGGGGCCCGTATCGTCAGAACAAAGAAGTTTGGCAAAACACCGGAGGTTAAAGGCAAAAGCGTTATTCTGGTTGATGACGGGATTGCAACGGGGGAAACTGTCAAAGCAGCTATTAAATATTTAAGAAAAAAGAAGGCAAAAAAGATCATTTTGGCCATGCCGGTAGCACCCAAAGATACTCTTAAAAGCCTCAAAAGGTTGGTTGATGAAGTGATTGTTTTAGAAACTCCTGTTTATTTCGGCGCCGTCGGTGAATTCTACCGCGATTTTCCCCAGGTTTCTGACAAAGAAGTGCTACAATGTTTATATGAAACCGATTAACATTTCTTCGCTTATAAAAAAGTATGGCTCAAGCTATGTGGCCAGGAATAAAAAGACAGGCAGGGTGGTAGCTAATGCCAAGAGACTTGACATTCTGGTTAAAAAAATTAAGAAAAGAACTGATTTGACTATTTCTTGGGTTCCCCGCAACAACGCCCGCTATGTCTTTAAAATTTCCCTTTGAATACGCAGAGATAGAAGGTCTTGGCAAATTGTTTTACCCGATGGTTAAGTTTGAGTTGAAAACCATTTATGGCTGGAAGGAATTTGAATTTTTAGTGGACACGGGGGCTGACGTGACGACAGTCCCTTCACACATTTTACCGGTACTTGGAATCAAAAAGTCTCAATTAAAGGTAAGCACAACGCTGGGGGTGGGCGGGATTAAAATAAAGACATGGGAATTTAAGTTACCCGTAAGGATGGATAATGCAGAGATTTTAGTTGCGGCAACTGCGGTTGATGTAGAAGAAATCTCGATACCGCTTCTTTTAGGGAGAAAAGATATTTTTGAAGAAAGATTTAACCTTTTATTGGATAGTGAGAATAAAATTGTGGTAATTGAAGAAAATAAGAAAATATGAAATTGATAGTTGGCCTAGGAAACCCTGGGGAGAAGTATAAAGAAAATCGTCATAATATCGGCTATATGGTTGTTGATAAAATTAAAGACAAGGGTTTAAGAATTAAAAACGCGATTGTAGTTAAAACTAACGCTTTCATGAATGATTCCGGAACTCCAGTTAAGGAGATTTTAAGTAAAAATGGTGTAGGTACTGAAAATCTATATGTTATTCATGACGACCTGGATTTACCTCTTGGGACTTGGAAATTACAGTTTGCAAAAGGGCCCAAAGATAACGGCGGAATCAACTCAATTGAACAAGTTTTGGGCACAAATGACTTCTGGAGAATAAGGGTGGGGGTGGACAATAGAAAACATGAACCTCACTTCACTAAAGTTACGCGGGGCGAGGAATACGTTTTAGAAGATTTTACTAAAGATGAAAAGGTTATTTTAGACAAAGTAATTAATGAAGTATGCAAAAAATTGGCGACATTTTGAAGAAATATGGTGATGATAAAGATAAGCAAAGCTTGTCCCTCAAATTCTCTCGGGATAAATATATCTCCCAAGAGTTTCAAAAGTACGGATATGATTTAGCCCAGGAACTTGGAGATCCCAAGAACGTTTCTTTATACATCAAACTTGCTAAAATTACTCCAAGGGGAATCTTAGAAACCGCCAGAAATTTTGTTAAAGACGCCTATCAGGTTAAGTCAAGACCAAGATTATTTATGTGGAAGTTAAAACAACTTAAGAACCAAAAGACTAAAGAACTAAAGAACGAGAAAACTGAAGTACTTGAGAAATGAAAAGACAAGAGATTAGCATTTTTAGATTCACAAAATCTTCATTTCCAAAGGTCGAACAATCGTTTTTTGAATCAAGCGCTGGGTTCCTTAAATGAAGTAGTTGCTTGTTTTGACGTTGCGTTTTTAAATAAATATATGAATGAAGGCAAACATATTGAATTTCTTCACAAAGTACCCGAAAAACTACGGGAACACATCCTCCTGAAAATAGCCGCCGTGATTCCGGCAATCGATTGGGAATAAAAGAACTTATTTGGGATGAATGGAGAGGACGTTGGAGATAGATTAAGATCGGAGTTGTAGATAACGGAATATATGGCAAAATCTTTGTCCAGGTCTTTACAGACTAGTGCTACAATTAATTAATGAAACGGGTATTCTTTATCCATATTTCTTTCTTGGTATCTTTCTTTATTCTCCTTTCTTTAGTTAATTCATGGCTAGCTCTTTCATACTGGCCTCTTTGGCTGGGAGCAATAATAGGAAGCGTCTTACCTGAGATGGATAGTTTGGTTTATGTTTTTTTTGTTAATCCCCAAGAATTAACTTCTCAAAGAGTGATTTATTTTTTTAAGAAAGGAAATATTCTTAGTGCAATAAAACTACTAAATGAAACAAGCGCTGAAAGAGACCTCCTTGTCTTTCATTCCCTTTCTTTTATTTTAGTTTCCTTTGTCCTTCTTTTCTGGCTGGCAACATCATCCGGAAGCATCTTCGGAAAAGGAATTGTCTTTGCCATGCTAACCCATTTACTTACGGGCGATTTGGTAAAGAAAAAATATTCGGTTTGGTACAGCTTAATCGGTTTCGGAATGCTTCTTGTGTTAGGGATAATGGCTTAGTATTATAAGGCCTTGTATGACTTCAGCTTTTGATAACGCAATTAAACAGCTTAGTGAGGTAGTTCCTCTTCTTGAAAAGGAGTATTTCGATAAAATTGGATAACGGATGAAACATATGGTTAAAACAGGTGCAAGGCTCTTACACGATGCTTTAATTTCAGAAGGCATTAAAATTGTTTTTGGCGTTCCCGGTTCAGATGTTTTGCCTTTTTATGACGAAATGTACCAATCAAAAAAGATAAAACATTTTTTATTTCGGCATGAACAGGCATCTGTCCATGCGGCTGATGGTTTTTTTAGAGCATCGGGGCAGTTGGCTGTCAGTATGTCAACTTCAGGACCAGGCGCAACTAATCAAATAACGGGAATCGCTACCGCTTATGCTGATTCTGTTCCCCTGATCGCTATAAACATGAACATCAACCGTGAGGACTTAGGTAAGAGCGTTTTTCAAGAAGTAGACATTATTAGTCTAACCAAACCTATAACCAAGAAAAATTTTCTGGTAATGAAAGCAAGTGATTTTCCAAGTGTAGTTTCAGAGGCTGTCGCTGTAGCCATGACAATTCCCCGTGGGCCGGTTCTTATCAATATCCCCAAAGACGTCTTTGCAGAAAAAGCAGTAGAAATAAAACCTGTCGCTAAAGCTATAATTGAAAATCAATTTCCCCTACAAAATCAGTCTATTATCAAGAAGGCTTTTAAATGGCTATCAGAATCAGAACGACCGGTTTTTTTGGTTGGTGAAGGCCTAATCGCTTCAGAACAAGTAGCTTTATTTTGCAAGCTGGCGAAAAAGATGCAGGTACCGGTTGCTACTACCGTTTCAGGAGTAGGAGTTTTTTCGGAAAACCACAAACTTTCTTTACAAGTGGCCGGCGTTTTAGGTACGCCCTACGCCAATTCTGCTATACAGGAATCAGACTTGCTGTTAGTTTTAGGAGCTAGTCTGGAAAGCCGGACAACAGCCAATACTAGCAGTTTTGCTAAAAAAGCCAAAATTATTCATGTTGATATTGACGCAAAACAATGTGGTAAATTTGTATCTGCCTCGCTTTGTATCTCTGATGATATTGAAAATTTTTTAATCCAATTAAATAACTATCTTTCTAAAAATCCTTTTAAAGTAAGAAATAAGTGGCTCAAATCAATTGAGCAATGGAAAATCAATTGCCCCATTTCTTATTCTGCTGCAAAAGAATTAATTAAACCGCAGGAACTAATAGAGGAATTAAATAAACTTGCGCCCGAAGCAAAAATTTTTGCCGGTAATGGCCAGCATAAATATTGGGTTATGCGTCATTTTACATTTAAAAAACCACGGCAATTTAATGTTAGTTCCCGCTTTGGCTGTATGGGTTTTGCTTTTCCCGGAGCAATGGGTGCTAAAATTGCTAAACCTAAAGATACGGTAATAGCAATATTGGGCGATGGTGATTTTCAGGTAAATATTCAGGAGTTAGCCACAGTTGTCGAAAACAAGATTGATTTAAAAATAATTGTTATTAATAATCATACACTTGGAGCTGTTTACCAGCATCAGCATTTTGACTATGATAATCATTTTTTTGGCACCTATTATAATCTGGACCTGAATTTTGCTAAAGTTGCGGAAACCTACGGTCTTAATTCTATGAGGATTACAAAGCCTAATGAGATTAAACCAGCCTTGCAAACAATGTTAAAAAGTAAAAGCCCCTTTTTGCTAGAAGTTCTTATTCCTAAAAATGAATACCTTTTGCCAAAAATTTCTGTTTCTGACTCGTTAGACAAGGCGAGTTGTCTAATTGATTTAAGTCTCAAGGCGGATAAAACAGCATGAAAGAAGATATAATTAATACAAGCAATAACAGAATGGAGGAAAATATGGATATGAAAAAATTAAGAAGATTACCATACGCTCATGTTGTTTCTACCGAGAATGGTTATATTTTCTTTAATAGATTGGTTAACGTCCCGATTGAATTTCCCCGGTATGGAACAGATGAAGTTGTTATACAACCATCGGTGATAGCAGTTTGTGGTTCAGATGTTCATGCTCATGATCAAGATTCTGGCACACACCCTTTTGCCAAACACCCTTTGTCTAACGGGGAAAAAGGCTTTATTCCCTTTCATGAAGGGGTAGGAATAATTAAGGCTGTAGGCAGTAATGTTAAAAGTCTTAAAATTGGAGACAGAGTGGCAATAGAATCCACTATTTTCTCTGATGACTGTCCTCCAGGCCGGTGGAGCCAAAGCGAAAAAATGAAAATCGTTGGTTTGGGGACTGATGGATTGGGTTCAGAGCTGGCGGTTTTGCCTGGCAAGGTCGCTGTCCGAATTTCCAAAGGAGTTTCCGACGAACTCGGCGCCCAGTTTGAACCCTTAGGTGTTTCTGTCCACGCTTGGATGCGGGCGATGAATGTTTACGAAACAACTACAAAGAAAGACGCAAGAGAGGCATGGTTTATGATTAATGGCGGAACCGGTTCCGTCGGCGGATTGGCCTTAACTAGCCTAATTGCCGAAGGTGTGCCAGAAGAACATATTATTGCCACCGGAACAACGCCGGCGAAATTGGAGGCCCTAAAAGAAAAATATCCCAAGTTAAATGTTTTTAACCTTACCGATAAAACCCAAACTCAAGAAATTCTTGAGCAAGTTACTCCTCGACTCGAACTTGAAGGGTTTGGTGGAAAAATACCAATAGTAATTGAAGCGACGGGCCATGATCCAAGGCCAATCTTTCCTTTTGTGGGCAAAGGGACTGTTTTTGTTGTCGTTGGTTTATCAAGCGATCTTCAGCAAGGGGAAAATTTAATGGACAATAACAATTTTGTTGTCCGTTCCCAAAGAACCATTCTAACTTTTGGAAACAAAAAGGATGAACAGTTAATAAAGACGGCAAAGGCAATTTTTGAAAAAACGGTAACTAAAGAAAGAGAACCGAAGATATTGACAATTGATTCATCAACTGATATTCCAAATCTTCTAGCTGAAAGAGACTATTTTGATATTGTAATAAATAGGACAGGTTCTTTTCCTGAAGATATAGATAAACTATTAAAAAAAGGGGGTATTTGGATTACCCGACCAATAAAAGGAAATTCTCCTTTACCGACACAGGAGTTGTTGGAAAGAGAAGTTATTTTAGTTGGTTCTTGGGGAAGAGATAAAGAGGATTGGGATGTAATGGCTTCTCAAGTACGGGAAGGCAGACTTAGCGCTGACAAACTTCCGATTACGCTTTTTGAGTTTAGTGAAGAAGGTCTAAATAGCGCCTTTGAAAATGTCAGAAAAGGCAAAGTTGGTTTTAAAATGGGGAGGAGGGCCGAAAAATACGTTAATTGATGGACAATATTTTGGTAAGTTTTATTTTAAATAATGAAAGAGATTTTTAAAAAGCAGCAGGGTTTTTACCTGAATAAAAAGAATCATTGACGCCATGATTTTAAGGGGAAGGGTTTAATAAATATTTCCCCTAAAGTCGATCTCCCTAATGTATATAATCTTTCCTTTTTGATTAACTTGGTAGACGATCCTAAAATTTCTATGTCTTAATCGATAACTGGAAGAAGTATTTATCAATTTTTTTATGTCTAAATTTTTGGTGGTAAATGGATTTTGGGCAATCTTTTCGATTTTGGAGACGAGGACTTGAAGGTCTTTTTTGGCTGTCTTATTAAGAAACTTAAAAACGGCAGGATGATACAGTATTTTATACATGCCTCAGGAGCCCTTTGACTTGGCTATGTTTAACCCAGTCTATCTTGGATTTGTCTTCTTTTTCATATTCCTCGGCTCTGAGAGCTAAATAATAATCATCAAGCTGTTCGGAGATTTTATTAAACCCTTCAACAGAAAGAATAACGGCTCTTGGAGTGCTTCTGTGAAATAAGATTAAGGGGGATAAATCAGCCTTAGCCAGAACCTCATCTGTTTTAAACCTCAAATCAGAAATTGTACTAATATTTGTAGATAACATATTTATAATGAAATTATAATGGTTTTATCTAAAATGTCAAGAGGAAAACCGGCATGACCTTAGAGGAACAAGTATAAATTCTCAAAAATTTACTCTCTGCAGCAATCCAGCGCCTTCTGAATGAAGTCGTTAAGTTTTGAAAATACCGAAACTTTTGTGGCCTTGTTATTCTTGTCATTGATCAGTTCGAGGTTCTCATTTAGCATTTGAGTTTTAGCATTTGGCATTTTTATTATATTGGTATTTAATCCCCAGAAGAGGGAATAGAGTTTATAGGATTTTTCAAAGAGGTCTATAGCTTTTGGTTTGTTTCCTTTTTTGAGTTCTTTTGTCCCCACTTCCATAACCCTCATAGAAGCTGCCAGTAAGTGTTTGCCGATACAATAGATTTCTCCTTCATAGTCTTTAATTAAATCTTTCATGAGTTCTATTCTCATTCTTCGTATCTCGTCGAGGAGGTTGATATATTCTTTGTTGTTGGTCTTGTTGTAGGTAAAGAAAAGATGTTCCTCAATTGCGATTAGGTTCATAACACCTATTGAAAGATCTTCTCCCGAAGACAAATCAATTTTCTTTTCGGCTTTGACTTTCTCAACCTTATCTATTAATGTTTTGTAATTATCCATACAATTATGCTTGATATTAACAAAGAGGCGACAGGAAAGACAACTTTTTGGAAATTAAACAGTTGTTTCCCTTTAATCTTTCTTACTTTTTTGTCTGCCCATATTCCTAAAAGAAAAGTTAAAGAACCGATTACAATTCCTATAACAAGTTTGTATATCAAAACACCTGTCCAAACCAGTGGAATAAGGGAAAGAATGTATATTAATGTCGTTGTAAGTAACATGTAAGGTGTAGTATGCAATTTGGGGTATTTTTTAGAGAGCCAAGAATAAAACCATAAAGAAGAGGAGAGGATTAATCCTCCAATCCAAATTCCGGAAACAGCATCATCAACACCAATCCATCGGGAGAGCCCAAGTCCCGCCCCGACAGCCAATGTACAAACCTGACACATCATATATTTATATTGTAACCTGATTTTTTGACTATTTCTTTAAGCATTTTAAAATCATGCTCTCCCTTAACTTCAAGTGTTTCTTTTGCATAAGAACACTTGCACCTAACCCCCTTTTCCTCCAAGCCAATTTCAAGCAGTGTTGCGCACGAAGCGCAGTCAAACCCTTTAATTTTGTAAACCTTTTTCATTGTCTGGTTTGACTTCGGTTTGCCGGCCAATGCCTTTATGACATCCTCCCCGCTCTAAAGAGCGGGGTATCCCTCCAAAGGAGGATGACATATCAGCGTTCAATTCATCTCCGCAATGAATTGCGGAGTGTTCTTGAATGCTGTTATAAATATGGTTGCAGTTTTGATTATTGCCTGTCCCTGCGCTATGGGTCTGGCAACCCCTACCGCGATCATGGTCGGAACCGGAAAGGGAGCGGAAAAAGGGATTCTGATTAAGGATGCAGAGGCTTTAGAAACTGCGCACAAAATTAAAACAATTATCTTCGATAAGACGGGAACTTTGACTATTGGTAAGCCCACCGTAACCGATGTATCTAGTGAGAAAATGTTGAGAATTGTGGGTTCTCTAGAGCAGGGGTCTGAACATACTTTGGCGGAGGCAATTTTAAACCGCGTTAAAGAAAAGGGGCTTAGGCTGAGCAAAGTAGAAGCATTTAAGGCCCATCCCGGAGTAGGAATCGGGGGAATTGTGAATGGAAAAGAATACTTTTTCGGAAACCGCGGGGAAAAAAATGAAGTTATTAAACGATTAGAAAAAGAGGGAAAGACGGTCATGCTTCTTGAGTCGGAAGAAAAAATCATCGGGTATGTTGCTGTTGCGGATATGCTGAAGGATGGGGTTAGAGAAGTAGTTGAGAAACTTGAAGAAAAAGGGATTGAGTCTTGGATGGTCACAGGGGACAATGAACGGACGGCCAAGGCGATTGCCGGAGAGGCAGGGATAAAAAATGTTTTGGCCCAAGTTTTGCCGCAGGAAAAAGCCCAAAAGGTTAAAGAATTTAAGGAAAAATATGGAGTTGTTGCCTTTGCCGGGGACGGTATCAATGACGCACCGGCTTTGGCCGCCAGCGATGTCGGGATTGCGATGGGGACGGGAACGGATGTGGCAATTGAATCGGCCGGAATAACACTTCTGAACAAAGACATTGGGAGTGTTTTAACGGCAATAAATTTAAGCAGGCAAACCATAAAAGTTATTAAACAAAACCTATTTTGGGCATTTGGTTATAATGTTGTTTTAATTCCGGTTGCCGCAGGAATTCTATATCCTTTTACCGGCTGGCTTCTTAACCCTGCCTTAGCCGCCTTTGCCATGGCTGCCTCCTCAATCTCCGTAGTTCTTAACTCCTTGAGGCTGAAAAATCTTAAGATCTAATCCTTTTTTAGGGGTTGACTAAGTCTTTCGTATAAAGGTATCATGAAAAAGTTAAATATGCCGACTGTTAATGTGACTGATTCCGATTTTGATATGCAAGTCATTAAAAATAATCTTCCTGTCTTGGTTGATTTCTGGGCAGCGTGGTGCCAGCCTTGTAAGCAGACAGAGCCTGTCTTGGAGGAGATATCCGAAGAGTATAAAGACAAAATTGTAATTGCTAAAGTAAATGTTGATGAAAATAGTCAAATACCTGCAAAGTATGCAGTTATGTCTATCCCTACGGTTATTCTTTTTAAAGGCGGGCAGGAAGTTTCCCGTCAGACAGGATTTTCAGGAAAAGAAAATTACGAAGAATTAATCAAAAAAGGGACTATAGTCCCGAGCGAAGTCGAGGGAGGTGATATTTAATGGATCCAAATACAAATCAGCCAATAGATCAACCAGTTGCCGATGTAAATCAGCAGCCGGTAGCGGTACCACCGGTGCAACCAGCAGATCAACCAGTAGTTCCGACGACGCCGGTTGAGCCCTCTGTTGAGCCACAGATACCCGAGACTCCGGCAGTGCCAGAAGTTCCGCCGGCACCAGCAGTTTAATTTTTAACTTATATGGAAAAGGTCTGGGATGTTGTGATTATCGGATCAGGTCCTGCTTCTTTTACTTGTGCGATTTATACAACACGGGGGGCAGCTTCTACCTTGATTTTGGCCGGAGAAAATTGGGGCGGACAGTTAATGCTGACTACAAAAGTAGATAATTTTCCGGGTTTCCCCGATGGGATTGAAGGTCCTGAACTTATGAATAATATGCGGAAGCAGGCAAAACGCTTTGGATCAGAAATTATCAATAAGTCAGTAACTAAAGTGGATTTTGCCAAGACTCCGTTTGAAGTTTTTGTAGGGGAAGAAAAATACTTGGCAAAAACTGTAGTCATTGCCACAGGCGCCCAAAATGTATGGCTGGGAGTGCCGGGAGAAAAGGAGCTTATAGGCCGTGGAGTATCAACTTGCGCCCCATGCGATGCACCCTTCTTTAAAGGGAAAGTGGTTGCAGTTGTCGGAGGAGGGGACACTGCTATGGAAGAGGCAAGTGTTTTAACTAAATATGCATCAAAAGTATACTTAATACATCGAAGAGATACATTTAGAGCGACTCAAATAATGCAGGATAAGGTTTTGGGAAATCCCAAAATAAAAATAATTTGGAACACGGTTGTGAAGGAAATTGTGGGTACTGAGAAAGTGGAAGGGCTAAAACTATTCAACCAATCAACCAATAAAACCAGTCAACTACCTGTAGATGGGGTATTTGTGGCAATAGGTCATAAGCCGGAAAGCGATCTTTTTGCCGGAAAGCTGGAAAGAGATGAGAAAGGTTATATTTTACCTAAAATCTGGCATTGCGGCACTTCCGTCAGAGGGGTTTTTGCGGCGGGGGATGTTATGGATAAGGAGTATAAGCAGGCCATAACTTCAGCGGGCTGCGGCTGCATGGCGGCCCTTGACACCTTAAAGTATTTGGAAGAAGAGAAATAATGCTTCAAAAGCCCACCCAAAAGCCCACTCCCGAGGTGGAATAAGGGATAAGGGCTTTTCCTCAGGCGGTCTCAAGAGCTCACCCCTTGACAAAATTATAAATATATCTAATAATTCATTGGGTATTAGGTAAAATATTAGAAATTTAACTAATAACCTCATTAATATATGGAAAAAGAAGAAATATTAAAAATTTTAGAGGATTGGAATTTTTGGAAAAAAGAATTAGAGGTCGGAGTTAAAAGGAGTTTTTATTTAGAGAAATTAAATAAACTTTTAGTAAATGAGCAAATAATCGTGATTACCGGTGCCAGGCGCAGCGGAAAATCTTTTATTATGCGCCAGCTGGCAAAGGACTTAATGGAAAAAGGGGTTGATAAAAATCAAATTTTAATGATTAATTTCGAAGACCCCCGTTTTACCGAACTGAATGTTTCTTTGCTGCAAAAAATTTATGAAACCTATTTGGAATTTCTTTCTCCCAGGGGCCGGCCGTATATTTTTCTTGATGAAGTTCAGGAAGTGGCCAAGTGGGAAAAATGGGTTTTAACAATGCAGGAATTGAAAAAAGCGCAGATTATTCTTTCCGGTTCCAATGCCAAACTTTTAAGCCGGGAATTTTCCAGCCTGCTTTCCGGCAGGCATCTGGATTTGATTGTCTCCCCCCTTTCTTTCCGGGAGTTCTTGGAATTTAAAAATCTTAAAATAAAAGATAAATTAGATATTATTGCTAATGAAATAAAGCTCAAGAGTTTTTTGCAGGATTATTTGGAAAACGGCAGCTTTCCGGAGGCTGTTTTAAAGGAAAACAAAAAAGAAATTCTTTTAACTTATTTTAACGATCTTTTGGAAAAAGATTTGATTAAAAGATACAAAATCAGAAAGGGTGAAAAATTGAAAGAAGTGGTGAAATTTTATTTCAGCAACAATTCTTCTTTGATAACTTTTAATTCCTTAGAAAAATCGCTGGGGATCTCCGCGGACACCATAGAAAAATTTTCCGGTTATCTGGAAAATATTTATCTTTTATTTTTTGTCAAAAGATTTTCTTTTAAGGTCAAAGAACAGGAGAAAAGCCCGAGAAAGGTTTATGGAATCGACTCGGGATTAGTGAATACGGTTGGATTTAAGTTCAGCCAAAATTCAGGCAGGACTGCGGAAAATATTGTTTTCTTAAAATTTTTGCGGGAGAAAAACCAAAATCCGAATTTAGAGATTTTTTATTGGAAAGACGAACAGCACCGGGAGGCGGATTTTTTATTAAAAGAAGGGAAGGCAATAAAAGGAATTTATCAAGTTTGTTGGGATTTGACCGATACTAAAACAAAAAATAGAGAGATAAAAAGCTTGCTCAAAGCCATGAAGGAGCTGAAGTTAAAAGAAGGATTTATTCTTAATAAAGATTTTGCAGGGGAAGCGGAAGAGCGGGGGATGAAGATAATTTATCTTCCCCTCTGGAAGTTTTTGTTAAGCTGACTTTCCCCAGGCGGCCTTCAGATTCCACTCCCGAGGTGGAAAATCAGAAGAAAAGCGATAATAATTTGTTGTAAACTGGTACTTGATTAGCACAAAAAATGTTGTAAACTGGTACTATGTTTAAACGCAGGATAGAGGAAGAGCTAAAGAGTTGGAAGATTTCTACAATTCGAAAACCTTTAGTTTTACGTGGGGCACGGCAGGTTGGGAAAACCAGCACTGTAAGAAAGTTTGCCGCTGAAAATTTTGAAAATTTTGTAGAAATAAATCTTGAGAGGGCAGATCAAAATAAATATTTCCGGCAGGCAGATACGGTAGAAGAGTTTGTAAAAAGGGCCGAATATTTTACTAAAAAGGTAATTTTAGAAGGGAGAACGCTGCTTTTTATTGATGAAATTCAGGAGTCTTTCGAAATATTAAAATTACTGCGTTTTTTTGCGGAGGAAAAACCGAATCTTCATTTAATTGCTGCAGGGTCTTTGCTGGAAGCCAAAATGTATGGGAAATGGAGCGTGCCTGTTGGGCGGATTGAATACATGTATCTATATCCAATGACATTTTTTGAGTTTTTAGCGGCAATAAACCAGGAGCACCTTGCAAGTGATCCAAAAATAACTCATCAACTGCTTGTAAAACATCTCGAAGATTATTTATTGGTTGGCGGAATGCCTGAGGCTGTGGCGAGTTTTGTTGGCAGCGGCAGTTTTATGAAAGTGCAGGAAATTCATCAGAGGCTCTTAGTCTCTTATGAAGAAGATATTGACAAATATGCCAGAAGTTCGGAAAGAAAATATTTGCAGCTGGTAATGGATTTCGGTCCTAAAATTGCCGGAAGCGTATATAAATACGAGAACTTTGGAGATTCAGGGTATCGAGGCAGGGAAATTCGTGACGCAATTAACTTGCTTCAGAGGGTAATGTTGCTCAAAGAAGTGCCGTCAATAAATTCTATCAATTTACCCTTTGTTCATAAAAATAAAAGGGCCAAAAAAATGATTTGGCTGGACACGGGAATTGTAAATTTTGTAAATAATATTCGCTTGGATATTTTGAAAGGAGAGTATAAAGGAAGAATTATGGAGCAATTTGTCGGTCAAACATTGGTCGCAAGAGGATTTAGAAGAACTTTAGATTTAACCTACTGGTCAAGAAATAAAGACGAGGGTAGTGCTGAGGTTGATTTTTGCTTTCAGCATCAGAATAAAATTGTCGGATTGGAAGTAAAGTCGGGGAATACTAAAAACTTAAAATCGCTTTTTAGCCTGATTGATCTTGGAGGGAATAAAGTAATTCCTGTGCGCGTGTCTTGGGATGAATTGGGGGTCGAAAAATATCATTATAATGGGAAAAAATATAAAATATTATCCGTACCATTTTACTTATTGGAAAAAATTGATGAGTTTTTAGTTAACTTTCCCTAGGTGGCCCCAATCCGCCGGTTGGCGGCCACCCCCGAGGTGGGAGATTATTTGGGACGACAATCAGATTTCACTTGTTTTGGCTTTATCAATAGCATCTTCGAGCACTCCAACTAATTGTTTCGTCTTGGTTATGAGTTCTAATCTAGAAAAAGTGTTAGGTTTCCATTCTTCTGGATTCAATAAAATTCGTTCCTGTTCGTCTGGATATTTTTCCATTAAAATAGATTTAATTTCTGGTTCAATTTGAAGTTTGTGCAATCTAAAAGCAATTTTACTATTTCCAAGAAAGTGTAAGACATCAATCTCGTTATTGGAGAATAGTTGTAAAGAATCTTTAAGTTTAGAAAGAGGAATGCCTCGAAGACATGAGTCTTTATTGTGTTTATTAAAATCTTCAGTCCCCAATACGATAGATTTTAATTTTGGGTTGATTTTTTCGTTATTTATCATTTAT
>Ga0210049_1003186_pt1 | contig 14897 bp, 12 predicted proteins | sample CryGeyCG2014_300_2_FD_183964 | JGI IMG/M metagenome (GOLD analysis project Ga0210049, IMG submission 183964) | Groundwater microbial communities from aquifer - Crystal Geyser CG06_land_8/20/14_3.00 (SPAdes) (version 2) | ecosystem: Environmental > Aquatic > Deep subsurface > Groundwater | place...
TATCGAGGCGTTGGAAACGGCCCGCCAGGGAGCGCGCAGTTTCGGCAAGTCCGATCGCCTTTGGCAGGAGCTGCCCACCCAGGGCAGCATTCAGGCCCGCGCCGCGTTGGGATTGGATTCCAGGCCGGTTGTCCTGCTGGCGACGAACGTGCTGGGAGACAGCCTGATCCTCGGCCGCGAGGTTTTCAGCCGCAGCATGGCGGAGTGGATCGGGCGTACCGTCCAGTTCTTTGCCAAACGCCCAGATGTGCAGTTGGTCATCCGCATCCACCCCGGCGAGAAGTATACGCACGGCGCAACAATGGTAGAGGCGGTCAAGACTGCCCTGCCCACGCTGCCTGAGAATATCCACCTCATCGAAGCGCTCGATAAAGTCAACACCTACGATTTGATGGAACTGACCAGCCTGGGACTGGTCTACGTGACCACCACCGGCCTGGAGATGGTCATGAGAGGCATCCCGGTCATCGTCGTGGGCAAGACCCATTACCGGGCGCGCGGCTTTACGCTGGATGCAAACACCTGGGATGAATACTTCCGCATGATCGAAGATGTTCTCGCCAATCCTGGGCAGCATCGCCCCGGACGTGAACAGGTCGAATCGGCGTGGAATTACGCCTACCGTTTCTTTTTCGAGTATCCGCGCCCATTTCCGTGGCGGCTTTACCAATTCTGGAAGGATTACGAGAAATGGCCGCTGGCGCGCGTGCTTGGCGAGGAAGGCCGGGCGCAGTTCGGCGCGACCTTCCGCTACCTAGCTGGAGAGCCGATGGAATGGAGTAATCATGAACTGGAAAGATAAAGTCATCCTCATCACCGGCGGTACAGGTTCCTTCGGCAAGAAATTCGTCGAGGTCATGCTGAAGGAATATCACCCAAAGAAGCTCATCATCTACAGCCGCGATGAGTTGAAACAGCACGAAATGCGCGCCGCCGGTTTCGACCACCCTTCTCTCCGCTATTTCATCGGTGACGTGCGCGACCAGGAACGCCTGCGGCGCGCAATGCACGGCGTGGATATCGTCGTCCATGCTGCCGCGCTCAAGCAGGTGCCGGCCTGCGAGTACAACCCGATGGAAGCCATCAAGACCAACATCATGGGCACCAGCAACGTCATCGAGGCCGCGCTCGATTCCGGCGTGGAGAAGGTAATGTCCCTCAGCACCGACAAAGCTGTCAACCCGGTCAACCTGTACGGCGCGACGAAACTAGCTGCCGAAAAACTGGTCGTCCAGAGCAACGCCTACGCGGCGGGTACGGCCAGCCGCTTCTCGTGCGTCCGCTACGGGAATGTGGTCGGCAGCCGCGGCTCGGTCGTGCCCGTCTTCCTGAAGCAGCGCGAGAACGGCGCTATTACCATCACCGACAAGCGCATGACCCGTTTCTGGCTCTCGCTGGAGCAGGGCGTTCGCTTCGTAGTCCGCTGCATCGAGCAGATGCACGGCGGCGAGGTTTTCGTGCCGAAAATTCCAAGCATGAAGCTCATTGACCTGGCGCGCGCCATTGCCCCAAAAGCCAGGATCGAGGTTATCGGCATCCGCCCAGGCGAGAAACTGCACGAGGTGCTCATCTCTGAAGATGAGGCGCGCTCGACCGTCGAGTTGGAGGATATGTTCGTTGTCCAACCGGCTGAGGCGATGTGGTTCGTGCACGACTGGAAATCCCAGGGCAAACCCCTGCCGGATGGCTTCCGCTATGCCAGCGATACCAACCCTCAGTGGCTCGACCTCGAAGGCATCCAGAAGTTCATCGCGCCCTTCGAGGAAGTGTACGCCAACGGGAATTAGTAATCAGTTACCAGTGAACAGTTATCAGTGAGAGATAGATGGCGCGACTTTTGATTACCGGTGCAAGTGGGTTGTTGGGGCTGAACCTGGCGCTCTCGGCGCGCGAGAGTCATACGGTCATCGGCGTGGACCGGCAGAAACTGGTGGACACGCCGTTCGAACTGGTCAACGCTGACCTACTCGACCCCGGAGCGATAGACTCCGTCCTCGACGCGGCGCGGCCTGATTGGCTGATCCACTGCGCCGCGCTGGCGGACCTGGAAGCCTGCGAGGCCGACCCGGGCCTGGCGCGCCGCCTGAACGCTACGCTGCCGGGTGAACTGGCTGCTGGCTGCCTGAAACGCGGCATCCGCCTCGTTCACCTCTCCACCGACTCTGTCTTCGATGGAACGAAGGATGGAATTTACACCGAATCCGACTTGCCCAATCCGCCGGGTGTCTATTCGGCGACAAAATTGCAAGGCGAACAAAACGTACTTTCGGCCAATCCAAACGCCATTATTGCCCGGGCGAATTTCTTCGGCTGGAGCTTGAGCGGCACACGCAGCCTGTCCGAATTCTTTTTCAACAACTTGAGCGCGGGCAGACAGTGCAACGGGTTCATCGATATCTGGTTTTGTCCGATGTTCGTCGGCGATCTGGCCGAGACACTGCTCAAGATGCTGGAAAAAAGCCTTTCGGGACTGTATAACGTGGTCGGGTCCGAAACGCTGACGAAGTACGATTTTGGGGTGCGCCTGGCACGTCAGTTTGGTTACGATGAAAGGTTGGTTATCCCCATTACTATCGCCGAATCCGGCCTGAAAGCCAGGCGTTCCCACAACCTGCGCCTGTCTGTCCACAAGTTATCCACACGTCTGGGCGAAGCCCTCCCCGCTTTTTCCACCGGTTTGGAGAAGTTTTATGCACAGTACACACAGGGTTATCCACAGAAAATGCGGAGTTATGCACAGGGAGAAAGTAGACAAGTAACAAGTACACAGGTAAACAAGTAAACAAGTACACAGGTGAGACATGTCTACTTGTTTACTTGCCTACTTGCCTACTTGTTTACCTGTTACTTGTGTACTTCTCCACCGACCCAGGAGAAACTAATGGAAATCAAAATTGGCAACCGCCTCATCGGCCCAACCCACCCCACCTACTTCATCGCCGACATCGCCGCCAACCACGACGGCGACCTGGCGCGGGCGAAACTGCTTATCCGCCTGGCAAAAGAGGCCGGGGCGGAGGCGGCCAAGTTCCAGAACTTCCGCGCCCCGAAGATTGTTTCCGATTACGGCTTTACGCACATGAACGGGCAGGTTTCGCACCAGGCCAAGTGGAAGAAATCGGTCTTCGAGGTCTATCAGGGCGCGTCTATCCCCTTCGAATGGACGCCTGTCTTGAAAGAGGAGTGTGATAAAGTTGGTATTGACTACTTCTCCTCGCCGTACGATTTCGAGGCAATTGATTATCTTGAGCCGTTCATGCTCGCTTATAAAATCGGCTCCGGCGAGATTGACTGGATCGAGGCGCTCGAATACATGGCGCACAAAGGCAAGCCTGTCATCCTTGCCACCGGCGCTTCGACCATCGGCGAGGTGCAGCAGGCAGTGCACGCCATTCTTGCCATCAACAAGCAACTGGTGCTGATGCAGTGCAACACCAACTACACCGCCAGCCCGGAGAACTACAACCACATCCATCTGAATGTGCTCAAGACTTACGCGGCGATGTTTCCAGATGTGGTGCTGGGTCTCTCCGATCATACGCATGGCCCAGCGACGGTGCTCGGCGCGGTGACACTCGGCGCGCGCGTCATCGAGCGTCATTTCACCGACGACAACGACCGCGAAGGTCCCGATCACAAGTTCGCCACCAACCCGCAAGACTGGGCACACATGGTGGAAGAAACACGCAAATTGGAGCGTGCCCTCGGATCGGCGGACAAGTTCGTGGCTGGCAACGAGAAGGACACCGTCGTCGTCCAGCGCCGCTGCCTGCGCGCCGCGCGTGACATCCGGGCTGGCGAGACCTTCACGCGTGAGATGATTGACGTGCTGCGCCCTGCCGCGCCGGGTGCGATCAAGCCGCATGAAATCCAGGCTGTCATCGGCGCGAAAGCGCTGACCGACTTGCCGAAGGGTAAGGAATTGAGATGGACGGATTTGGGTGCGTGATACTTTGAAAGTAATTTATTGCTCCCTCGATTACACCCCTCACGACCATCGTTTCCTCTCCGCTCTTGCGGAAACAGAACACGAAGTCTTTTACGTTCGCCTCCAGCGCGGCCCACGCCAGACCGAGGACCGGCCTGTGCCAGCGAACATCGAACAGGTGCTTTGGAAAGGCGGACAGGCTGTTTTCCACTGGCGCAACCTGCCGCGTCTGACCTTTGACTTTCGACGTGTGACTCGGGAAATCAAACCTGACCTGATCCACGCCGGCCCCATCCAGACCTGCGGCCTGCTCGCCGCATTGACGGGCTTTCATCCCCTCCTGACCATGTCGTGGGGCTACGACCTGATGCAGGATGCGGAACGCAACTGGCTCATGCGCAAGATTACGTTTTACGTTTTACGTTTTACGGATTTCTTCACCAGCGATTGTGAAACCACCCGCCAAAAAGCCATAGCCTTCGGGATGAATCCTGACCACACCATCGTCTTTCCCTGGGGTGTTGACCTGGAACGCTTTACGCCGGCCGTCACTCGTCACTCGTCACCCGATTTCACACTCCTCTGCAATCGCGCATGGGAACCTCTCTATGGTGTGGACGTTATCGCCCGCGCCTTCGTCGAAGCCGCGCGGCAGCGCCCCGAACTACGCCTGATGCTGCTCGGCGGCGGGTCGCAGGGCAATCTGCTGCGCCAGATCCTCACGGACGGAGGCGTGCTGGAACGCGTCCACTTCGGCGGGCAAGTCAGTCAAAGCGAACTGCCGCGTTACTACCAGATGGCTGACCTCTACATAAGCGCCTCACACGTGGATGGTTCGTCCGTCTCGCTGATGGAAGCGCTCGCCTGCGGCCTGCCGGCTCTGGTCTCGGACATCCCTGCCAACCAGGAATGGGTGGCCGAGGGAGTCAACGGCTGGCTCTTCCCGGATGGAAATGTTGACGCCCTGTCCGCTGCGATCCTGCGGGCTTATGATGAGCGCATGAACCTGGCAGAAATCGGTCGCGCCGCCCGCGCTACTGCTGAAGAAAAGGCTGATTGGAAGAAGAATTTTCAAAAATTACTGGAAGCATACGAACTCGCATTGAAGGTTTGAATTTCAACTTCAACCCTTCGACTTCGCTCCCTGGCCTAGCTCGCCAGGGCAGGCAAGGCAAGCCTACAACCTTCAACTATGAAACCCAAAACCATTGCGATTATCCAGGCCCGCATGGGCGCAACTCGTCTGCCGGGCAAGGTGCTGTGCGACATTGCCGGTCAGCCGATGCTCGTCCGCGTCGTCGAGCGGACGCGGCGCGCCAGCCTGCTGGATGGCTTCATCGTGGCGACCACGACCGAGGTCCAGGATGATGCGCTGTATGAACTGTGCCGGGAGCGTGGTTATCCCTGTTTCCGCGGCGACCAGCAGGATGTCCTCGACCGTTATTACCAGTCCGCGCGGCAAGCTGGCGCGGAAGTCGTCGTCCGCATCACCGCCGATTGCCCGGTAATAGATCCAGATTTGATAGATGAGACCACCAAACTGGTTACCGGCCGCTCATCACTCATCACTCATCACGCATTACGCATTACGCATCACGCATCACTCGACTTCGCCGCCAACCGCCTGCCCCCACCCTGGGGGCGCACCTACCCCATCGGCCTGGATGTGGAAGTCTGCACCTTCGCCGCGCTGGAACGCGCCTGGAAAGAAGCGACTGAGCCATACCAACGCGAACACGTCATGCCGTATCTCTATGAAGGCGTATCACTCGTCACTCGTCACTCGTCACTCGCCACTCGTCACTCGTCACTCGCCACAGGCATTACCCCACGCGGCTTTCACATAGCATTGTTAAACCACGACCCCGACTACGGCGCGCTGCGCTGGACAGTGGATACACCCGAAGATTTGGAACTCATCTGTCAGGTTTACGCCCGCTTCGGCGGCCGCGATGATTTCGGCTGGCTTGAGATATTGGCTCTCTTCGAGCGCGAACCGGAGCTTGCCAGGATCAATGCCGTGATAAAAGCCAAGAACCTGACAGAATCTGAGAAAAGAAAAACGTAAAGGAGAGAATTATGTCGAAAACAAAAGTGCTGGTTACCGGCGCCGGTGGTTTCATCGGTCATCACCTGGTCACCTTTTTGAAAGCCAAAGGCTACTGGGTGCGCGGGGCGGACATCAAGCTGCCCGAATTCAGCAAAGTGAACGCCGACGAGTTCGAGCTTCTCGACCTGCGCCGCTGGGATAACTGCCTGCAGGCCACGCGCGGCATTGACGAGGTCTACGGCTTGGCCGCCGATATGGGCGGGATGGGTTTCATTTCAGCGCATCACTCGGAAATCCTGCACAACAACTCGCTGATCAACACCCACACGCTGGAAGCCGCCCGCCTCAATGGGGTGAAGCGCTACTTCTACACTTCCTCGGCTTGCATCTATCCAGAGTACAAGCAGATGGATGCGCATGTCACACCGCTCAAGGAGGAAGATGCCTACCCGGCCCAGCCCCAGGATGCCTACGGCTGGGAAAAGCTGGTAATGGAACGGTTGTGCACTCACTACCGCGAGGATTACGGTCTGCAGACGCGCATCGTCCGCTTCCATAATATGTTTGGCGAAGAGGGCACCTGGGACGGCGGTCGTGAAAAGGCCCCGGCTGCCCTCTGCCGCAAGATCGCGATTGCCAGGCTGACTGGCAAGCACGAGATCGAAATGTGGGGCGACGGCGAGCAGACGCGTTCCTTCTGTCACATTGACGACTGCCTGGAGGGCATCTACCGCCTGATGCGCTCAGATTATGCCTCCCCGCTGAACCTGGGGCAGGATCGGCTGGTAACGATAAAACAACTGGCCGACATGATTGCCAGGATTGCCGGCATCGAGATCACCATCAAGCACATCCCCGGCCCGCAGGGTGTGCGCGGCCGCAATTCGGACAATTCCAAACTGCGCGAAGTGCTCGGCTGGGAGCCGCGAATCTCGCTCGAAGCGGGCCTGAAGCGCACATATGCCTGGATCGAGCAGCAGGTATCGAAGAAACTTGACCTGCCAATTCCGCAATGATCGACCACGGATGCCGGTGCACAAGTAAGTAAAGTGGTGCGGAATGGCATTCCGCATACCTGCGCTTTGGCGGGATTCCATCCCGCCCCACAAAGACCAGCGTCTACTTTTTCGTGGTCTTCGTGCAAGTAGATGCAAAAGGAACTCATGAGCTTTCTCACTATCTTCACGGCGCCCAAGCCGTTTACCAACCCTCACATCAACATCATCCAGCGCAACGCCATCCAATCCTGGATGCGGCTGGAAGATGTGTCGGTCATGTTGATCGGGGACGAGGCCGGCATCCGCGAGACTGCCAAAGAATTCGGCATACAGCATGTACCGGAGGTGGCGCGCGACGAGAAAGGCGTCCCGACGGTCAGGTCTGTCATGGCGCAGGGCCATACCTTCAGCGACAGTCCCCTGCTGTGCTTTGCCAACGCGGACATGATCCTGATGTCCGACCTCCTCCGGGCGGCGCGGCAAGTCTCGGCGCAAGTCAAGGATTTCCTCATCGTCGGCCAGCGCTGGAACCTGGACGTGAACGAACCGCTCGATTTCAGCGGCGATTGGGAATCTCGCCTGCGTGCCGAGATCGAGAAGCACGGCGAATTCTACAACCCCTGGGGCATTGACTACTTCGTCTTTCCCCGTCATCTCTATAGCGATGTTCCGAACTTTACCATCGGTCGCCCTGTGTGGGATAATTGGATGGTTTATCATGCCCGCACGACATGGCGGCTGGCGTTGGATGCCACACGATCGGTGATGGTGGTGCATCAAAACCATGATTACAGCCACCTGCCTGGCAACAAGCCTCCGTATGGCTCGGAGGTTGCCAAATCCAACCTGGCAAAGGCGGGAGGCCGGAGAAATGCTTATAATGTTCTGGATACCAACAAGGAATTTATCCATGGAAAGATCTGCTTTCCCAAGCCGCACCTGGCACGGTGCTTGCGCCGCCTGGAACGTTTATTTATTACCGATGCGATGAGCGGGTGGCGCGGCAGAATTGCCATCTGGATTGGCAAGATCGAACGTCCTCTGTCCACTTTACCTAGAAGGTAGAAATATGCGCGTCGGCCAGAATCCGGCTAAACAGATAACGACTGTCGCCCAGCCAGCAGATGTCACCGTGACTGTGGTCAACTTCATCCCGTTCATCGGCGGCTTTTACGAGCAAAGCGCGGAAGTGCTAAAATACTGCCTGCAGAGCATCTGGGAAAATACCGACCAGCCTTTCGATCTGATGGTTTTCGATAATCACAGCTGCCGCCAGGTGCAGGAACTATTGCTGGATTTATACGAACAGGAAAAGATTCAATACCTGGTGTTATCCGAGAGGAACATTGGCAAAATCGGCGCCTGGAACTTTATGTTTGGCGCCGCGCAAGGTAAGTACATCGCTTTTACAGACAACGATATTTACTTTCAGAAAGGCTGGCTATCGTCCTCGATGGAGTTATTCGAGGCTTTTCCAAACGTTGGCATGGTGACCGGGCGACCTCTCCGCACCCCGGAAGTCTTCTCCTCCAGCACGTTGGAGTGGGGCCGGAAACAGCCCTCCGGCGTTTTGGAGACAGGGCATTTCATGGATTGGGGAACTTTCTGGGAACACGCGTTCAGCACAGGATTTGAATTGGAAAAGGCTCAGGAGCGTTTCCGAGGCGGACAGGATTATCGTTTGGCTTACAACGGCAAGCAGGCTTACGTCGGCGCGGCCCATTTTCAGTTCCTGACCCGCAAGGACGTACTCCAAAAAATCATTCCCTTGCCGTCCAAGGAGCCGATGCGCGGTGAACGCGCCTTCGATATTGCTGTCAATCAACTCGGCTATCTGCGCCTGACCACCTGTGAACCCTACGTACGGCACATCGGCAACCGGCTGCCCGGGCCGGGAACGCAGCCCAAGCCCACATCGAAGGGCAAATCCATGCTCAGAAGGCTGATCTGGCTGCCAGGCATACGCCACGTTCTATTATGGCTGCACGACCGGATCTTCCGTCTGTATTTCCATAACGCCGAATGAGGTTGTAAGTTGCCTACGAAAACGATTCTTCTCGTTCTCGACCATGGCCTGGCGCTGGCTTATTTCTTGGAAACCGACCTGGTCAATCTCCTGGCAGAAAAGGATGCGCGCCTCGTGCTGCTGGTAGCGGAGGCCATGCTGCCCTTGTTGCGGGAAAAATATTCGAATCCAAGAATCATCTTCGAGTCTGTGCGCGATAAACAGGCCTTGCGCTATCAAAAAAGCCACTACGCTGGATTGCAGGAGTTGTTCGACCACGTTCGCCGGGCAAGCGCCTCGCGCCGCGTACCACTGACTTACGTGGATACCCACCGCAGGCGGAGAGAAATGGAAGCCAGGGGACGCCGCAAGATCGTATTACCGTTCCTGCGCCCGCTGATCGGCCTGCTGCGCCGTTCGCGGCTGGCCCGTCTGCTCTTCCGGCATACTTTGCAGATTTTGTTCACACCCCATATTTACGATGATCTGTTCGAGCGCTACCAACCCGACCTGATCGTCTGCAACACGGCCGGCTGGCGGCTGGATCAATACCTGCTGCGTGAGGCCAAGCGCCGCGGCATCAAAACGGCCACGGTCATCGTCGGTTGGGATAACCCCAGCAGCCAGGGTTTGCCAGGCGCATTCATAGATTACGCCGTTGTCTGGTCGGAGATCCACAAATGGGAAATGGTCGCGGGTGTGGATTGGCCGGCCGAGAAGGTCTATATCGGCGGGATGCCGCTCTATGATGGCTACATCAGCCGTAAATGGGTCATGCCGCGCGACGAATATTTCAAGCTGCATCACCTGGATCCCAACAAGCGGCTGATCGCCTTTGCCGCCACCGCGTTGAGCATCTCGCCGAATTTGCATTTAGTAAAATTGCTGACAGAAATGACCGGCGGGCAAACGCTCGAAGCGCCGTCTCAACTGCTCATCCGTTTGCATCCCAACCACTTCAAGGCCTCTCCGCATTACCAGGAGGAAGCCAGGGCCATCTATGAGATTGCCCGCCAGTTTCCGGATGTGCACGTGGTGGAGCCGAAAGAGGTTCCCGGCGGATTCGAGCGCTATTCCGGGGAAGATTTCCCTGAAAAAGGCTCCATGCTGGCTCATTGTGACATCCTGGTTACCATTTACTCGACCATGGTGGTGGAAGCAGCCCTTCACGATAAGCCTTTCATCAGCGCATGTATTGACACGCCGGGCGGCTGGCCGGATAAGTTCTGGGTGCCGCTGCACGAAGTTCCCGGCTGGCCGACAGCCTCGCGCGTCAACCGGGCAAAGGCCGGGAAACTGGCCCTTACGCTGGAGGAGTTGCGACAGGCGCTCAATGACTATCTCTCTCATCCTGACCTCAATGCAGCAGAACGCCGTCACTTCGTCGAGGATGAATTGACTTTCTTGAATGGCGAGGCGACCCGGCGCACAGCCGATCATCTATGGTCGCTGGCGTGTGGAGATAAAGAATGACCGAGATCCAACCCATTGAAATCGCAGGCCGGAAAGTCGGCCCTGGCGCGCCGTGCCTGCTGATTGGCGAGGTCGCCCAAGCGCACGATGGCAGCCTGGGCATGGCGCATGCTTACATCGACGCGGTTGCTGCGGCCGGCGCAGAGGCGGTCAAGTTCCAGACCCACATCGCCCAGGCTGAGAGTTCTGCCCAAGAGCCTTTCCGCGTGCGCTTCAGCCAGCAGGACGAAACGCGCTTCGATTACTGGAAGCGCATGGAATTTACCGATGAACAGTGGGCCGGTCTGGCTCAACACGCTCGCGACAAAGGATTGCTCTTTCTGAGTTCACCTTTCTCCGAAGAGGCAGCCGATCTATTGCAGCGCATCGGCGTCCCGGCCTGGAAGATCGCTTCCGGCGAGGCGAACAATCCCTTGCTCTTCGAGCGCATTGCCGGAAGCGGGCTGCCGGTCTTGCTTTCTACCGGCATGAGCAGCCTGGAGGAGATTGACCAGATGGTGGCGTGGATCAAGCAGCGCGGCCTGCCGCTGGCGATTTTCCAATGCACTTCGCAGTATCCCTCCCCGCCGGAAGCTGTTGGACTGAACATGCTGTCCGTTTTTTGCCAGCGCTACGGCGCGCCGGTTGGACTATCCGACCATTCGGGCGCGATTTACGCCGGGCTGGCAGCCGTGACATTGGGCGCATCCCTGCTGGAGGTCCACGTGACGTTGAGCCGGGAGATGTTCGGGCCGGACGTGCCCGTCTCGGTCACGACCACCGAACTTCGCCAACTGGCCGAGGGGGTGCGCTTCATCGAACGCGCCCTGGCTCATCCGCTGGATAAGGATGCTGCTGCCCGGAAAATGCAGTCCATGCGTCAGACGTTCAACAAGGCCCTTGTCGCCAGGCGGGACCTCCAGGCCGGTCATCGCCTTTCCCGCGCCGACCTGACCGCCCGCAAACCAGCTTCGGCCGGCATCCCTGCCCAACGATTGGAAGAGATATTGAATAAAGCGGTTATACGAGATCTGGCGGAAGGCGAATTCATCACCGAGGCCGACCTGAGCTTGTGATTGGAGATTTTATGGCAAAACGAAAAATTTGCGTGGTCGTGACGGCTCGCCCCAGCTATTCCCGCATCCGCACGGCGCTGACCGCAATCCAGAACCATCTCGGCCTGGAATTGCAGCTGGTCGTTGCCGCTTCTGCCCTGTTGGATCGCTACGGTAAAGTAAGCGAGCATATCAAGCAAGATGGCTTTCACATCGATGCCCAGGTGTACATGGTGGTGGAGGGCGAGAATCTGGTGACCTCGGCCAAGACCACCGGCGTTGGCCTGATGGAACTTGCCACCGTATTCGACAATTTAGCGCCCGATATCGTGGTCACAATTGCAGACCGGCACGAGACGATGGCAACCGCCATCGCGGCCGCATTCATGAACATTCCGCTGGCGCACGTTCAGGGCGGCGAGGTGACCGGTTCGATTGACGAGAAGGTGCGTCACGCCGTCACCAAACTGGCTGATTATCACCTGGTCGCGACGCAGAGGGCCGCCGAGCGCGTCATCCGCATGGGCGAGGACCCGGCCTCGGTTTTCGTCACCGGCTGCCCGTCCATTGACATCGCCGCGCAGGTACTGGACGAACCCGGCCTGACGATCAACCCCTTCGAGAAATACGGCGGCGTCGGCGCAGAGGTCAACATCTCCAATGGTTATCTGGTGGTGATGCAGCATCCCGTGACCACCGAATACGACCGCGCCCGGAAACACGTGACCGAGACCCTCCACGCGGTGCGCGACACGGGGCTTCCCACACTCTGGTTCTGGCCCAACGTAGACGCCGGCTCGGACGGTACATCCAAAGGCATCCGCGCCTTCCGTGAGCTGGAGCAGCCGACCAACATTCACTTTTTCAAGAACATCCCACCCGAAGATTTCTTACGCCTCATCTATCACAGCCGGGCGTTGATCGGTAACTCGAGCGTGGCCATCCGGGAGTGTTCTTACCTGGGCATCCCCGCTGTCAATATTGGTTCGCGCCAGTTGGGGCGGGAACGCGGCCCCAATGTCCTGGACGTAGACTATGATCGAGAGCGGATTATGCGCGCCATACAGGCTCAAGTCGAAGCGCCACGCCCTGAAAAGGTGGCCCTGTATGGCGACGGTCATGCCGGAGAGCGCATCGCGCACACGCTTGCCGATGTCCCGCTCAAATTCACCAAACGTTTGACGTATTGAACCCGATGGCTGATCCGAAAATCCTGGCTGTTATCCCCGCTCGCGGCGGCTCGAAAGGCGTGCCGCGCAAGAACATCCGCCTGGTGGCTGGCAAGCCGCTGATCGCCTACACCCTCGAGGCGGCGCTGGCAGTTCGTCACCGCCTGCACCGGCTGATCGTCTCGACGGATGACGCCGAGGTCGCCGAGGTCGCCCGCCGTTACGGTGCGGATGTGCCTTTCATGCGCCCGGCCGAGCTGGCCGGCGACAGGGCGCCGATGATCCCTGTACTGCAACACGCCGTTCAGACGATCGAAGCGATGGATCATATCCACCTCGACTGGGTGCTGCTTCTGCAGCCCACCGCCCCTTTCCGCGCCCCCCAGGATATCGAGGCTGCTCTTAACCTGGCTGGGCGCGGCGGCTGCGACTCCGTCATCAGCGTCGTGCAGGTGTTCGCTGTTCATCCCATCCTGATGAAGCGCATCGAGAACGACCGGCTGCTGCCCTTTTGCCTCGAGGAAAAAGAAGGCACGCGCCGGCAGGATTACCAGCCTCCCGCTTACATGCGCAATGGCGCCATTTACCTGACCCGCCGCGCTGTTTTGATGGAACAAAATTCCATCTGGGGAGGGGTCATCCGTCCCTACGTCATGCCGGAAGAACGCTCGGTCAGTATTGACAATGAACTGGATCTGAAATTGGCGGAACTGATGCTCGCTGAGCGCAGCCGCCCGGAATAACGGAATGCAGACTTCAGTCTGCCCTGCATTGCGGACTAAAGTCCGCGTTCCAGAGGGTTTTCGGATAGGCACTAAGTACTCGTGAAAGAATAAGTTCCCTGTTCAGGATGCAGTTGGACTTCATCCTGCTCGCAGTGCAATCGCGAAGCATCCCTGTGGGACTGCTCGCAAATTATAAAAGTGGAAATCATGATGGAAGAACGTTTAGAAGCAAAGGATAAGTAATGCCGCGCTTTCATATCCTGAACCTCGAACCCGATAACTACTCCGCCGAAGCATCGGCAATTTTGCAGTCGCTCGGCAGGGTAGACGGTGGGCCGTTGACGCGCCGTGAACTCCTCGAGCGTATTGGCGATTATGAGATTATCATTGTCCGGCTGGCGCACCAGGTTGACAGGGAAATGCTCGACCGCGCCGAGCGCCTGAAAGCCATCCTCACCGCCACCACCGGCCTGGATCACATTGACATGGCTTACGCCGAGTCGAAGAATATCACCGTGCTGAGTTTGCGCGGCGAGACCGAATTTCTGCGCAGCATTCCTGCCACAGCCGAGCATACCTGGGCGCTGCTCTTAGCCCTGGTGCGGCGCATTCCGGCTGCCTTCCAGTCGGTGCTGGCAGGCGAGTGGGAGCGCGATCGCTTCAAGGGTCACGACCTGGCCGGGAAGACGCTCGGCATCCTGGGGCTGGGACGCATCGGCGAGATGGTCGCCCGCTACGGGCAGGCCTTCGGGATGCGCGTGATTGCCTATGATCCATATCGCCGCGATTGGTTGCCGGGCGTCGAACGCGCTGGTGAAATGGAAACACTGCTGCGCCAGAGCCAGGTTTTGTGCGTGCATGTGCCGTTGAACGAAGAGACGACAAACCTGCTCGGCGCTGCGGAACTGGCGCAACTGCCGCCCGGCGCGGTATTGGTAAATACCGCACGCGGACAGGTGCTGGACGAATCTGCTCTGCTGAACGCGCTCGAAAGCGGACGCCTGGCCGGCGCGGCTTTGGATGTCATCTGCGACGAACGCTCTGAAGGGCCGAACTGCTCCCCGCTGGTGCAGTATGCCCGTACTCATGATAACCTGCTCATCACCCCGCACATTGCCGGCGCGACTTACGAGTCAATGGCCGCGACAGAGATATTCATGGCACGCAAATTGAAAGCATTTCTGGAAGGTCAACAAGGTTCATCGAGATGAAATTCCTCATCGCCGGTCTGGGTTCCATTGGACGCCGCCACCTGCGCAACCTGATCGCATTGGGTGAACGAGATATCGTCCTTTATCGTACCCATCGCGCCACTCTGCCGGACGATGAGTTGGCAGCCTTTCCTGCCGAAACCGATCTCGCGGCCGCCCTCGACCCTTCGACAAGCTCAGGGCAAGCCAAACCAGACGCCATCATCATCGCCAATCCTACCGCCCTGCATCTGGAGGTGGCCATCCGCGCGGCGGAGGCTGGCTGCCACATCCTGATCGAAAAGCCAATCTCACACAGCCTCGA
>Ga0210049_1003187_pt1 | contig 14897 bp, 15 predicted proteins | sample CryGeyCG2014_300_2_FD_183964 | JGI IMG/M metagenome (GOLD analysis project Ga0210049, IMG submission 183964) | Groundwater microbial communities from aquifer - Crystal Geyser CG06_land_8/20/14_3.00 (SPAdes) (version 2) | ecosystem: Environmental > Aquatic > Deep subsurface > Groundwater | place...
GGAAATATTGGAAAACCAGTTTTGAATTTTTTATTTTCTGCAACCAAAAAAGACATTTATGTTTATGAGTTATCAAGCCATCAGTTATTTAATCTCAAAAAAAGTCCTCATGTTGCCGTTTTTTTAAACATTTATCCTGAGCATTTAGATTATTATAAAAGCTTCAAAGAATATATTTCTGCCAAAGCTAACATTACTCGCTATCAAAATAGTGAAGATTATTTAATTTTTAATTCGGGGGACAGAATTATTAATGAAATTGCCAAAAAATCTAAAGCAAAAAAGATTCCCTTTAAGGGAAAATTTTATTCCCAAAATATTGCCGCGGCTATTGAGGTCGGGAAAATCTTTGGAATTCCATTGAAAAAAATTAAAAAGGCGATTAAAAATTTCAAACCATTACCGCATAGGTTAGAATATGTTGGGATTTTGAAAGGAATAAGATTTTACAATGATTCTTTGTCAACAATACCAGAAACAACAATTGCTGCTTTAGATAATTTAGGAAACGATGTCCAAACCATATTTTTAGGAGGTTTTGATAGGGGGCTTTCGTTTAAAAATTTAGCAAAAAGAATATTAAAAAGTAAAATAAAAAATATAATTTTGTTTCCAACTACCGGAGAAAAAATCTGGAAAGAAATAATTTCTTTAAAAAATAAAAATCCATTTAAGACCTTTTTGGTCCAAAATATGAAAGATGCGGTAAAATTGGCTTTTGAATATACCGAAAAAGGAAAAATTTGTCTCCTTTCTTGTGCTTCCCCAAGTTTTAGTATCTTTAGAGATTATAAAGAAAAAGGGAATTTATTTAAAAGGTATGTAAAAATGTATGCCAGGTAGTGAAAATTCGACTGTTCGCCTTTGGCGAACAAAAGATGAAAATGTCGAATTTCTACTACCTGGTATGCCCGGTAGTGAAAATTCGACTGTTCGCCTTTGGCGAACAAAAGATGAAAATGTCGAATTTCTACTACCTGGTATGCCCGGTAGTGAAAATTCGACTGTTCGCCTTTGGCGAACAAAAGATGAAAATGTCGAATTTCTACTACCTGGTATGCCCGGTAGTGAAAATTCGACTGTTCGCCTTTGGCGAACAAAAAATACTACTGGGTAAACAAGAATTAATAAGAAATTCTGACTTTAAATTTATTAACCCGTGAATTAAGTTAATAAATAGTCGAATTTCTACTACCGGGTATGGTAAAAGTTAGTAGCCAATCAGATTATATCTTTCTTTTTGTTGTGGTCGTTTTGATAGTATTTGGGGGATTGATTTTAATCAGTGTTTCTTCATCTATTTCTCAAGAAAAATTTGGCTCCTCTTTTTATTATTTAAATCATCAAATTCTCTATGGGTTTTTACCCGGTCTCATTTTAGCTTTTTTTGCTTTTAAAATTAAACTGGTTATCTTAAAGAAGTGGGCTCCTATTTTACTTTTAATTAATCTGGCATTTCTGGGGATGGTTTTTTTGCCAATGGTTGGTGTGAGTTTTAAGGGAGCAGCTCGTTGGGTAGATTTAGGACCAATTTCTTTCCAGCCTTCAGAATTTTTTAAATTAAGTTTTATTTTGTATCTGTCTAGTTGGCTGGCAAGCCGAACCAAGAAAATCAAAACAAAAACTGAATTTTGGCAGACCCTCTTTGCTTTTTTAGTAGTTATTGGAATCGCGGCTATCTTTTTAATTTTTCAACCAGATATTAGCACTTTGCTCGTAATTATTTTAGTTGCCACCCTTATGTATTTTTTAGCCAGAACTCCTTTTTGGCATAGTATTTTGATAACCTTAATTATAATTTTTGGATTTTTATTTTTAATAAAAATTGCTCCTTACAGATTTAATCGGATTTTGGTTTTTTTAAATCCGGAATTAGATCCGATGGGAATAGGGTATCAAATAAAACAGGCTTTAATTGCTATTGGATCTGGAGGAATTTTTGGTTCGGGATTAGGGCTTTCGCTTCAAAAATTTGGATTTTTACCCCATTCAATCTCCGACTCGATTTTTGCGATTTTCGCTGAAGAAACTGGTTTTATTGGAAGTTTTATTTTGGTTTTACTTTATTTAATCTTTTTTTGGCGAGGTCTAAAAATTGGGAAACAAAGCCCAGAAAAATTTTCTAAATTTTGTGCTTTTGGAATTACTTTCTGGATTACCCTTCAGGCTTTTGTTAATATTGGTTCAATGATTGGAATTTTACCTCTAACCGGTATTCCCTTGCCATTTATTAGTTACGGAGGATCGGCTTTAATTTCTGAGCTAATCGGAGTTGGAATCCTGTTGAATATATCAAAAAGAGGTTAAAGATGTAAGATGTAAGAATCTAATATCTAATATCTAATATCTAATATCTAATATCTAATATCTAAAAGTATGAAGATTTTATTTACCGGTGGAGGTACCGGAGGTCATATTTTTCCAATAATTGCCATATCGAGAGAGATAAGAAAAATCTGCCCTGAGAAAAAAATAGAGTTTTTTTACATTGGACCGAAAGATGAATTTGGGGAAATTTTCCTTTCCCAAGAGGGAATAAAAGTAAAGAAAATTCTGGCAGGGAAAATCAGGAGATATTTTGATGCAAAGAGTTTTTTTAAAAATTTAATTGATCTCCTGTTTAAAATTCCAATTGGAATTTCCCAGGCCTTTTTCTATATTTTCTTTTTGGCCCCCGATTTAATTTTCTCAAAAGGTGGTTTTGGCTCAATTCCAGCAGTTCTATCTGGTAAACTTCTGGGGGTACCAATATTTTTACATGAATCGGATGCTATTCCAGGGATGGCTAATAGATTTTTGGCTGGATTTTCTTTGGAAATTTTTGTCTCTTTTCCCAAAACTCCATATTTTCCAGAAGAAAAAATGATTTTAGTGGGAAATCCAATTAGACGAGAAATTTTAGAGGGTGAAAAAGAAGAGGCGAGAACTTTTTTTAAATTGAGAGGGGGAAAACCGGTAATTTTGATTTTGGGTGGCTCTCAGGGAGCCCAAAGAATTAATGATAAAATTTTGGAAATTTTGCCAGAAATTCTAAAAAATTTTGAGATAATACATCAATGCGGAGAGAAAAATTTCAGTCAAGTAAAAGAAGAAGCAAAAGTAACTCTCAATAAGGATTTGGAAAAATCCTATCATCTGTTTCCTTTTTTAAAAGAGGAAGAATTAAAAAAGGCTTATGCTGTTTGTGATTTAATCTTGGCCAGGGCAGGATCGGGAACCATTTTTGAAATAGCTGCCCTGGGGAAACCGGCAATTTTAATTCCCTTGCCAGGGGCCGCCCAAAATCATCAGTTAAAAAATGCCTATACCTACGCCGAAAATGGGGCAGCAATAATATTAGAAGAAGAGAATTTCACTCCCCATTTTTTCTTAGAAAAATTAAAATATCTTTTTTCCTATCCTACGAAATTGGAGAAAATGGTTGAGGCAGCTCGAGAGTTTTCTAGATCTGAGGCAGCTAGAATTATCGCTGGATATATAGTGGATTATCTGGAGTTGACTAAATAGCGATTTTATTTCAAAATTAAATTGATGGATCCTGAGGAGTTCAAGTTCATTAAACCAGGGGAAGTGAGGGTGAGGATTGCTCCTGCCCCAACTGGTAGGCTTCATATTGGTACAGCCAGAACTGCTCTTTTTAATTATCTTTTTGCCAAAAAATACGAGGGTGTTTTTATTTTGAGGATTGAGGATACCGACCCCGAGAGATCAAAACCCGAATATGAAAAAGATATTCTTGAAGGCCTAAAGTGGTTGGGAATTGAGTGGGACGAAGGCCCAGATATTGGCGGCACTTACGGACCTTATCGCCAAAGTGAAAGAAAAGAAATTTATTCGAATTATTTAAAAAAATTATTAGAAGAGAACAAAGCCTATTACTGTTTTTGTTCCCAAGAGGAATTAGAAGCCCAAAGGCAATATCAGTTATCAATAGGGGAAGCTCCCCGCTATTCGGGAAAATGCGCCAATTTATCGAGAGAAATTGTTCAAAAATATTTAGCTGAAAAAAGGTCATCAGTTATAAGATTTAGAGTTCCAGCAAAAAAAGTGGAATTTGAAGATTTAATTAGGGGTCATTTAGAATTTGATGCTGGCTTTTTGGGAGACATTGTCATTGCCAAAGATTTTTCTACGCCCCTATATAATTTTACCTGTGTGATCGATGATTATGAGATGAGAATTTCTCATGTGATTAGGGGGGAAGATCACATTTCTAACACCCCAAAACAGATTTTGATTCAGGAGGCGCTTTCGTTCCCTTCACCAAAATATGCCCATTTGCCTTTAATTTTAGGCCCGGATAGAGCTAAACTTTCAAAAAGACACGGAGCGGTTTCGGTTTCAGAATATAAAAGACAGGGTTATTTGCCGGAAACCTTAATTAACTTTATGGCTTTTTTGGGTTGGAACCCGGGAACGGAAAGAGAAATTTATTCTATGGCATCATTAATCAAAGAATTTGCCTTAGAAAGAATTCAAAAAGGAGGGGCAATTTTTAATATTAAAAGACTGGATTTTTTAAATGGATTTTATATTCGCGGAAAATCGATTGAAAGATTAACAGAACTTTGCCTGCCCTATTTAATAGGTTCTGGTCTAATTGAAAAAATATGATGGAAAAAGAATTAAAACTATTCAGAGAAGAAAAACCCCAGCCAGAATACAAAATTAGTGAAACTGGAGAAAAAATCTCTCTTGATTGGATAAAAAAGATAATTTTGATTTACCAAGAGAGGTTAAAAAAACTTTCAGAAATATCTGAATTGACTGATTTTTTCTTTAAAGAAAAATTGAAATATGATAAGATTTTATTAAGGTGGGGTGAAATGTTAGATAAAGAAATAAGACACTCGCTTGACAAATCAGAAAAAATATTGTCTAAAATAAGAACTGAAGATTGGACTAAAGAAAATTTGGAACGCAAAATCTTACCAGAAGCAGAAAAATTTCCGAAAGAAATAAAAAAGGAAATAGGGGATAGAGGATATCTTTTATGGCCCTTAAGAGTGGCTTTAACAGGGAAGGAGGCCTCGGCCGGACCTTTTGAAGTTGCCGAAATTTTAGGAAAGGAAAAAACCTTAAAGAGAATAAGAGAGGCCCTATACAAAATTTCTTAAAGAAATTTTGTCGGGCCCGACGAAAATTTTTGATAAATTTTCGTATAGGGCAAGGGGACTACTGAAATGAAAATCAAAAATCAAAAATCAAAAATCAAAAATATTATTATTAATGTTTTATTAATTTTCTGTTTAATTTTGCCGAGTTTTTCTTTTGCTCAAAATCAACCGATATCTCCACCAAAAACTTTAGAGGAGGCAAAGGAAATGGGGGAGAAAGCGCTGGAAACTGGCCAAAAAGAATTACCGGGAATTATTGAGAAAATTTGGAAAGAAGAAGTTTTACCTGTTTGGCAAAAGATGTATGATTGGTTTAAGAAAAATATCTGGCCAAAAATAGAAAGTTGGTTTAAAAAAGAAGTTCAGCCCCGAGCAAAAGAAGAAATTGAAAAGAGAAAACCATTAATTGAAGAAGAATTCAAGAAAGAAAAAGAAGAAATGAAAGAAGAGGTACCAAAAGTTACAAAATCCCTCTGGGAAAAATTTAAAGAGTTGATAAAATAACCCATCTTTGTGGTAGGGGAGTAGAAATTTTCCGCTTGACATAGCCCTTTGGGCTATTTATTATGAATATAGGAAAGTGAGTATAATAACCCTTACACTCATAATAATATGGTAAAATCTACCACCCCTCTCATAAAATATATTCCTCAGTTTTTATATTATTGTAAAAAAGACAAAAAACTATCTAACAACACACAAGAAAGTTATGATCGCTATTTAAAAAGATTCACCTCTTGGCTTAAAAATATAAACAAAGAAAATCTTCTCCCTAATGAGTTAACTAGTGAAGATATTTGGAATTACCGGCTTTTTTTATCAAGGAAATATAAGCATAAGGGCAAATCCTTACAAAAAACCACTCAGAATTACTATTTAATCGCACTAAGAGCCCTTCTAAGCTATTTTACGGCCAAAGATATAGTTTCACTACCCACAGATAAAATAGCCCTTCTAAAGGACGATAGACGCGAAAAAACGATAAAATTCCTCAATTTAGAGCAAATTGAGCGGCTTTTACTTGTTCCTGGTATAAAATCTAAAACTGGATTAAGAGATAGAGCTATTTTGGAAACTATAATTTATACCGGATTAAAAGTATCAGAAGTATCGAATTTTAACAGAGACCAAGTAAACAAAGAAGGCTTTTTCCCAAAAGAAAGCCTTTTTTGGATTAAAAAATATTTGGAAACCCGAAAAGACAATACTAAGGCCTTGTTTGTAAACTATCGAGGTCGAAATCCTAAAAGTAGATTGACCAGAAGGAGCATAGAGAGGATTGTTAAAAAATACGAAAGAGAGATTGGCCTTCCTTTTTCAATTACACCTGAAATTCTTCGATGGGCTTATGCTCGTGCCCTTCTTGAGAAACAAAAGAATCCTGAAAGGATTGAAGGCCCTAACACCCATAAAATATTTATAACAAAGCACTATGAATCCAAAATTCTTAAAGAAAAATCAAAGCATTCTTTTCAGGAAGGATATTCATCTTCTAATGAGTGGCATATTATCGAAAATATTATAAATAAAGAAATAACTTGGTTAAAAGATAATATTCCTATCTTGCCCGAGGGATATAAACAAACCCCCCTTGCCCTTAGTGATGACTATCTTCTGCGAAAAATAGCAATTTTAATTGTAGGTGGACGAATTACAGCGACTGAGTTTAGAGCTAAAAAGAACGATTTATGGGATAATTTAACAAAAGAAAAAGATCTTAAAAAAATAAGTCATCACGGAGAAGAATGGCATAGAAAGATGATGAATGTAATCAATGAATATTTCACACTTAAAGATTATAAAGTATCTTTGGAGCCGATTTTACATTATGGCCGAGCTGATTTGGGAATTTATCTCAGTTCAAAAGAATTTCTTTATATTGAAGTAGGCACAGTATCTCTATATAAGCTTTGGCATAATCTTTCTTCGATGAGAAATATTACCTTTTTAATCGTTCCTTCCGAAAAATACGCAATTGAATTTAAAAGTAGTTAAATATGAAAAATATACAACTTCCATATTTAGATGATTTTCTTTTAAATCTTCAAACAAATAATCGTTCGGAAGAAACAATTTATAGTTATGAAAGAGATCTAAAGGTTTTTGAAAATTTCCTAAATGAAATAAACACTAATTTCGAAAATGTTAATAAAAAAACGATACTCAATTATAAGGCCTATTTAACCTCTTATGATAGGAAAACGCCAAAATTACATCATTTACAAAAAAAACTAGCTAGTTTTTCTATAAATAGAATGCTTTCCTCTCTTCGTTCATACTTAAAATTTTTAATCAATATGGATTATAAAGTACCCCTTCCCCCTAATGTTATCGAATTGGTCAAAACCGAAAAAAAACATCCCCGCGTTGGAGAGTTTGAAGAGATAGTAAAATTAATTGAATCGCCTACCCAATTTGAAAAAAATAAAATCGTTGCTTTACGTAATCGGGCAATGCTTGAAACTCTTTTTTCTACCGGAGTAAGAATTTCAGAACTTATAAATATTAAAAAAGAGCAAATTGATAAAACTGGCCGAATATTCATACGGGGCAAGGGTAAAAAAGAAAGGTTTGTTTATTTAACTCCACGTGCTCAAAAGCATATTAGAAACTATTTAGAAATCCGAGGCGAAAGTGAATCTCCTTATTTATTTATCCCTTATCGTGGAAAAAATGTTCATTTGAAAGATAAAAAAGTTTCTACTAATTATTTTGAAGAAAAAGTTAAAAGATACCGCGAATTACTTGGATTGAATATACCTATTTCCGCACATGGCATCCGTCATGCATTCGCGACCTATTTAGCTGAAAGTGGAGCCAGCCCAGTCGCAATCCAAATTTTATTAGGCCATGAATCGTTAGATACTACTACCCGCTATGTCCAAGCTTCAGACCGTTATGCCGAAAAAATTTTTAGAAAATATCATCCCCTTAAAGAATAATAATTCATCGAAAATTTCACGGCATTAAAGATTTAAAAGAATAAAAATCTGTCTTCTATCTGCTTTCAGGTTATACATAATAATTTAAAATTTGTCAAGATTAAAGCGATTAACCCGCCTCTTTACTTAAAAAATAGAAAATCTATTGATTTCGTAAATCAATAGATTAAAAAGAGTTAGTCTCCCCACCCTAACGGTTTTCTCTTCCCAATTAAATGTCGCACAATATTACTGGCCAAATCTTCGTTGGCGGCGGCTGTATTCCTTAAGAGCTAAATCTAAATCTTTTTCGGTGAAATCTGGCCAATATTTTTTAGAAAAATAAAACTCGGAATAGGCTGACTGCCATAATAAAAAATTGGAAAGGCGCTGCTCTTTGCCGGTTCTAATGATTAAATCAACGTCAGAGGTCCAGAGATTCTCTTTAATTGCATCTTCATTAATCTTTTCTAAAGGAATTTTCTTTTCAATTATATTTTTTATTGCTTGTAAAATTTCTGCCCTTCCTCCGTAACTTAGAGCGAAATTTAAAACCATTTCTTCATTATTTTTCGTCAATTCCTCGGCTTTGACAATTGCTTTCGTAAGAAAAATTGGTAATTTTTCTCTCTGACCAATTACTCTAATTTTCACTCCTTCTTTGCGAAGTTCTTCTAAATTATCATTGATGGCAAATTTCGCCAATTTCATTAAGAAATTAACCTCTATTTTCGTTCTCTTCCAATTCTCAGTTGAAAAGACAAATAAGGTCAAAATCTTTATTCCCTTTTCCTTGCACCACTTTATTACATTTTTTACTACTTCCAAACCTCTTTTATGACCTTCGAAAGCAGGTAATCCCCTTTCTTTTGCCCACCTCCGATTTCCATCAAGGATAATTCCTAGATGATAAGGGATGTTTTTTGTCATATATCGAGCTCGCTTATAGCGAGCGAAGATGAAGACGAAGCTTTAGATTCGTCGACTTAAAAAATCTCCTTCGATTTTAATCTCTTTGGGAAAAATCCAAGGAGATCTAAAACCAAAAAAATAAACTAAATTTTTTGCCATTTTTGAGAAAATAATTTTTGGTAAGAAAAATTTTTTTATTTCTTTTTGATATTTTGAGAAATCGGGAAAATTTTTTAAGAGAATATCGGCTGCAATTAAACTCCAGACTACCCCTCCCCCACTCCAGGGTTTCGTAAGACCGGCAGAATCTCCGCAAAGAGTGATTTTTGAATTCTCCGGAATTATTAAACCCTGAGGAATAAGAGCTGAATTTAAACTTTCTAACTGAATGTTTTCTTCCTTTAAAAAGTTATCCAAAAGTTTTTTTGCCTCTCCGGGTTTTTCAATTATTCCGTATTCTATTACGCGAGCGGTAGCGAAGCGTGAAGATGAACGAAGTTCATCGCCTACCCAAGCGTTAGCGAAGGGTGAAGAAGAAGATTTATCTTCTTCGACTTCTTTCCCTCTCGGAATTTTCCAGATAAACCCATTGTTCGTTGGCCAAGTTTCAACAAACCCCCCACCACTTTGATAAGGTGTCGATTTGTAATTCAAAATCCCATTTTTAAAAGATTCTGGTTTAAATTTAGACGTCCCTTCAAAGTGGTGGGGGGTAAATCCCCGAATTCCTAAACGAAGTGTGGGCTCGGCTAACCCTAAACTTTTTCTAACAATGGAATTTGCTCCATCACAACCAATAATTCTATCGAATCCTTCGGGACGCCACCCACCCTCCACCCTCCCGCCCTTCGGGCGGGCCCCTGACTTTATTGGATGATTTAAAATAATTTTTGCGCCAGATTTTTCGGCCAAAGAAGCTACTAATATATCTAACTCAGAATGATTTATTACAAAAAATTTTCCTGAAAACTGAATTTTTAATGTTCTTTTAGGAAAATGAATTAAACAATAATCTATTTCATTCTGAATCAATTTTTGACTTTCGGGCCCTCCTAAGTTTTTATTCGAAAAATTTTGGAGGGCGGGAATAAAATCTAAAAATTTTTCCGAAACCAATCCAGAACAAACTTCTTTCCCAATTTTTTCTCTTTTTTCAAAAACAGTTACCTCATATCCTCTCTCTGAAAGTTTCCAAGCTAAATAAAGACCAGTTATTCCAGCTCCGATAATAGCCACCCTCATAATAGATTCGTAATTCGTAGATTCGTAAATATTCGTAATTCGTAGGGTTGTTCAATTTTTAACGGTTCTTTCTCTTGCTGTTTTGCTAAAATGTAACCTATAGCAAAAGAAAGCAAAGAAATCAAAATAACCCCCACCAAAAGAATAATATCATCTAAATGCTCTTTGACCCCGTTAGAAATTTTAGATAGCAATTCTCTCATAATTTACTTAAAGTAGCATTTTTAAAAGACTTAATCAAAAATTATGTATGAAAAATTTCTAACGGGGTTTGATAAAAGCTTTAATTTTTTCAAATTTCAATTTCATTTACCGGAGCGCAGCGACGGTGAAGATGAACGAAGTTCATCGCCTACCGGAGCGCAGCGACGGTGAAGATGAACAGAACGTTCATCGCCTTTGGTACCGAGCGGCTGCCCTAATAAATTCTCTAAACAGGGGGTGAGGAGCCAGTGGTCTTGATTTAAATTCTGGATGAAATTGGGTAGCAATAAAAAATGGGTGATTTTTTAATTCAATTATCTCAACCAAATTTCTTTCTGGATTAATACCTGCCATCACCATTCCTTTCTTTTCTAAAATTTCCTTAAATTCATTATTCAATTCATAACGATGGCGATGTCTTTCGAACATATATTTTATCTTGCCATAAGCTCTCCAGCTTTTAGTATTTTCTTTTAATTCACATTTATAGGCACCCAATCTCATTGTTCCTCCGTATCTTTTTTCTCGGATGAGAATTTTTTGCTCTGGCATAACGTCAATCACTAGATATTTTGTTTCTGGATTAAACTCAGTAGAATTAGCTCCTTTCAACCCGCAAACATTTCTCGCAAATTCAACTACCGCCAGTTGCATCCCAAGACATAATCCCAGATAAGGGATTTTATTTTTTCGACAAAATTCAATTGCTTTTATTTTCCCTTCAATCCCTCGACTTCCAAAACCACCGGGAATAATTATTCCATCGTAATTTTTTAATTCTTTCAAAAGTTCTGGAGATTTCTCATATTTTTCAGCTGATAACCAAAAAATTTCTGGTTTTCTTTTTAAAGCAAAACTAGCATGTTTTATTGCCTCAATAATCGAAATGTAAGAATCCATCAGGGTAAATTTTCCGGTCTCAAAATATTTTCCAACTATTCCAATTTGGACCTTCCTTTTTGCGGCCTTAATAACTTTTACTAAACTCTCCCAATTTTTCAAATTTTTACTTTTCCGAGTTCTTAAATTAAATTTTTTTAAAATCCGATTTCCTAAATTGTCTTTTTCAAAATTGAGGGGGATCTCATAAATTGAATCAATATCAGGAGCGGAAATAACATCTTCTTTGAGAACATTGCAAAAAATTGAAATTTTTCTTTTCCTCGGCTCATCCAAAGAAACTCTTGAGCGACCTAAAATAATATCTGGCTGAATTCCAGCCTCATTTAATAATCTCACCGCTGTTTGAGTGGGTTTTGTCTTCATCTCACCAATCTTTTCGGGGATGGGTAAATAACTAATTAAAATAAATAAAATGTCCTTTGGTTTTTGTAACCTCATCATTCTGGCCGCTTCCAAAAATAAAAGATTTTGATACTCCCCTACCGTTCCACCAATTTCTATCAAAACAAAATCGGCCTTGGTTTTTTTAGCTCTATTCCGAATCTTCGATTCGGACGAGCCGTCCCAGCTTCGCCGGGAATAGGCCACCTTTTTTATTCGAAAAATTACCTCATTAGGAATGTCCGGCACAACCTCTACACATTTTCCCCTATATTCTAAATTCCTTTCTCTATTAATTACTGCCTGATAAACTCTTCCGGTAGTAATATAATTTAAAGTTGATAAATTTTCATCTAAAAATCTTTCATAATTTCCAACGTCCTGGTCGCACTCTGTACCATCATCGGTTACAAAAATTTCCCCGTGTTCAACGGGGTTCATCGTTCCGGCATCAACATTGACATAAGGATCGATTTTAATTGCCGTGACTTTAAATCCTTTTGATTTTAAAATCCTGCCAATGGAAGCCACCGCCGTCCCTTTGCCAATGCCGGACATTACGCCTCCAGCCACAAAAATAAATTTTGGCATACCCGGTAGTAGAAATTCGACTAAAATTAATTTTAATTTGCTGCCCGGCAGCAGTCGAATTTTCACTACCGGGCATAGCTATTTCTCTTCTACGATTATTATTCTTATTTCCGCTTCAAGATTGTGTTCAAATTTAATTTTTACTGGAAATTCTCCCAATTCTTTAATTGGTTCTATTAAATCAATTTGAGTTTTTTTAATATCAAAACCAAGTTCTTTTAATTTCTCGGCGATTTTTTGAGAAGTTATTGACTCAAAAAGTTGACCCTCTTCACCGACCTTAACGGGTATTATAATTTCTTGGCCATCAATGGTTGAGGCAGTCTTTTGAACTTTTTTCAATTCTTCTTCAGCTTTTTTTACCTCTATCTCTTTTTGAGTTTCTAACCATTTTAAATTTTCCTTTGTTGCGATTTTTGCCAATCCTTTGGGAATCAAAAAGTTTCTGGCATAGCCATCGGCTACTTCTTTCACATCATACTTTTTACCCAATTTTTCTATATCTTGGAGAAGAATAACTCTCATAGAAAATTCTTTTAAAATCATATTACAAATTTTTTATCACTTCAATAGCCTTTTCTAACTGCGGATCCTTCCCTTCATTATAATCTTCTTCGGTCATTTCCACTTTTATATTAGGTGTCAAACCCACATCGGTGATAAGCTCGCCTTTAGGAGTTAGCCATTTAGCGACCGTAATTTTCAGACTAGAGCCTTCTTTCAATTTTTCCAATTCTTGAACCGAGCCCTTGCCAAAAGATTTTTCTCCAATTAATAATATGCCACGATTGTCCCGCAAGGCTCCAGCCAAAATTTCCGCTCCCGAAGCCGAACCCTGGTTAATTAAAATCACAACTTTATAATCTGAGAAAGTTCCCGGACCCTGAGATTTATATTCATTTTTATTCCCTTGGCCAAAATCTTCAATCACAACTGTTTTTTCTTTTTCTAAAAACCAACCTGAAATCGCTTGAGCAACCTCCAAATAGCCTCCCGGGTTATTTCTCAAATCCAAAATTATTTTTTGGGCCGGGCTTTCTAAAATTTCAATAGCCGCTTTTCTAAAATCAAAGGAGGCCTTCTCAGAAAATTGATAAAGTTGAATGTAAGCTATTTTTTGGCCATTTATTTCTTTCATTTCCCACTTTAAAGATGGAACTTCAATTACATCCCTCACTATTTTAATTTCCTTAGTTTTTTCCCACTCTTCTCTAAAAATAGTTAATGTCACTTCCGTTCCTTTCGGTCCTCTGATTAAATTAACCGCTTCATCGATAGTTAAATCAGAAGTTGGGGTGTCATTAATTTTTAAAATTTTATCACCGGGCCTAAGCCCTGCTCTTTGAGCCGGTGTTCCTTCCAAAGGCGCTATCACCTGAAGTTGGCCCTTCCTTATCCCAATTTCCATTCCCACTCCTTCAAAAACTCCTTTGACATCTTCCTCAAACCTCTTTGTTTCTTCTGGTGGAAAAAAAACTGTATAGGGATCTCCCAAAGATTTTACCATTCCAGAAATCGCTCCGTAAATCATTTTTTGAACATCAAATTTTCCTTTATCAACAAATTTTTCCTGTAATTTGTGATATACCTCCCAAAAAAGAGAAAAATCAATTTCTTGGGGAGGACAGATTTGACACTGGGTTTTACCAAAATAAATTCCCAAACCAAAACTGGTCAAAATCGTAAAAACCAAAAAAAATGAGGTTAAAAATTTTTTCAGTTTAGTATTCATCATAAGTTAATATACCACAAATAAAAAATTTATTCTAATTCCTTTTCTATATCTTTTAACTCTTTTTCTAAAACTTCTTTTACATCAGCGAGATTTTTCAAAAGTTCTGCTTCGTGCTTTTTTTCTTCTTCTGTAATTTCTCTTTCCCCTCTAACTTTTTTAAGTATTTCCAGTTCTTTCAGGATGTCATCTTCAAGTTCTTTATATTCTTTATAAAATTTTTGTTTTAAGTCTTGAGTTTCTTTTTCGACCAGTTTTCGAGTTCTCTTGGTTTTCCAAAAGAGATAAAAGATTAAAATCAAAATCAAAATCAAAATAATTATAAAAATCCAAATCAAAGTTTTATAACTTATTATCCAGGGCCCGAGGCTAAGTCCTGAGAGAATAACTTTAACCTGACATTCTTCTGATGAATTACTTATTGCTCCTTTCTTATTTTCGGCTCTGGCTGAAATTTTGTAAATTCCGGATTGAAATAAACCATCTTCCTCAAAAGACCATTCCCCAATTTCTGAACTAAAAACCTCCCAGGTTTTGATTAACTTTTCGTCGCTTTCGAAAAAAGAAATTATAGTATGATTTGGCAAAGCAGTTCCTTCAACATGTAATATTTCTTCTCCGGCAACAAAAGTCTCAGGGCAGACAGTAATTTTTGGAGCCTCGATTGATTCCACCTTAATTTGGGTCACGTTTTCAGTGTAATTCCCAGCCATATCCACTGCTTTCACCAAAACTTTGTGAATCCCGGGAGCCTGATGAGGAAGACGGAGGGGATTACTTTGGGCAATAATCACTTTAAAGGTATCCCCTACTCCAATTTTTATTTCGTAATGGCTTATTCCTGAAGTATCATCTTTGGTTTCAAAATATAAAAGGGGCTGAGGATTAACCGGA
>Ga0210049_1003193_pt1 | contig 14875 bp, 12 predicted proteins | sample CryGeyCG2014_300_2_FD_183964 | JGI IMG/M metagenome (GOLD analysis project Ga0210049, IMG submission 183964) | Groundwater microbial communities from aquifer - Crystal Geyser CG06_land_8/20/14_3.00 (SPAdes) (version 2) | ecosystem: Environmental > Aquatic > Deep subsurface > Groundwater | place...
TGGAAAGACCCCGAACATGTTATAGTGTTATATTCTTCCTCTAACGCTTTAATATGTTCGGGGTCTTTCCAATACTCCATACCTTTTGTGGTAAAGTTCGTTTCTATAGACATACAATATTTGCCCATTATAGGAATCAAGATAGCACCATATTTCTCTAAAATATGACTTAAGTGATACCAAATCACTTCATGTAATTTATCTTCGAAAGGAACTGTTACAGGTTCCTCTTTATTTTTTGGTTTTGTTTTATCCATAATTATTTATTTTCACTGAGTTGAAATTCTTCAAGGATTTCTTTAGTCGCATTCAATTCGCCATTAAATCCTATTATCTGAACTTGAATCTCACTTACTTGTCTTGAGTAAGTTCTTTTTTGTTTTTCTAAATCTTGAATCTTTTGCTCAAGCAAAGATTTTTGGTCTTCAAGTTTTTTGATAATAGGTTCGTTCATATTCCTTGTTATACCTTCAAGAGAATAACATTAAAGGTGTTATCAGCAGTAGCAGCAGCAGCTAAAGTAATCGTAAGAGTTGTAGAAGCAATAGCAATATTATCTACAAACTGGTCTTGATTACCTGTTGGATAATAACCCAAAATAATACTTCCATTAGTAACAGTAGCTGTTCCAGAAGTTGCGGCAGCAACCACAGTCACAGAAACTACTTCATAACTTAATTTTGCTTGAGTTACAGCAGCAGCAGCTAATTTTCCTGTTGTTACATTCAAATCAGCAATTTTAGCAGTAGTTACATTAGCATCTAAAATCTTAACAGTCTCTACTGCATTAGCAGCTAATTCTGAAGTACCAACCGCACCAACAGCAATATCAGTAGCCAATAAAGTATCAGTACCAATATCTTCTGTTTTGAATTGTCCTGCTTGTCTATTAGGGTCTAAGAAAGGAATATATTTTTTAGCATCAGAAGCCATATTTATATTTTATCTTTAAGTTATATCTTTTATACGACCTAAAAAGATAGGGGTTTTTTCTTTTTGAAAAGAAGGTTCACCCCTAACCTAAACACGAATTAGGAGGTTAATCCAGAGTGAATAGCAAAAGCTTGCAAAGGACTTCGGACCTCGTTTGTGTACTGACCAGTAACCATCGCTTGAATAGAACGACCTGTTTTAGCAAGGTCTTCCACTCTTAAAGTATCACTAGCTAATGGACCTACTTTTATACGAGACCAATCACCCATGATAACTGTATCATCGGGCATCCAAGGCTTGTTGTTATTCTCAAAGATTTCTCTTTGAACTCTATATATCGCTATATAGTTCGGACTATACCATCAAATTGTCTAAATTCAAAGGACAATTTGCTTTACGTTGAAGTCTCTGAAGGAAATAATCTCTATGGTTTAATCCTTTAATTTCTTTTATAAGTTGTAATTCTTGTTCCGAATACGGATTATGACTTCCTTTTTCTTTCATTCTATCTTTTCTTAAATTTATGTATTCTAACATCTTTTCAGCTTGTTCCCTTTTTCCTATTAAGAAAGGCAGTATTTCTTGAAGTAATTTTTTACAACTTCCTAATCCTATTACTCTGATTACTAATGTTTTTTTATGAATAGGATTATTTCTCTTTTTAAGAAGATAAAAGAATTTTATATTTAATTCAGAAAATATCTTTGAAACCTCTTGAATTAAATATGGATTGTTATTAGTTATTGTAATTATTGTTCGGAAAAATTGTTTTCTATCTATCCCGATAGTGACACAACCTTCTCCATCAATAATTCCAGCTAACCATATTAAATTGTTTATGTTCATATATTCCCCTGCTGATTGTCTCCACCAAACTTTTTAACGCTTCGGTAAGTTTGGATACAGAGATGTTCCAGCACTTGATAAAGTTTAGAGTGGACCCTTGAAGCCAATCCACTATAATTTCTAACTCAAAACCTAAATCGGTTAAGAATTTATTTACAGTATAGCCAACGGTATTACTGTTGAAATCCATCCTTCTGTAAGCTTGGTCAAAAGCAGCAATTTTTCTCTTTTGAACACCACCTACCAATAAGAATAGATTAGCACCAGGAGCAAAACCAGCATCATCCCAAATCTGTTTTGCCATCGCATTTATCACAGAAGGTACTAACTCTTCTGGAGTAGTTGTGACATTACCACCAGCCGCACTAACGAATTCAATTAAACCACCAGCAGAACGATAAGAAGTATCGCTACCAGCATCAGCTGAGCGAATACCATTAATAAGAGAAGAATCTAATTCTCTCATTGCTTCTTTAGTTCTATAAGCGGTTTGATGAGCAAAGTCGTTTGGAATAGCAGCATGGTCTATTGCCTGTCGGGTATAACCGATATTAATTCCACGACCGAATATTTGAGTATAGTTATAGCTGTTTGTTCTCTCTTTTGTCCAATCTTCACCAGCGGGTTCCCAACCTTCTTGCTTTGTGTGAGCAATAATCATGACTGGGAAAGAAGCAGCGTGGGCTTCACCAGTAGTAGAACCATATCCACGCACAATCGTCAAATCATCGGTGGCAACCGCAGTTACTTGCATAACTTCAGTCTTGCCAGCGGTATTATCTTTGATTAAAGTGCCTACCTTAAATCGTCCACCTTCTCCAGCCGCTACGCTTACTGAGGTAACAGCAGCATCAATTCCAACACCACTTTCAGTAGCAGAATTGGCATTAAGAGAATCATTTATCCATTCGTGCTTAACTTGGGTAGCTGTAATACCACCTGAACCAACACGGTTCAATAAAGCGGTATTATCCTGACGGATAACTTCTTCTAATTCTTGAGATAAGTCAAGATTAAGAGTTCCAGCACCAACATCGAAAGAAGCAGCACCACTATAAGTAGAAAGAGCCATATCAAATCAAAATGTTAAATTGAAAAATTCTAAACCTCGACCTAATTATTTCCTACTCATTTTGTTCTTAATACTATTTTCAAGGGTAGTATCAAGACTTTGATTAGTAGGTTTTGAAATATTCCCTTGCCTACTTTCTATTGGATTAACAATAGGTTCAGTAGGTTCAGTTATAGGTTTAGACACAGGCGTTTGAGATACCGCCTTTTCCTCCGCGACTTCAGCAGCCGCTTTTTTATTTTGCTGTATTTCTTGAAGCCGAGATTTTAATTCAGTTTCAATCTGTTCTACAGCATCCTCAGCGTCAACAAAAGTTGGCACTAAGGCAAGAGGATTAGACAGAAGCAATTTCTGTAAGGTCTTATCCTGTTCTAATACCTCACGGTATGAAGGATTAGAAATCAATAACCGATAAATCAATGACTCGGCACGAGTGCGTTCAGATGCAAATTCGGCTTGACTTTCCTCTTGGTCAGTCTCGCCAGAAATGAATCCTGCCTCAGTAGCACGAGCCAAAGATTTCATTAGCTTTGTCTCTTTTTGTTTAGCAACCTTCAAATCTTTCACAGATTGATTATACTGTTTTTGAAGATTACTAATGATAGCGTCTCTTCTCGCTATCTCATTTGCCGTCTCATCCATTTTAGAAGTAGAAGGCGACTCCTGTGATGCAGTGGTGGGCTCAGTTGGCTGAGCAGTGGATTTCTGCTCTGGTGTAACCTGTGAGTCGGTGACTGTGTTTTCCATAAGTTTGGAAATTATTATTATTTTATTATTTTTCGACTTTTATTATTTTACACTTAATAGTATTTTATGTCAAGTTAATAATTACCTTGTAAGATATTTCTTTTAACTTCTTGAGATAAACTTTTGATAAATCGTTCCAATAAAATAGACTGCGATTGTAAGGCACGAAGTCTCATCATTTGTGGTGTAATATCTATTCCAATCTCAATACCTAATTTTTTACATACTGCGATAAAATCATTGTAATACTTTAATCGTAGTTGAGGAGTTTTAGCATTCATCATCATATAAAATGGTTTCCAAGCCTTATTGTATTTTTCCGTAATTTTTGTATCTAATGTGCTAATACGATTAATCTCATCCCATAATTCTTGTCTTTGCGAAGAACTCCAAATTAGATTCCTGACTGCTTCCCCCATAGTAGTCTCGAACATAGGTAGACCATTATTATCTAATACTTTACCTGTTTCGTGTATATCTTTCATCTCTAAAAGAGTATTTAATATACGGCTACTATAAGAGTTGACAAATTGTAAAATAAATGGTGCGGTTTTTTGTCGTTGTGTTGCCGATTGTTTTTGTATCCTTTTTACTTCATCTATTATTGGAACTAATGGTCCACGAGACCACATATTACTAATCATTCCTGTAGCACCACCAATAGATACTCCTAAATATTTTTCCGTATATTTGGACAATACTTCCCAATCCATAAAGAATCTGACAACGGATAATTTATCACCTGCTTGCCACCAATCATATAACATTTGTGCTTGAGCTAATCCCCATTTTTTGAACAAAAACATTCTACCTATATCTGGAGCCATTATATCTATTGCTGACATACCAGCCCGATTATAAGCAAACTGAGACTCTATGGCTTTCGATAGACCAAATTGTATCGCTTGAGAATGTGTCATACCTTGCTCAATGCCATCATAATAATGAGATAAACCTGATATACGATAATTATTCTTTTGGAAAAATTCCCATGCTCCATACCCAGTTTGTTCTAATTTTCCCCAATTATTTAAATTTCCAACCACTGTACCCCGCTGTATATTAACATTTAGTACACCCATTTCCTGAATGATTTGTTGAGCATTGATAGTATTTAAATTTTCTATAGCTCTTGAATAATTTGCCATATCATATAAAGACGCAATATCGTGATTAGTCTGGCTAGCATTTTTTAAAGCAGTGGTCAAATTAAACATAACATATTTACCATATTCATATTTTGAAATCATAGTCGTGAGAGCCTGAATAGTTTGATTATCTGTTGGAACTCCTCGCATCACATTGATATATTTAACAGCTAAGGATTGTAAATTCGGTGGTAAATCTTGTACTAAATTCACGGCATAATCATCAAAATCTTTCATACTAAGGAATTTATTAACACTACGATAATATCGTTTAGCTGCTGTGATTGCATCATCTATCGGTTCAAGTCTGCCTGTTCGCATTTGAAGATTGGTAGGAATAGACATATCACTCATATTATCTGATAAATTCCATGCAGTTAGTTTTGCAAGATATTTCGCAGTAGTTTTCTGCATATTTAATTGTCTCTCTAATTCCTGAATCATAATACGGGGAGCATAAGGAGTCTCTATTTTAAAAGGAATACTATATTTTTGAGTTAATGCTTGTATATCAGGTATAAAAGATGCATACCAATCTTTATACAAAGGCACAACCTTGTTCGCTGTATTAAATTCATCGGCAGTTATCGTACCATTAGAATATAATCCTTGAAGATATTTGGCATAGTTCGATTGTTCAGTAGCATGATAAATTATCTTAGATAAATGGTCACCCTCTTGGATTCCGTTGTCAGTAAATATATAATTTAATTGTGCGACTGCTTGTGAATTTCTTTGTGATAATTGGATATTTGCCGATTGAGCAGGAAAATATAACTCAGGGCTAATATCTTTCATGTTAAATCCATACTTTATACTTTTTACTACTTCTTGTAATTTTTGAAGTGTAGTGCCATTCGCTAATTTATTATAATCTGGCAATCGTTTTGCTAGTTCTATTTTCTCCTCTACAGTCCACAAATGAGGAATCCCCTTTACAAAATCATCACTATTTTCGAAAGCAATTTCCTCCAATCTATCTAAAAGTTTATTAATGCCCTCTTTGTCTAGATTATTTACTGTCCATCCACTTTTAATTCTCTCCGTAAGAGATATACCTTTACCTGTCGCAATCCTTGCTTGCATATCTAAATATGTATCAGATAAATTAAATGATTGTTGTATTGCCCGTAACTGATCTACAGAAGTAGCTAATGCTTGGTCTGCTTCTCGCACACCTTGAGCTGCTAATGATATATTAAATGGATATTTAACAGGTATATCAGTGCCCAATACAGGAGTTCGTTTTGCTTTTAAATATAAATCCCACGCTATCCGAATAGGATTTTTAGTATTACTTAAAATTTCTGATACAGTTGGGTTAGGTAATTGGTTCATTAAAATTGCACTATCATTTCGTATTTGATTAACTTTATTAGTTAATAATATTTCATCCATAGGTGATTTAGACAATGCTTGCATTTTACTTTGTGCCATGTCAATAATCCCCTTAGTATCTATTCCACTCATATCTTCTATTCCTAATGTTGTTTTAGCATTGTTGACCATCTCAGGTGTAATTTGTCTTTTCATAATAGGAGGCATTGCTTTCATTGTAGATAAGAAACTCACAAATAAAACAAATGGATCAGATAGAAAATCCATCATTCCTTGAGTGACATGCTTGAGAGTTCCAGCCATCTTACCTTGCGTTTCTATTTGTGCAGAAGCACCTAACATACTAATCATTGTAGCCACCATCATCGCATCTTTATATACTTGGGAATGCTGACCTGTGTATGCTTCCTCTAATGCTTTCTGTGCGTCTTGTGGAGAACCTAAAAGTTGAATGAATTGTGGATCATTTGGGTCTAGTCGAGACAATATTTCATTCATTTGTTTTGCTGCACCAATGCTACTATATTCCATATTACCTAATACAGAAGATAAATCCCAATTATCATGTTTCATTAAATCTATAAAACCAGCCACCTGCCAAACTGGCATAACAACAGCAGGCACAACTCCTTTTGAAAAACCTTTTTGAAAAATCCTATCTATTTTATTTAATACTTTCATAGCTCCCTGTACTGTGCCGACTATCAAATTACCAGCATCCATCGCAGGATATAATAAACCACTCTTTAATGGATTCTTGTAATCCTCTATTGTACGGTTAGAAACATTCATCATAAAATTAGACCAACCACTAGGCATCCATGCTTTTTCAGAAATAGCCTTTAATTGTTTATTGACTTGCATAATATCTTGGTCTGCTGAAACAAAATTATCAGGAGCATAGGGATTTACCAAGTGGGTAGTGACAGATGATGATATATTATTCAAATTATTTATTGGGATTTGGGTTGTCGAAGAAGGAAACGAAAAAGAAGACCACTGAGATGGTTTATTTTTATATTGATTATCTATCTCTTTAATTTTATCGTCTATATCCATATAATACCTTTTACATTTCTGTTATCTTTATACCCAATGGTTTCCATAATCCACCAAAAATCTGTTTTGCAGTTTTCCAAATACTAGGGGTAGAAGTTGCTGGAGTACCACTAGGACCTTTATAATTTCTTGCATTCATTTCGGGTTGTACATTTTGTTGTGTAGTCGTAGCAGAATTTACGGGTGTAACATTTAATAATGAATTAACTGATGGAATAGACAACTCAGTCGTATTGGGTATTTGTGCCTGTATATCCCATAATTTTTGAGAACTTTTTGGAGCATACAAATAAGGTATCTGATTATCCGATAGAACTTTTTCCGCATTATCAGTCCTAACTTTTGTAATAGGACCATCGACAGTTTTACGATAATAAATATAATGATTATCATCACTGACTGCATAAGTACCAACATCTAAATTATCGTATAAAGATAAAGATAATTCTGATGAACCCTCAACTATTCTTTGTAACCGTTTAGGCGAAGAACCTTGTTGCGATAATGAATTAATAATATTCGCAGTTTGTTGTTCAGCAGTACCAGGGGTAGCAGAAATTTCTATGTTCCCCAAATTATTTGTTGTTTGCAAAACCCAAGTATTACCACCCAACGAGATTTGCTGAACTCCGCTTGCACTAATAGGGATATCGGTAGCATTAATAGCTATAAGAACTCCAGATAATGTAGTGCCATTCTCTAGTTTTGTGCCAGTTGTTTTGACCCCATCAAGAATATAATATTTCCCTTTATATTTATCACTGAATTCAGCATTACTAATATATCGCCAAGTGTCTGGCATGATTTTTCCATTTAAAGGACTAATATCTCCCACTAGAATCACATTATCAGGAGCAGTTTTATAATTAGCTAATGCTAACTGGGTATTACTCAAATATTGTATAGCTCCATTTCGTATCTGTGTAAAATTCGCAATATCATTTTGGTCTTCACGAGTTTGTGCATTATCTAATTGGGCATTAATTCTCTGTAATGCTAAACTCCAATAAGCAGTTTTTGATGTCAAATATGATAATGGATTATTAAATAATTTGGGTATATTGACTTGATTATCTACTACATCTTTCAATGCCTGAAAATCCCTATATGTTGATTCCTGCTTAATAGCTGATTCATAATTTGAAGTAAAACTACTAAGTTGTTTATTAATAATATCACTGCGAATACCCAATGATTGTCCTTGTTCTCGGACTTTACTAATAACTTGTAAAATTTTCTTCGATGTCGTATTATCAGTTATTAAGTTCTTTTCAGCAATTGCTATATTATTAAAAATTTCCTCCATTTGGCTATTGGAAGTTCCTTTACTCATAAATTGTCGATAGCTAGTATTCACCATAATATTATCCTCTTAATAATTTAAGTAATTGGGTATTTTGAGATGCCGTACCTGTATAGTTTGTAATACCATATTGTTGAGCCAATTTAGCCCTAGAAGTATAATTACTAGACTGTCCAATACTCTTTAGATAATCAACAATAGAATTGCCAGTATAAGAAGATTTAGGCGGTGTAATAGTGCCTACAGTTTCAGATGATTTTGTTATTGGATAACCAGAAGTAGTAGGGTATTGATTCGCTAACGGACCAGTCCCATAGGCATAACTTCTCTGATTATAAATATAAGATTTATTTACAGGTTGATTTATTATTGGAAGAGTCGTAGTAGCCGTATAGGGAGTCCAAGCACCTGCCTTATAGATTTCTATTTGTCCTGTCTTAGAATTAATTTGAAGAGTACCTTCAACTACTTCTTCAGTAGGCTCAGGTTGAACAATAGGTTCATTCTTAGTAGATGGGACTGATACAGTAGATTTTGTAGCCCTTTTCGCAGGCACAGGAATTTTTCCAGCAACTACATTTTCTGGAGTGGGAATTTCACTGACGGGTCTTTTGGCTTCTTCTGCCACTACTTTAGCAGCCGCTTCTGGGGTAGTAATATTTTCTGTCTGTGCTCGTTCCTGCACTCTTGCAGTAATCAAAGTATTCTGATTTTGGATTAATGTATTTTTATATGTAGATATATCTATACCTAGTGTAGTGAGTTTATCCAAAGCAGACGATGCTTTATTAAAATCATAATCCACATTAAATTTACTTAAGATTTCATCTGCGGCTTCACTTCCCCAAGTCGTTAAAATATCCTTTTTCAAATTCTGTAACTGGGGAACGATAGCCTGATATTCAGGAGAAGTCGCTAGTTTATCTAATTCACTGCTAACACTTTGGAAATCAGAGGCAGAGATAAGACCAATGTCGTCAAGGGCTTTCAATTTACCAGTGTACATACTATTAATGCTTGCCAATAATCCATTAGTCGAATCATCTTGCACATATCTATTCTTTAATGTATTCCAATACTCTTGTTCATTATTATAAGTGATATTATTAATCGTTACTGGAATACCTGTATCAGAAGCGTTAATAATATTATTGTATGCCGTAAGAATATCTGTAGGTGATTGGGCAGTATGAATAATATTAGATAGACTCAAAGATGTAGCATTAATTTTTCTGGTAACTAATTCATTTTGGGACTGAGCAATCAAACTATCGTATAAATTTATTCTATCCTTATCTGTATTAGTGGCAACCATTCGGGCTCTCTTATTCTGTAAATCCGTCAAGTTACGAGTTATTGTTGTAGTATCCCCTAACTTATTTTCCCATATAATTCTATTTTGATAAGCAGCTTCCTCCATATCAAACTTTTGTTTTTTGAGAGAATCTAAGGCAGTTGTAATAGACTCACTCAAGGATGGGTCTATAGCTGATGATTGTTCTTGGGATAAACGCTGGATATAATCACCTATAGTGATTAATTTCTGATTATACTCAGTATCCCATTCTTTTACTTTTTGATTATAATTATAATATCGCAAACTTTTATGAACATTTGCCAATCTATCTTTGACCTCCGCCAAATAATCCGCATCCATATATGGTTCATCTGTTAAATAACCCACGAAATTTTCATACCATGCTTTCTGTTGGTCCCAAGACATTCCATTTTTTGATACCTCATTCAAAAAATCACCCTCTTGTTTGGCATAAATATTTCGTCTAATCTTAGTGAAATTGTCAATAGCCTCTGATACCATTGAACCAATGTCTATATTGAATTGTTTTTCAATTATTTTAGCCATATTTAACCTCTAAAATTTTGTAAATTAACTGCACCTGTCGTAGATACGGGAGATGGATTACCTGGTGATACGACCACATTTTCACCTTCTGTTGGTTGATTATTTTCTTCCGTCATTATAGGAGTACTTGCCCTACCCTGACCAGGAGTAACTGCCGCCTGTGCCAATTGTAAATGCATAGCAGGATTGCGTGAAATTTCTGCCATTAGTTCTGGGTCTTTCCATTCTTCTTTCATCCGTTCTATCTCTTGTGTAGGTGATTCTATTCCACTATTCTTCATCGTTGTATAAAGACTTTGGGTCTTGGCATTGAACTTATTTAATTCATCCACAATTGAACGAACAAATGTATCACTGAAAAATACATCTACATCGTATGCACCATCGATAAGTTTTTTAAATTTAGGTTGTTCTATTTCTAATAACCGAAAAGTATTAGCATATAACTTTTGTAATGCTATCGTCCATCTTTCTTGGCGAGCAACAATCTTTTTATTAATAGGTTGCATCATTACCGATAATGCTCTCCCAGACATTCTACCCAATCGTTCTCCACCCCAGAATATATCGTTAATCATTGAGACATTAGAAATATCATCTTTTCTATCTTTCCCATATTGCATGATAGCCATTGGGTTTGCTGAGAATGGAGAAGGAAATACTTTTCCATTCTCGCCAATATCTACAATCTGGATAGCACCACTGAGAATTTCTTGTAAAGCATTAACATTTGCCCCTGACGAAAATACTGGAGGAATACCAACCAAATCATTAATATCCCGACCCAATGAAACAGATTCGTTATATTCTTTCTGTGGGTCAAGCACATCCTCTATATCCGAAATTCCCCATGGTCTATATGGATCAATATTAGCAGGCACATAAATCAAGGGCACAAATCCCCAATTATGTTTTTGGAATCTAATCGGTTCTCTCTGTAATAAAGTCATATGATATGTGTCATCATAATATTGGATAGTATCTACCATTTGGTTATTCTTAATAGGTTCTGCACTCACAGCACTAGAAGGCGGAGTAGAAGGATTCAACACAATCCTTTTTTCTTCTATCTCATCGGCAAATAAGCGTTTGGCTTTTTCGATTGAAATCCAAATATGAATGATGTATCCAAAAATTTCATCAAAATTATCATCAGCCCAAATCACTCTGATATTTTCTGGTCTCTTGACAGTATCGAAGGCAATCATTCTGCTAATTGTTCCTTTGATATTCACTGCTTTCAAATATGGTCCAATAATAAAACTATCTCCCAAAATAGAGCCATTCAAACTTGCTATTCTAAATTTATTGGAAAAATCGTTGTATTGATTAATCTTTTGTAAAATCTTGGTTATCGTGTCGGAACGCAAATTCTCTAATTCATTCGTAATATCCCGAGAAGGATAACTAATTTCAGGTGGAGATAATAAAGAAACATAGTTATCAACTATAGTTCGTACATAATTATAAACTCTAATATTTCTATTCTTTTCTTTAAGGGTTTCCCATTGGTCGCCCTCATAGAATTTTCTCAAATTTTGATAACCTGCTCGAATATATCCGCTATTAGTAGCATTCTTAATACCGTTAACTCTCTCATTTCTATCAACCTCTAACTCTATATCTTTATTTATAATATAAGATTTAAGTTCTTCTTGAGATAAATCTTTAAGTGTTTTTGCCATAACTAAAAATTATTTACGCCACCCCAGTCGAATGACATGGGGGATAGTTGTTAATTGTTTATATTCTAAATACCACGCTAACATTACCAAAACCATAACATAATCTTGTTTAAGTTTCTTATCATATCGAAGGGTATAGAGACTGACTTGTGCTTCCATCTCAGGAATATAATACGATTTCAATAAACCAAAATTCTTATTATCCTCTATTAAATTCCCCTCATCATCATAATGAAACTTACGATTATAGTTTAACACCATTTGTAAATATGTCAAGCCTTTTTCCTTATCGTCAGGTTTCTTGCCAAAGGCAATAGGGTGTAAATCGCCCATCATTTTATAAAAGGTTGTTCCACCCAGCGAGGTAGCATCCATTAATATCGTAGCACTATTATAGTTCATCTGTAAACCTCTAGCCTTAGCGATTAAATCCGCAGGATTACCACCTTTCTCCCTTACACTATTCACAATCTCATAAGGCTTGGTTGTGTAATCCACGACAATCATAATAGTATCATCTCCTTGCTCAGCCACTCCCCAATCTATGACAACTAGATAATAATGTCCTGGAATGGCGGGTGTCGGATTTTTTTTAGCATTCCACATATTATGAACAGCACCTAAATCAAACATTTTTTCCCCTGTCGCAATGAATTTTCCTTCCAACATTTGTTGTTTTTGTGCCAAGAAATCCTTACCTTTATCTTTTAGCATCATCAAAAACTTTTCTTTTTGTTCTTCTGATAAATAAATATTCTCATAGAAGGTACCTTCAACCACTTTCCAACGAATATCTTTCTCTGTTTCTAGTATCGGGTTTTTCGCTTCTTGATATAAATGATAAAGATACGCTTGCGATGGGGCTTGTTCATCTGGCGTAGTGATTAAATCAAACCTCTGACCATAATCTGCTAATCGTGAAAAAAATCTAGGACCAATCTCGCCCTGTAAATGATATGATTGTACGCATTCGTCATAGCTTAAATATCCACAAGCAGCCCCTTGTATCTTTGCCCCTTGGTCATCTCCAGATGACAAACAGGAAAATAATGAAGAGTTTATATTGGTGATTGTTCCCAAATTTTGGTTAACACTTTTAATGAAACCTTGAATTTTACTTTTATTTTTTTGTCTTATTTTATGTTCTATCCATGAGAATCTGCCTTCTACTATATCAGTATAATATCCAAGTGCCTGATGACTCTGTCTTGATATGGGCGAGATGTTAAATGTTTGATAAGGAAATGTATTCCACCCTTCTCCACCTATAATACCTTTTTTAAAAAAATCGAAATATAAATGCAACATTGCTAACAATACTGTCTTACCACTTCTGTTCCCAGCAATAATCAAATTTTGAAAATTACAAGTTCCATCTGAATTAAAAGTTTCTCTCAAAACTCTTTTTTGAAAGTCATTCAATTTGCAACCCAGATAATAAGTAATAAAAACTTCAGGATTCTTTTCCGCCTCGAGATACATTTTCAAATCCTTCAGTATCCCTAGTTTCTGCTTCAATGGAAACTCGCTCATCATCTGGTAAAGATTCGAGTTCTGTTCTAACTCCATCTTCTAATTGTTGAATAGCGTTAGCGTTAATTCGACCATCGTGTAATAGATTATAGAATAATAAAAGCGTGGCATCTTTCCTTTTTTCCCCATGTCCCTGCAATACCAAAGTTTTATTTTGTCCTTCAATGTCTTTAGAAATTTTATAAAGATTTAAGACTTCTTTTACAGTCAGTTTATCCTTCTGCTCTGGATTTCCCATTAACTTGTTTATCTTATCATGCAGTAAATCGGCGACAGAATTGATAATCATTTGTTCCTTGATTTGCTTTTGTGCATCCAATGTGGTAGAATCTTGAACATAGGCATCAAACTCTTCCTGAATAATCCTATCAATATCTTTAGTCCAGTGATAAAAAGAAGTATAACTAATATTACTATCAAGAGGCTGAATATACTGACGGTACAAGGCGGACTTGGTCAATCCATTCCTCATTGCCAAATACAATTCCAAAATTTTCTCCTTTTGCGGGCTCTGCTCGACAGCACAAATAGATTGTAAAGATTTCTTTTTTTTCATATCCACAGATTATACACAAGTTATCCCCAAATTCAATTGACTTTATTTTTTAAAAGAGTATAATATACACAATAACGAAATTAATTTCAACTATAATAATACACTATATTATTTAATATGTCAAATATTCTCTATCGGTATTTAAGTGGAGTCGCTCATTTCACCCAAAGCAGAGCCATCTTTTGTTTAGGGATTTGGAATGGGCTACTCTCCTTAGATACGGATAGAGAGAAATAAAAAGGCACCTTTTTAAGTGGTGTCTTTTTACTACAAACATCTCGTAAACCCTGTGGAAGAGCCTCCCAAGAATTCCACAGGTGGAGAGATTATAATCGATAGTACTTCAGGAGAAATAAGTTTATAGGGTGGCACACGAGGTAACCACACCTCTACCGTTCCCAGACGCTGTATCTTGAGAAATCAAGGTACTAACCGTCCCAGACGCCTTAACAGGCGTGGATAGGGCAGAGCAAGTAAGGACAATTGTCCTTTACCTGGTAAAGCTGGACCTGGGCAGGTCAACAGCTCTGTAGAAAGAAGCAACGGCGACCAGAAGCATAAACCTTATGGTTTTAAGCTCTTCGCCTTCTCTTTCCCCTTTAACGGATTCCTATAAATGAGTATTTTTATCTCTTTTTCAGAGAGGGGGGATTTTCTTTCTTTTTCCCAGAAGCATAATATCTTAACATAGATATATTATCTTGTCAAGATATGGAGACATTATAGCATACTATGGTATGGCTTGTCAAGGGTTTCTTAGTTAAGAGGCTTTTGAAGGATAGAAGGTTGAT
>Ga0210049_1003194_pt1 | contig 14866 bp, 13 predicted proteins | sample CryGeyCG2014_300_2_FD_183964 | JGI IMG/M metagenome (GOLD analysis project Ga0210049, IMG submission 183964) | Groundwater microbial communities from aquifer - Crystal Geyser CG06_land_8/20/14_3.00 (SPAdes) (version 2) | ecosystem: Environmental > Aquatic > Deep subsurface > Groundwater | place...
TACTTCCAAAAGAAGTTCATGGGAGAAGGCGAAACCGCATCCACCCCCATCCAACTGCTGCGCAATCTGGAAAACGATGCCGGCGAACAGATCACTTACGACCTGTCGCTGCAACTGAAGATGCAGCCGGTCGAAGGTGATGATGTCCTCGAAGGCCAAGAAGAAGACCTGAAGTTCTACACCGACAACGTGTTCATCGACCAGATGCGCCAAGGTGTGAACGCGGGTGGCCGCATGACTCGCAAGCGTACCTTGCACGATCTGCGCATGATCGCCAAAAAGCGCCAGTCCGACTGGTGGAGCCGTGTGTTCGACGAACTGCTGTTCATCTACCTGTCCGGCGCACGCGGCGTGAATGCCGACTACACCTTCCCGACAACCTACACCGGGTTCGCCAGTAATGCTGTCGAGGCTCCTGATGCCGATCACATCCTGTACGCAGGCGCGGCAACCAGCAAGGCTTCCTTGGCAGCCACCGACAAGATGACGCTGACCGTCATCGACCGTCTGGTTGCGAAGGCAACCATGATGGGCGGCGGCACCGAGGGCATCCCCTCGATCCAGCCAATTATGGTCGACGGCGAAGAGCACTACGTTCTGGTGATGTCTCCATGGCAGAAGTACGACCTGAAGCGCGACACCGGCACCGGTGGCTGGCTCGACTTGCAAAAGGCTGCTGCTTCGGCAGAAGGCAACAAGTCCACCATCTTCAAGGGCGGTCTGGGCATGTACAACAACGTGGTGCTGCACGAAGCCAAGCCGGTGATTCGTTTCACCGACTACGGCGCTGGTGCGAACGTGGATGCTGCGCGTGCCTTGTTCATGGGTACGCAGGCTGGCATCGTGGCCTTCGGCTCCGCCGGCACCGGCATGCGCTTCGACTGGCACGAAGAGAGCCGCGACAACGGCAACCAACTGGTTGTGTCCACCAATGCCATCTTCGGTGTGAAGAAGTGCCGCTTCAACGGCACTGACTTCGGTTGCATCGCGGTGGATTCTGCTGCGGCCAATCCGGGCTAATCAGTAGCGGGCGGTGAAAGCCGCCCCTCTGAATACAATCTTTCAATTTAGGAGATACTAAAATGGCAACTTTGACTGCAAACGCTGCAACTGCGCAGCAACCCTCTATCTCGCCGGATGCTGCCGGTGAGGTGTATGCCGTTCGCGGCGAAATCGCGCTGGCTGCTGCTCTGGCCCTGAACGACGTGATCGAAATGGTGAAACTGCCGGCCGATTGCGTGCCGGTGGACTTCATCATCGACACTGACGATCTGGACTCTGGCGCAACCCCAGCGCTGGCAATGGCTGTTGGCTTCACTGCTGGCACCAATGCCGAGTTCCGTGCTGCTGCTGCCGTCGGCCAAGCCGCTGGTCTGGTCCGTATGGACAGTGTTCTGGCTCCGCGCATCGCTCCGACTACTGCTGATCGTGTCGTTGGCCTCAAGGTCACGACCGCACCAGCAACCGGCGCAACGACCGGAACCATCGGCTTCACCCTGCAATACCGCGCGGCCCGTTACGGCGCGTAACAAACCGGTGGGCGGCTTCGGTCGCCCACTATCAACTACTGACGCAGAAACCATAAGGAGTGGTAGCTATGTTGATCAAATGCAAACTGAAACGCGAAGGCGGTTCCAAGATTAAGATCGGCGGGGAGGAGTATCACTTCGCCCCGGACGATAACGGCGACCATGTTGCCGAGGTGACAAACAAAGAGCATGCCAATCGTTTCCTCGAAATCAGCGAGGCATACGAGGCGGTTGGCGCGAAGAAGCAGGTGAAGGCCGTGCAGGCTCAAGCGCCTACCGAACCCGGCAATCCTTCTGGCACGACTGGTGACAATAGCCAGACTGGGGTTGAAGATACGCCTGTCGTTTCCGCTGCAGAGATCAACGCGATGGGCAAGAAGGAGCTGCTGGAGCTGGCCGCCGGTAACAATGTGCCGGTGAACGGCCTCGCGCCGGTTTCGACCTTGCGCAAGTCTCTCATCAAGGCATTGGGGGCGTAATTGTCTCTTCTGGCAGACCTCGAACCGCTGGTGATCCCGGAGTGCCATGGGGTTTCGTACCCGATAGTGCAGAGTGCTATCCGTGATGCAGTTCGAGAGTTTCTGCTGGAAACAGGAATCTGGATTGATGCTCTTCAAGCAATAAATACCGAGGCTGACGTTACTGAATATGCGCTCACCAAGCCAGCTGATTGTGAGATTGCCAGATTGAAGTCGGTGCGCGTCGGTGGGCGTCTGTGTGATCCAACAAGCGAGGACGCGCTGGACGAAGAGCATGGCGACCAGTGGGATCAACTGACCGGACAGCCGATCAAATACTACACGCGGGATGGCGGTGATCACATATCGCTGTTCCGCATCCCTACCGCAGTGCAGGAGATCAAGGTCCGCGCGGCGCTGACGATCAGCGAATCTGCGACGACTTACCCGGACTTCTTGAACACGAAGCACAAGCAGGCGCTGGCAGCCGGCGCGAAGTCGAAGCTGCAATTTATGACTGGCACGCCATGGGAAAACCCAAGTGCGGCATTGAACAATGCGGCCTTTTTCCAGAAGGCGAAGGATTCAGCAGCAACCGATGTCTTTCATGGGATGAACGGCACGGCGCGCAGGGTGAAGGCTCGATTCATTTAAGGGGGATGTATGGCGGTCACGAAGGTTATTGAACTAATCCGGCGCGCAGAAAAGATATTGAACGATGAGGGGGCGGTGCGGTGGACGAGACTGGAGTTGCAAGACTGGATCAATGACGCCTATAAAGAAGTTGTTTTATTGCGGCCAGATGCAAATTCGCAGACCGCCACCGTCACGCTTGCAGCCGGGACGCGGCAGAGATTAAGCGACGCAGGCACGATCAACCTACCTACCGCCATACGCGTTCTGGATGTGATCCGCAACATGGCGGCGACATCAAACAAGCGCGCCGTGCGTTTTGTTGATCGAAGGGTTCTTGACGATCAACTGCCTGGGTGGCATTCAGAAACAGAATCCGTGAATATCGTTCATTGGATGTTCGACATCCTCACCCCTAAAGAATTCTTGGTTTACCCACCTGCCACGGCACTTGCGCAGATCGAACTTGTTTATTCGAGTGTGCCTGCATCTCATGCGCTTAGTGCTGGCGCGCTTGATCCAGCCGGCAGCGATACGACCATCATCAATCTGGACGACATATACGCAAATGTCATTTTGGACTACCTGCTGTATCGGGCTTATTCGAAAGACGCCGACTACGCTGCAAACGGCCAGCGTGCAATCAACCACCTCAATTCATTCAACTCGTCGCTTGGCGCAAAAACAGCCATAGATGTTGCGACATCACCCGCGAACGTTACCCCAATGACGCAGCGCGGCGCTTAATAAAGGGGCACAGCAAATGAGTGCATGGTATAGAGCCGGATCAGTATCGGTCACAAACGGATCAGTCAGCGTCGTTGGAGTCGATACACTTTGGGCGTCACAGGCGGCTGTCGGCGATGCGTTTTCAATTGACGGCGACAAGCTGTATGAGATCGCTGCGATTACAGATAACACGCACCTTACGCTGCAATCAGCATATACCGGCACCACTGCCGGCGCGGTGTCATACGGCATCATCCGCAACTTCACTGGAACGACGCAGGCCGAACTTGCTGCGTCGCTTGCGGAGCTGCTGAATAGCTGGCAGACACGCGAGGACCAGTACCGTAATTGGCAGACTGGAACGGCCACCGGCGGAACCGCTGGTGATGGCGCGTATCCGATCACCGACATCCTCGGCAATACCTACAGCTATTACAGCCCTGCCAAGCTGAATAAGATTGCGTCCGGCCTGTTCGGACATAACACCTCTACCACGACAGGGCTAACGCTCGGGTATCTCGGAGGTGTGATGCTGGTAGATGGCGTAATTACGACCATCGCGGACGGCACGCTGGTGCTATCTGCCAGTTCGACCAACTATGTCGAAGCAACGCGCGCCGGCGTGGTGAGCAAGAACACGACCGGATTTACCGCTGGCAGAATCCCGATCCGTGAGGTTGTGACCGGCACGGCTGCAATTACCAGTATTGCCGAGCGCCTACCGCGCGATGTGCCTGTCATTGGCCGCCTGAGCAAGTCGGTTGCTGGGAACACGGACGTTACGCTGACCGCCGCCGAAGCGCGCAATCAGGTCATGGAGTTCACCGGCGCGCTGACTGGCAACATTTCCGTGATCATTCCGGCTGTTGCCAGCGTCTTTGTTATCGGGAATAGCACCTCCGGCAGCTACACTCTAACGGCCAAGACCGCCGCCGGAACCGGCGTGGCCGTCATGCAAGGCAAGCGTGCGCTGATGGAATGCGACGGAACGAATGTCGTAAACGCATTTACATCTGTGCCAGGGATTGGCGCGGCAGACATAGCCAACATCCCCGCAAACAACATCGCCGCTACGACAGTTCAAGCTGCAATCAATGAACTCGATGCTGAAAAGGCAAAGCTTGCAGGCGATTCCGCGCAGGATTTTACTGTAAAAAACCTTACTTCCACTGGCAATGTCACGCTAGGAGACTCCGCTGCTGATATACATGCAGTCAATGGCCCTATAGTGTTCAATCATGGATTTACTATTGGGGGCCAGTCTGTAACGGTAAGTAATATCGGCGTAGCAGGCACAGCAGGATTCGGAGTAGGAATCTGCCCCACTACACCAGCCGGAATGTTCCCATTAAGTAACGGTACGTTTAATCCATTCGATGCAGATTACGGAAACTATATCTACACCGATGGCAGCATCATGGTATGGATTCCTGCGTTTTACTACAAATACGGCACAGGATCTAATGGCTTGGCTGTGAACGCAGTGGACATTAAGCAATTAGGTTATTTCGTAACAGCCGCTAATTCTCCATTCAAGTCTGCTGCGCTATACGCTGATGAGGTGACTGCTGCAAATGCTGCTGGATACGCTATTCATCGAGCATTCTACGATGGCGGGGCATTGAAGTATGGCGTGTTTGTGGACAAATACAAATGCTCGAACAACGCAGGAACAGCATCGAGTATTAAAAACGGCAACCCATTGTCAAGCAACGCAGCAAACAATCCATTCAGCGGATTGACCGGCGCTCCAGCTAATGCTTACTATGGAGCAATAGCTGCCGCGAAGACGCGCGGCGCGAGCTTTTTCCCCGGCAGCCTGTTTATCAACAAGGCAATTGCTCTATTGTCTTACGCACACGCTCAGGCATCAACTAGCACTACATGGTGCGCTTGGTATCACGCCATAAACAATTTCCCCAAGGGGTGCAACAACAACGCACTGGGCGACGCACAAGATGCAACGCTTACATTCACGTCAACTGGGAATGCAACATACCCCACCGCCAACAAAACTGGCAGCGCGAGCGTACTGGCTAAAACCACACACAACGGCCAAAGCTGCGGAGTGGCTGATATAAATGGCACGCTGTGGGAGATTTGTATTGGGCTTACGTCGAACGGAACAAACTACTACATCCTGAAAACATCCGCCGCGATGAAAGACATCACCGCAGGCACAACTCTAGCTACAGACGCATGGGGCGCAACTGGCATCGCTGCGCTGTATGACAGTATTGGAACAACGTATGGCGCTCTGTGGGCGACCGGCGCAAACAGAGCAACCGCATACGGTTCAGCCTCTCAAGTGTTAAGCGAAGCAACCAGTGGGAATGCGTGGAATGCATCTGGCGCAGGTGTTCCGTTAGCAAATGGCATTGGCGGAACCAATGCATTCGGAAATGATGTTTTATTGGATTACAAGCCAAACTTGATGTGCCCCATCGTTTCAGGCTACTGGCTCAACTTGTCGAACTCCGGCGTGTGGACGTTGTATCTCCACTCCGGTCGCAGCTCCTCGGAAAGCGGCACTGGGTTGCGCGCGGCCTTGTATCTTTGAGCGATATTAGATAATTATAAACTTTAGAAAGGATTTCCACTGTGACTACTATGATTGCTTACCAAAAATACATTGATGCGCTCATTACGCGCGAATTGCTACTGCCAACTGATGAATCAAATAACCATATTGGCACTGAGCTTGCGACAATAGGCGGAATAACTTATGTCTGCCTACCGGATGGTGCAACACTGCCAGCAGATCAGCCGAAAGAGATTTCATCAACTATATCTGTCGTTACACTTACCGCCGAGCAGATTGCCGAAATCAAAGCCGCCAGCCCGCATGTTCGTCTAATAAATCGTCGGGTTGCAGAGATGATTGCTGCCGAATACAGCATGGCAGACGAGATTAAGCTATTGCGCACCGCTCCATCGGCAGAATCCGACGCATATAACGCACACACCGAGGCATGCAGAGCATGGGGCCGTACTGAAAAAGCCAAGCTGGGGCTGGCATGATTGGAATAACAGAAGCTCTAATCATTCTTTTTCTTTTAATACTTTGCGAAATAGTAGTGTCTATTAGCAGCATGGATAAAGACATGGAAGGATACTAATGGAATACCTAGCTAATATCCTCAGCGCAGTTTCTCAACTTGCCAATGTTATCTTCTTGAACGGGAATCCAAACGAGTCAATATCTGGCAGAAGCTATCGCGAGAATTGGGAAGTTCCGCTGCGAATAGTCAACGCCATATTCTTCTGGCAATCGAACCACTGCCGAGGTGCGCATCACAAAGACGTTGAGTGGGCAAAAGAGTTTTCTAAACTGTAACAAGGATCGGCAAATGACCGGGTGGGCTGTCAGACAATTCAAAGGTGTTGCGCCGCGCGCCGAACCTCGCTTGTTGCAAGACAATCAAGCGCAGGTAGCGACCAACTGCAAGCTGTGGCATGGTTCGCTGCGCCCGTTGCTGGTGAATCTTGCGGTTGCGACGACGCTGACCAAGCCCGGAACGATCCAGACAATTCACCGATTCGGGCACGACATCGCCTCCGATACGCAATACTGGTTCCATTGGGCATCAGATGTGAACGTGTGTCGTGGGCAGATATTCGGCGACGCTGCCGAGCGCACCTACTACACGGATGGAACGCTGCCAAAGGTGACGGACAACGCGCTGGCGCTCTCGGGAGGCGGCACTGACTATCCGAACGTTAGTTACGCGCTTGGAATACCGGCACCGGTGACGGCTATTACCGCGACGCCAGCGGGGACTGGATCTGGCATCGCCGAAACGCGCGTCTATACCTACACGTTTGTTTCTGGGTGGGGGGAGGAAGGCAAGCCGCAGGCATCGGGGTCTGTTGCCGTTGATGTACTACCCGGTCAAACAGTCGATCTATCTACAATGGACGGCGCGCCGACCGGTGCCTACAACATTGTGGCAAAGCGGATATACCGATCAATGCTTGGCGAGTTTGTGTTCGTGGCAGAGATACCTGTGGCGCAAGTCACCTACAACGATGCAATTGACGGTGAAAATCTTGGAGAAGCGCTGCCTAGCCTGACATACAACATGCCACCCGCAGCGCTCACCGGGTTGACATCGCTTCCCAATGGCATGATGGCTGGATTTGTCGGCAAGGATTTGTATTTCTGCGAGCCGTACAAACCGCACGCATATCCTCTCGGATATGTTATGACGTTCGACTATGACATCGTTGCGCTGGGCGCTACCGATACAACGCTTATCGTGCTGACCAAAGGCATGCCCTATGCAGTGCAAGGGACACATCCGAGCAACATGGCGCAGGTAGTTCTGAATTCCCCTCAGTCGTGCGTGTCCAAGCGATCGGTGGCATTTATGGCTGGCGGCGTGGTGTATGCCTCGCCGGACGGCATGTTCATCACCAACGGCGGAGCGGAACCAGTCAACCTGACCGAGCAGATATTTACAAATAGCGAGTGGCGCTCTTTCTTCAAGCCAGACTCAATTCATGGCTATGTCTATGATGACAAGTACATTGGCTTCTACAACAACGGCACAACATCCGGCGGTTTTGTCATCGACCCAAGAAAGGGTGACTTCACCATGCTGGACTGGTATGCCACTGCCGGCTACTACGACCCGCAGCGGGATGCGCTGTTCTTGGTGGTGGCTGGTGCGCTAGTGAAGTTCGACGAGGGCGCGACCTACCAGACTGCAGTATGGCGCTCAAAGATTTTCTATTCCCCGCATGCGATCAATCTTGGCGCAGTTCGAGTTGAGGCTGCCGCATATCCAGTTAGTTTGCAGGTATTTGCCGATGGCGCATCCATTGGAATATTCTCGATCACCAGCAAATTCCCCCAGCGATTGCCGTCTGGATTCATGGCGAACACATGGGAATTTGAGGTTACTTCAGTTGTCGAGGTATTTTCAGTGGCAATGGCGCAATCAATGATGGAACTGGCAAATGGCTAAGTGGGGCGGATTAGGATCCATTACTTCGGCGCTTCCTTCTGACCTGCGCAACTTCCTGCAGCGTGTGAGGGAAACGCTTGATCTGGCCATGGCCGGTGCGAATCGGTTTGTTACGGTCAACGATCTGGTGTCCGGTAACGTCGCCGCCACCGATGCGCGCGGCAATGTCATCGCGCTAGATTCTGCGCTGTACGACGCCACACCTCCGCCAGCGCCGACCGGGTTGGTTACTGCCGGCGCACTCACCACCATCATGCTGCAGTGGGATACGCCGGGCTATGGCAACCACGCACACACTGAAATATGGCGCGCTGCGACGGACAACCTCGGCGTGGCTGCGCTGATCGGCACGGCCAGCGGCGTGCTGTATGCGGATTCGGTAGATGCCGGATCGTCGTATTTTTATTGGGCGCGCTTCGTTTCGCGCGCCTCAATTGAGGGCGCATACAACGCAACGGCCGGCGTGAATGGCACTACCAGCCAAGACCCGACCGAGTTGTTGGCCATCCTCACCGACCAGATCACTTCCAGCCAGCTCCACGCGACGCTTGGCAGTCGGATCAACCTGATCGACGCGGTGAATACCGGGCTGGTGACGCAGGTAGGCACAGCAAGCCAGTCCATCGACGACATGGCCGCCGCGCTGATTCAATCCACGCTGGACAAGGCCGACTTGCTGGACAGGTTGGCACGCGAGCGCGCGATCAGCGACGCGACGGTAACGATCGATCCGCTAACCGGCTCGGTGACGCTGCTGGCCGAGGCGGCAATCACGACCGATGTAGAGGCGCGGATCACGACAGTAGAGACATCGGTAAACGCTGCGGCCGGAACGGCCAATACCGCGATCTCACGCCTAGATGTCATCGGCACGGTCGATGAGTTTGGAAATCCGCAAAACGGCGTACTGAATGCCATGAACACAGCGATCAACGCGAACACGGACGGAATCGCGCTCAAGGCAGACTCGGCGTATATCGATAGTGCTGTTTTGGCGATTAACGCAAATGTCGAGACTGCGGTTCTTTCACCTGTTGCGCTCATGCGACTGTTCCTTGCTGGAGGAAACGCCATTCCGATAATGCAGGCGGCGCATATCAGAGTGGCGAATGCCGAGCAGACACTAACGACGCACACAGATCAACTTGTAGCCGAAGCGCAGGCAAGGCTGACGCTGGCGGCGCTGGTGGATCAGAACATCGCGGCAATACTGAGCGAGCAGACTGCCAGAGCTGATGCTGATTCTGCGTTGGCGTCTGACATAACGCAGGTTCAGGCTCGACTCGACACCGGTGACTACGCTGCGGTCAAGGAAGAATCATCTGCCAGCGCCAGCGCGATTACCGGGCTGTCGGCCGAATATAGCCTCAAGCTGGATGTAAACGGGTATGTTTCTGGGTATGGCACTGTCAACGATGGAACCAGCAGCGAGTTCCTGATCGCAACCGATAAGTTCGGGATCGTCGCTCCGACGCTGAATTCTGACACTGAGCCGGCGACCAAGTATCACGGCCTGATCTGGAAGAACACCAGCGCAAGTACGGTTGCCGGCGTTCTGGCTGGGGAGTCGAGGCGCTGGGTTGTTGTAGGGGGCGCTGGATCATGGCAGCCGGTCGGCTTTGGTGCGATGCCATTTGCCGTGCTGACTACTGCAGCGACTATCAACGGGGTGGCGTTCCAGCCCGGCGTGTACATAGATGGGGCAAGTATCGTCGAGGCGTCTATCGGTACAGCGCAGATCGGTACGGCAGCCGTGGATTCAGCCAGTATTGCTAATGGCGCGATACACGACATCCATGTTAATGACCTTGCGGCCAGCAAGATAACCACTGGCACATTACAGGCGAGCCAGCAGATCAGTGTCGGCGATTCTGTGGTTATCAACGGTGCTGGGCATATCAGGACATTCGGGGCTGGCAACGTCGGGGCCAGAGACTACAGCAGCCTTGAGTCCGGTAACCTGTACCTATACAGGTACATCGTGAATACCGGCCAAACAGTGCAGTACAACTACCTTTCCCGTATGGAATCCGGTATCGCCAACAGCGGCGACACGGTTGCCATTCCGGGGTATTTCAGGAACCAGCCGAAGGTGATGGTTTCCCCCGCCGGGATTGGCTTGTATAAGCAGGCATACGCGAATCAGGATCAGTCGCTTACCTGCGCGGCAACAAACATTTCCGAAACATCGTCTGGATCTGCGCAGTGGGCATTCGATGCGACGGCTACTCTCACGCTCGGCTCGAACACCGGAACTGCCGTCGTGAACTCATCGTCTGGAGCCATATCTTCCAATACTTACAACTCGGCTCACCAGACTACCCCGGCGAATTGCGCAAGCACTACGGTTAGCATCAGCTTACTATCTGTGCGTGGAAACGGGATCAGCCAGTACCTTTACAGGCAAGTATCATGGCGCATCGGGTATAGAGTTTCTGGTAGCGGATCGGCTTATAGCTTCACAACAGCAAGAATAAAAGCTATTGGGGCAATCACATCAGGAAGCGTTCAAGACAGCGCCTTAGTATCATTCCCCAGCGCTAATACATGGGAATTCTACGTTGAGTACGTGGCTTCAGATGTCAATACATCGACTTTTGGCGCAATAAGCTACACATACTCTGATGAAACATTGAGTGGGCAAAGCGGGATAATTGCGCAAGCGTCTGCGGATAATTATCCGGTTACGGTGAATGGATCTGGCGGCAATCTTCCTGCGTCAGTAGTAAATACGGCATGGGAAATATACAAGATAGACTACACACTGCAATATGACATTGTGTTCTTTGCGACAAACTCATCTGGCTCCTACGACTATGGAACAGGAAATGCAGCAATCAGTATTCGTGGAACACAGGTTGCATTCGAGGAAGAGCCGTTCTATACATACACAAGCAACGAGAGTAGGTATAATGTTGTTGTTTCACATAGTTACACCGGATCAAATTTAGGGAGAGATGTAAACCCTGTAACTGCTTCAGCTTATGCTTTTGGCGGAAGCCAGTATTATGGGTTTGTTACCACAGCAAGGATTGACTCCCTCGTGGAAAAGATATACCGCAGGAATCCTATTGCAAATAGCACAACGCCATCCAATGAATTCATCTTTGACAGCCACAATTATAGCCTTTCGTCAGCACAAGTTCTAGCCTCTGGCTCGCTGAACTGGCTCGCTGTAGGTATGTAATTTCCCCTTGAATTTCCCGCTGAATCAGGTAGAAGTTAAGCGCAATTCAACCTATCTGGATTGCCGAAATGGATAGCAGCGCCTCCACTCAGAACGGCCTTCAAGCGTTCCATGGTCTTGTACAGCAGGGGCCAACCGACCTTTCGCCAAAGGGTGTCGAGCGCATCGAGCGCGCCATCCTCGCCAGCGACATGCCGAAGATCGACTTCCATGTAGAGCATCACTTCTCAAATGGCGTCTATGCGCGTGAGTTGCATATCCCCGCCGGCACAATCCTGACCGGGAAAATCCACAAACATCAAAACCTGAACATTTTGCTGAAGGGCGAAATGTCCGTTCTAACAGAGAACGGCATTGTGCGCGTCAAAGCGCCTTTTACCATCGTATCGCCGCCAGGCACCAAGCGCATCGCGTTTGCGCATGAGGATTGCATCTGGACGACGATCCACGGAACGGACGAAACGGACGTTGCTGTGATCGAGCGCGAATTCACTGCTGACTCGGCAGATGAATATGCTTTGTTCGTCGATCAGCAACTCAAATTAGGAGGGGAATAGCTATGGCATGGGTTGCAGTTGGCGCTGGTGTGGTTGGATATGCGCTGGGCGGTGGCGGCGGTGGTGGCGGAAGCGCTCCAGGTATCGATCCGCTGGTCGGGCAAGCGGCAATGAAAAATGCCGATCTGGCCGAAGAATCACTCAATTGGTACAAGAAAACTTACGCCAATGACATCAAGCCTCGTCAGGAGGCGATGGACAAGCTGAACACGCAAGTCACAGAAGATTATCTGGACACGTCCAAGATAAACAAGGATCGATCTTCCCAGCAATGGGATCGCTTCGTCAGCACATTCCAGCCCGTAGAGGATCAGACCGTATCTGACGCGGTTGGATACGACAGCCCGGAAGCGATGGCGGCTGCGGCAGGCGAGGCGGCAACAGGCGTGCAGTCGCAGTTCGACAATGCCGGCGGTCAGCGCCGCCGCGCGCTGGCCGCGACCGGCGTGAACCCGAACTCTGGGCGTGCAATGAGCATGGAACAGGACGCACAGTTGCAGCTTGCAGCGACCAAAGCAGGCGCGGCGAATGTGGCACGGCGCGGCATCGAGGATAAGGCTATCGCCCTGCGGACCGGTGTGGCGAACTTCGGGCGGAACATGCCAAACACAGCCGGCATTTCTCTGAATTCATCCATGGGTGCGAACGGCGGCGCTATATCGGCCAATGGCACGACGAACTCTATGGCGCTGAACGGCATCAATACCATGGGCAACGGCTTCAACACAGCGATTTCAGGCAACAATTCGGCAGGCAGTCTTGCGCTGGGCGGATCGCAGGCGCAGCTCGGTGCGTGGGGCGCGCAACAGCAGGCCGACGCCACCTCGTCGGCTGGTCTTGGTCAGTTGGCCGGGACCGCACTGGCCGTTTATTGATCCATGCGCGTACTGCAATTTTCTGGCGGCAAGGACTCAATCGCACTGCTTCTGCTGTTGCGGGATCAGTTGAGCGACATCACGGTGATGTGGACCAATGCCGGCGACCCATTCCCCGAGACGGTTGCGCAGATGGAGAAGGTGCGGTCGATGTGCCAGAACTTCGTGGAGGTGAAAGGTGCGCAGCCTGAAGTGATCGCTGGCGGAGGTTACCCGGTAGATGTCCTGCCATTGCTCAATCACCGGCAGATCGGCGCGCGAACCTCTCAGAGCAAGCCGCTGCTGCAGGGGTTTCTTGAGTGCTGCACCAATAGCTTGTTCATCCCGATGCACCAGAAGTGCGTGGAGCTTGGTGCGACCACGATCATTCGCGGCCAGAAGGCGTCGGATCGACTCAAGGGGCCGTTGCGTAACGGCGACGTTGTGGATGGCATCGAGTACCTGTTCCCGCTTGAAGATTGGACGGATGAGCAGGTGATGGCGTTCGTCAAAGATAGCGACCTGCTGCCGGGGCACTACAGCGAAGGAGGCACTGGCCTTGATTGCATGCACTGCACGGCGTACCTCGCTGACAACGGGTGGAAGGTCGGGTATTTGCAGCGCAACCATCCGGCGGTTGGTCGAGAGGTGCTGCGGCGTCTTGTGCTGATAAATCAGGAGGTCGCTGCGGAGACGCAGAATCTCGAATCATTGATAAGGAGCGGCGAACATGGGCTTTAATCTTGGGGCATTTGCAGGCGGTGCCGCGCAGGGTGTGACGCGCGGCATGGAAGCGAGAAAGGGTATTGCGGACGCAGAGTTCACCGAGAAGGAGCGTGCGCGCAAAGAAGCCGAGTGGAAGAAAGACGACGAATGGCAGAAGAAGCGGTCGGCGTATCAGACTACTGCGCAAAAATACCAAGCCTCGCAGGAGGCTTACAACAAGGCGGTGATGGAGAATCCAGCCGCTGCCGCAACACTGCCGAAGCCTGCCGCACCCGGCCTTCACGATGAGTTCAAGGATATTGTTGAACTGACGCGCATCGATGTTGCTCACGGAAAGAAGGGCGCTGATGCGCTCTTCCCGATGATCCAGAACCTCAAGCGCATGGAAGATGAAGGGCTGACGCAAACGCTTCAGCAGGCGCTTGCCGGCGACACGCAGGGCGCTCTGAAAACCTTTGCAAGCACAGGCGAGAAGCGCGACATCGAAGGGATCAGGTTCGAGCCGTCGGAGTTCGATCCGGGCAATGGCATGAAGCCTATCAAGTCAATGGTGATGGTATTCCCGGACGGGCGGCGCATGGATGCTGCGGGTACGTTGTGGGCGCAACAGCAGGCGAAGGATCTGGTCAGTAGTGTCGTGAACCAGCAAAAACTGAAAAACGACACGACGCGCACCGAAGCGACCGTGGCTCACCAGCAGGGAACGCTTGGTGAGACGGTGCGCCACAACAAGGCGAGCGAGCAGATATTGGCAAACAAGGCAGCTGCAGGCGGCGACACGACCGCTGAGATCAAGAATGCGCAGGCTTTCTTCCCTGACCTATATAAAGAAAATCCAGCGAAGGCGCTTGCCGCATTCCGGGAGACTCTCTCTGGAGAAATGACGGCAGCTAATGTACGCAAATCGCTGATGAACATTTATGAAGATAGGATGAAAGGCGGATACCCGAAGGGAGTGGGGGAATCGCGGGCTGCACGCGATGCGTTCATAAACGAGCGCGTGAAGTTCGTGATGGGTAAAGCGCAAGAAGGTGGCGGCTCTTCGCCGTCGCCAACCCCAAAGCCCGGCGATGTCCGTGGCGGGTATAGATTCAAAGGCGGCGATCCGAACAACAAAGCAAGCTGGGAGGCAATCTGATGGGTAATCCATGGGAAGAAAAATACGCGCCTGCCGGATCTGACGCGGAGCCGTGGAACGATTCATACATCATCGGTGATGAAGG
>Ga0210049_1003198_pt1 | contig 14859 bp, 6 predicted proteins | sample CryGeyCG2014_300_2_FD_183964 | JGI IMG/M metagenome (GOLD analysis project Ga0210049, IMG submission 183964) | Groundwater microbial communities from aquifer - Crystal Geyser CG06_land_8/20/14_3.00 (SPAdes) (version 2) | ecosystem: Environmental > Aquatic > Deep subsurface > Groundwater | place...
ACTCACGCCGGGATACACATGAGCTTCAGGGCCCCGATCCTCGACGCTTCTCGTGGGCTGCTGGCGGAGACGGTTTCGCCGCCAGGTTCACAAGGCTTCCGCGTCTATCTTGGAGCACCTCGTTGCACCACAGCCTGCGGTAGCGGTTGCGGCCGGGATCCGAGAGTGTGCAGTCAGTGGGTGTGCCATCCGTCCGCACTGTGAAGATGCGGCCGTCGGGAGTCCAGAAGTACACGTCCTCCCCGCCTGCGTCGGGCACACCGGAGGCAGTCCGCGTTACGTTCGGCGTGGCGTCCTGGGCGAGCGGCCGGAAGAGGACTTGCGGAATGCAGTAGAAGAGCGTCCCCTCCGGATGCTGGTCTCCGGGCGACGAGGGTGCTTTGCCTCCCAGCTTGTCCGCTTCAAGCCCGCATACGAACGGAGCCCAGTTCACCCCCGGCTCTTCCATCCGCATATTGTGCTTGTACGCAAAGCATTCCTTGGGGTCAGGCTGAGCCCCATGATAGAAGCCTGCAAGCCTGTTATTCACGCCCGCGATGAAGACCACTTCCTTCCCCTCGTGACGGTCAATGAGGACCCCGTCAACATGCCCTGGGTGCAGGTAGCAACGCGTCTCCCAGTTCCGCTCCCCATGCGTCAGCAGGACGACCTCGGTTGGGAACCACGCGAAGTGCCATGCAACCACCAGAATCCTGGCCGGCCGATCTGCGGTCCGGTCCACAACGCTGACGCGGTTCAGCAGGAACTCTCCAGAGCACTTGTAATGCGGGCCCGCCTTGGTGCCGGCGCGGTAGACCGGATCCCAGCCTCGCTCCCGGCTCCACACAAAGATAGACCCCCCGTCAGTGCCGCCACGCCCCGTCCCCACGACAACAGTCTCTCTGACCCCATCGCCATCGAGGTCTATCACCTCGGTCTTCCATACTTCGGTGCCGAAGGTCTGCGGGGGGAACGTCCCCTTGAAGGTGACCCTGACGGTTTTCTGATCTACGAGCTGTGCTATCGCGTGTGACGGCGCGACTGCGGGGAGACCAAGCAGCCACTCAATCGACATGCCCAGCGCGTCGGCCAACGGGTCGAAGTGTGCCAACTCTGGTTCGCTCACGCCACGCTCCCACTTGGACACCGCTTGCGCGGACACTCGCAGGCGATCCGCAAGCTGCTGCTGCGTCATCTTGAGGCTCTCGCGCTGATCTCGGATTCGCTTGCCGAGGTGTTCGAGTTCCATGTCATCCCTCCGCGGGCGCGTGTTAGCCGCTTCCCGGAGTGGCCGTTTCCCCCGTCACCTCCGGCGCCGTAGCCGTCCTCCGCATCACCGGAATCCCCCTCACCATCGCGCCCTCCGGCGTGTTCGCCGGGAACGCGGCGCAGGCTTCGGCGTACCAGGCGATGCTGGCGTCGTGGAGGCGCTTCGCGGTGGCTTGCAGTTCGGCCTTGGCGAGCCGTGTCTTCGCCATCTCGACCAACTCCTCGGGAAACGGCGTTCAACGCAGAGACGCGAAGGCGCAGAGCCGCAGAGAAGGGATTGAGGGATCGGGCTTCCGGCTTCGCGTCCTTGCGTTCGCGTGTGAGTCGGAAAACGGCGTTCAACGCAGAGACGCAGAGGTGCAAAGGCGCAGAGAAGGGATTGAGGGATCGAACTTGCGGCTTTGCATCCTTGCGTTCGCGTGTGAGGTGGTGGCCAACCGAAGGGCCGGCGTGAGCGATTCGTTTCACAACGTCTCCTCCGCGCTTTGCACGCAGCCAGCGCCGTTCCACAAGCCGGTGGCGTAATTCAGAAGAGCCGGCGCGGCGTCGCCCAACTCCGCCTCGCCGTTCTGCAACCGCGCAGCGTCGTTTGACAGATTGGCTGCAACTTGGAGTGTTTCGTGTGGCGCGGCGCTGCTGATCTGTGGCGTGGCGTTTCTGGCGTCCAGCACGACGCTGCATACCCAGGGAAGGACGGTGCGTGCCTGTGCAACGACACGGGTCCGGTGCAGGACGAGGAGACATGAATGCGGGAAGTCGAGCCATGCCTGCAAGGGGCGGAGATGCCGTGCAGGAAGCCGCTGGGAGCGTGCGAGACCGGAGTGGAGGGGGGTGGGGCGGCGAGTAATGTCAACCGGCGGACGGAGAGGAACCGCCGTTGGCTCGGGCTTGTGAGTCTGCCGGTCGCTTTTCGGGAGGAACCCATGTCCTGCTCCAACTCGTAGAAACCACGTCACGAGTACGGTCAGGTGGTCGCGCGGGAGTCACTGGAGGCCAGATTCCGACGTAGATCAAGGGCCTGATCACAAAGACTCAAAGGCACGAAGGGCCACGAAGACCTTTTCCAGGTCTTTCTTGGTGGCCCTTGGAGTCTTTGTGCCTTCGTGTTCCAAGCCCTTTCAGACAGCCTTCGGTCAAGGGCCTGATCACGAAGGCACGAAGACACAAAGGGCCACGAAGACCTTTTCCAGGTCTTCCTTGGTGGCCCTTGGAGTCTTTGTGCCTTCGTGTTCCAAGCTCTTTCAGACAACCTTCGGTCAAGGGCCTGATCACGCGCCCTGAGCGATCCTCATCCAGCGCTCCGTTCCTCCCTCAAGCGTCTCAACTCTTCCTGGAAGCGCTCCAACAGCGCGGCCGCACGCCGCCGCTCCTCTTCCCACTTCGCCCGGTTGCCCAGGAAGTACACGCGCGTCCGATACGCGCCGATCGTGTCGCTGAACTGGGTCACGCCCTCGCCCAGCGCGTCGCCGGAGAAGACCTCGATCACGTCCGCCCGGCGTCGCAGGTTGAACGTGCGCGCGCCCGGCTCGCGGGTGTGGATCGCCAGGAAGCTCTTGTTGGCGTAGACGATCTCGTCCGCGTCGCAGAACTGGTGGCAGCCGGCGCGGCGGGCGACTGTGCGCAGCAGGTCGGCCGGCGCCATGACGGAGCCGATCCAGAGGTCTGTCGCCTTCGGCGATTCGCATCTCACAATGGCCGGCTGACCACCCTCGACGAACCGCGCCAGCGTTTCGGCAGCACCGGTGCTGTAGAAACGCTCTGGCAGCGTGGTGTCGCCGGGGAACTGCTGCTTGACGCCGCCCGTGTCTTTGTCCAGCACCCACTCCGGCCGCTCGAAGCTGCCGAAGGCGCGGCTGGCATCGAAGCCGGTGAAGTACGCGGCGCCCGCCTCGGTCAGCTTCATGTTCAGCGTCTTCGGCTCGCCGGTCTCCGCCGCCAGCGGGAAGCCGAGCAGATCCTGCGCGTGGGATTCCGACAGCTCCGGCTGCTGATCCGGGTTGAAGAGGCCGGGCGCGTACATCCACACGAGGACCGCGCCGTCGCGGCGCAGGCGCTCGTCAATGAGCCGCCGTTCCTCGTTGGTCAGGCTGAAGCAGTTCAGCATCAGGTACAGCTTGTACCGTTTGGCGTCCGGCGCCAGGATATCGTCTAACTCGTAGTGATCCACCGGCGCACCCAGGCGGCACAGCTCCTGGACTTTGAAGGTATCGATCAGCGAGGAGGTCACCGGCCACGGCGGGCCGGTGAACAGACTGTCCAGATCGACCACGGCGGCGATGTCGGTGTCGCTGGTGCGGTCGAAGCCCATGGCCGCTTCACCGAGCTGCTGGATCTGCTGGAACAGCGCAAGGACCGGTGGCTCTTTGTAGCCCTCGGGCACCACGTCGTACCAGTCCTTGCCCATCTGAAACCACCAGCCGTTGCCGCCCTCGCAGAGCTGGTGCGCGAACTCGCGCTTGAGACAAGCCAACGCCTCAGGCACGTCGGGCGGGGGGCCGTGAAAGGCGGGGTAGTTGTCCGCTTCCACGAAGCTGGTGCGGATGTCGGACTCGCTGATCCACAGCTTGCCGTGCTTCTTCAGGCTGGCCATCAGGAAGCGGATGCAGCCGTGCTCCCCTTGCCCGCGCCGGTTGTACTGCGGCGGGGCGGACCAGAAGTCCACGTCCGGCGAGGCAAGCAGTTCCTTCAGCGTCGCTTGCCCGCCTTCGAGCAGCCAGTGGTTCTGCAAGTAGCCGTGGAACATGCCGACGAGCTGCTCGCGGTTGCACGCCTGCTTGACCGCCCGGGAGAAGACCAGCAGGCTGTCTTCCATCGCCTTGTTGTGGACGTAGTAGTAGTCGCGCACGCGCTGGTCCCTGGCGGGGTCGTAGAAGACGCCGGCGCTCGGGGTGCGGCGAGCGTCCGGTCCGGGCGGCAGCGCCGTGCCGAAGTCGGCCTTCGGGTCGTTCCAGGCGGCGCGAAGCTTGGCGACGTCACCGCCGTACATGGCGCGGAGGTACTCGCGGAAGGCGCGCAGCATCGGCTTCGAGAAGTCGACGCAGTACTTGTTGTGGTCGTAGTCGCCCCAGTAGTACCACTCCTCCGTCCCGCCGCCGCAGACGAAGTAGCCGATGACGTTCTTCGCGTACTCCGTCTGTCGCACGTGCGTCACATAGTGGTGGAGCGCCTGAGCCGTCTGCTGGCGCCACACTTCCGAAGCAAAGCTCGGGTAGCCGCGCTCCTCCAACGGGCGGTCCTTCATGGCGTACCACTTCTCGAAGTGCCTCGTGTCGCCATCGCTGAAGGTCAACACTTCGTCGGGGTGGTCGCGGGCGAAGTGCGGCGGGCTACAGACGTAGAGCCGCAGGATGATCCGGGCGTTGGGCACTCGGTCCAGGAACCGCTCGAGCTGATCGTCCAATCGCCGGAATGTCTCCGCTTGGTCGCCCGGCCAGCCGATGCCGCCAACCATCTCAAAGTGGACCTGGAAACCACGGTTGCCCATCTCCGCGAGTTGGTCCAGCGAACCGGCGCAGCGGGTGTAGATCATCGGTCCGTATGGCTTGCCGTCCAGCACCAACGTCGGCACGCCCAGCACCGGCTTCACTTGGGCCAGCGTCTGCGGCTGGCCCGTGGGCTCGGGCTTGAACTGCGGTAACGCAACCTTCGGCCGAGGCGGCGTGCCCTTCAACAAGTCAGGGTCCTTCCCGTCCGGGAGACCGTCCAAGTCCGTGTCGGCACAGTTGGGGTTCGTCCGGCGCTGAAGCTCGACGAGGTCAGGCAAGCTATCGCCGTCGGAGTCGATGGGTGGCCCGCCTCTGGTCTGGAACGCGCTCACGGATCGCCCCACCTCGCTCTCGATCTTCGCCAGCGTGTCCACGTAGCGCCCCTTCCCGGCCGGGTGCGGCACGACAGTCAGCTTCACCTCGAAGTCTGAGGTGATCTGCACGGGCTTCTGCCAACCGAATGGCTCGGCGTAGATCCACTCATGCTCCTCCGGCTTCACCGAATCCATGTAGAACAGCCCGCCGCCCCCCAACGTGTTCCGGGCGATCACCCCGATGCCGAAGGGCTGGTCACCCAGGTAGCTCACATCGTGCCACTGGAGGTCAGAGAGCCACTTGCCGGCACCGGCCGTGAGCATCGCCCCGTCCCTAGTCCGGCTGTTGCTGAACAGACCGGGTGTCTGCCCCGTGGCGCGCAGGGATACCGGCAGCTTCAGCCACTCCAACTGCGTCGGCTGCTTCGCGGAGTAGTGGTGGTCGATCTCAATGAAGTCCCTGAAGAACCGGTAGTCCGTGATCAGCGAGTTGCCCTCGGCGAGCAGATTCGGGTAGCGCACGCGCAGAGACACCAAGACCGGACCGGCCGCCGTGCGCTCAATCGGCAGCGCGCCAAAGCTCTCCTGCGTGAGCTGCGGAGCCCGCCCGACCCACCAGTGGATCCCGTCGGCCAGCGTCTCGATCCGCCTGTCGCCGTCCTTGAGGAGCAGCGAGGTGATCGCAGCGCCTTTCCGACCGTCGACCTGGGCGAGGTACCGTTCGGTCTCGACGCGCCACGACTCGTCGACTCGCGCAGCGGGCGTCACACCGTACGGCTTCGCGCAGAGGTAGACGAAGTGGAGCCGTTCCTCCCCCGGCGGCAGAACGGTCCCGGGGTCAAGCAGGACGTGCTCGCCGTCAGCCTGCACGGGTACCTCATGGTTGGCCCGCACGTCCCATGCGCGCACTGCCGCCGCTGTGGGCGCCGCTGCGTCCGGCAGGCGAACGGCGACGGGCCGCCCCACCGGGATGTCGGGAGGCGCCCACAGTCGGACAAGCACTCGACGCGTGCAGTCGGCGAAGTGCCACTGCGTGTCTTGAACGGTCTCGGCGTGCGCGGTGCAGGCGAACAGAATCAGCGCGAGGAACATGTCTTCACTCCAGACGAGGGAGGACTGACGATCAGCCGGTCCCCGGCCGTTTCTTGCGGAACACGATCTCGCCCTGGGTCGTGTTGCCGCCGCGAATGCTGGCTGCGAGCAGATACGTTCGCTCGGGATCGTGCTCCTTCAGGTCCAGCATGTAGACATCGCCCTTCGCCCAGGCGCCAGCATGGCAGTCGTGCTTGTCCACGCACTCTTCACGGGTGTCGTTCGGGTTGTCTTTCGGGTGCGAGATCAAGGCGACCTGGGAGGCGGTGAGTCCGAGGGTGCCGCTCTTGTACGTGAACTGAAGCAGGTACGTACCGGGGCCGGAGACCCACTGCGTCACGTCGATCGAGCGCGTCTGCGATTGCTGGTCAGCGAACTCCGGCGTGTCCCACGTGCCGATGACGCGGAGTCGGTAGGGCTTGTCCTTGTCCTCGAGGCCGCACGCCTCCATCAGCGCACCTACCCGGCCAGCTAGGCGATCGACATCAGCGCTGGTGGCGGTGAAGCGCCCCGCCGGCTCGGCGGGCACCAGCGGCGAGGCGATCTCGCCCCAGCGCGGCATCAGGTCGACGACGGTTCGCGCGCCGTCCTGCAGGAAGTCGAAGAACTCCGTTGCCCGGGCGCGGTCCTCCGCTTTCACTTCGGTGCCATGGACCAGTTTGCTGAGCACCCACACGGACTTGAGAATACGCGCATAGGCTTGCACGATCTTGGTCTCCAGGAGTGCCGGTTCGTAGCCGATCTCCTCCGCCAGCTTGAGTGCCGCGTCGCACTTCGCCAAGTCCTCGTCGAACTGCTCTTCCCGTTTGAACTCGAAGAAGATCCCCGTGCCCAACGGGATGCCGTCCCCACGGATGATTGCGTCGGTGCCCCCGTAGTGCTCGCGGTACGGGAACGACGATCCATACACGTCCCAGCTCACCGGCGACAGCGTCGCGGTCCACTCGGCGAACCTGTCGGGTTGGCGAATGCCCATCCGCGTCGCCCACGCCGCCGCGAACTCGCGCTCGTCGCGGCCGTGCGCGTTCCACGACCACTCGGCTGCGGCTTCGACGTTGAGGTAGTAGTAGCCGTTGGCGGGAACCGCGTACGCCACCAGGCACTTCAGTCCTTTGTCCACAAACTCGGTCATCCGGTACTTGATGAAGTACGGGTTCGAGAACGGCGCCACGCTCAGCCACGAGGCGGAGACGGTCGGGTAGACGCCGAGCCACCGCCCGCGCTCGATGTAGTCCTGCAGCAGCGGGTAGATCATCTCGCGCCGCGAGGCGTCGTAGGTCAGGCCGCCGTGGTAGTACGACACCTTCACGCCCTCCGGAATCTCCGCCAGGATCTTGTCATTGGAGTTGTAGCTCGCCTGCGTGAGCAGCAGCCGCAAGCCCAGGTTGGGGCACATCTGCTTCGCCTGCTGCCACGCCGCCAGACACACGCGGGTCTCGTTGACGAATCGGTCGTTCAGCTTGCACTGCTCGCACTCGCACCCCTTGCCCTCTTCAGAGAGCCAGATCATGACTTCCTTCACGCCGTCAATCTTCCCCAGCGCCGTCAGCCATTCGCTGACCAGCTTGGTCGCCTCCGGCTGCGCGAAGCAGAGGCTGTCTTTGACACCGACGGCCTTGAGGTTCGGGTAGCGCTCGAACATCCCCGTGCCCTGAAGCTGCTCCAGGTGGTGGATGATCGGCACGACGCGCACGCCGTGGGTGCGAGCGCGCTCCATGACCTCGGCCTTCATGACGGCCTGGCCGACGCCTTGACCGTCGAGTGTCAACTCGGCGTGCCGCTCCAGCAGGTTGAATTTGCGGTCGGCCCTCCACTCCAAGTCCTCCGACGCAGTGCCTCCCCACTCACCGCGTTCCTCCAGATCGGGCCAGTCGGTGATCGTGAGGACCGGCATGTCTACAGTCGCCAAGCTGCCCGCGCCTTTGAGCGTCGGCGAAAGGAGCTGCTGAAGGGTCTTCGACGCGTAGTAGAGCCCCGTGGGGGTCGCGCCGGAGAGTGACAGCCCGCGCAACTGCTTGCCACTGGCGTCGAGCAACGGCGTGAGGGCGTACGCCTGGTCTGGGTTTGGGCGGCCTTTGGAGGCGGGCAGGGCCGCGCGCTCAAGAGCAATGCAGAACCGGTTGAGGTCTGGCGTCGATGTCACTGGCACCGCCACTTCGCCCCCGTGTGCGAGAAGCTTGGCCAACTCGTCGGCCGCGCAGCGCTCCAACTCCGCTGCGTCAGCAGGCAGGACGAGGCTGATCTCCGCGACCGGGACTGTCGCCTTTCCAGTCAGGCGGATTTCCTTGGGTAACGGAAGCAGCCAACGCGTCCAGAGCTTCGCTTCGTCAGTGCCGAGCGTGGTAATCTCGTACGAGGAAGCCGCGGCGACGAGCAGCCCTGTGAGCGTTGGTGCGAGCACTTTGGTCAGTGTGGGCTTTGGCATGGTGGTCCTCCTGTAGCGCAGGCTGGGAGCTCGGCTCTGTCGCGGCGCTCCGAAGCGGTCTGACGCGTCGGACAGGTCGGACTCGTCAGCCCGGCGCGCCAACGCGGCACCGCAAACCGAGCAGCTACGGCAATGAGCCTTGCGCGATCACCTCAATCTGGTCCCCGGCGCCGAGGTCGTAAACCGAGTACTCGCCGCCAGTCGCGAAGTCGCCGAGTCGCGCCGGATCGGCCAACGTGAACGCGTCTTCTGTGGCGGTGCGCAGGCGCGTCACCGCGCCTTTGCCTTTGGGTTGCACGCACTTCCCGTCGAACAGTCCGGGATTCACCCGCAGCTTCATCACCGGCGTTCGGGTCGCGAACGAGCGGTTCCCAGCATCGACGCTCTTGACGACGCCTCGCGCGATGGTCAGCGGCATGTTGACGCCGAGCCGCCACAGCCCGTTGCGCAACTGCTCGACTCCTGCGATGGTGTAGACGGCAGGGCAGAGGTACGCGGGGTTGGTCACGAGCAGCTTGCGGCCAACGAGTGTCGTGGAGGGCTTGGCGCTCTGCGGCGAGAGGCGGACTGTGATCGAGTCCGTGGCGACGCCAGCCTCGACAACCTCTCCGCGGACAGCACCCGGCAGCACCAGTTGCTTGTCGCCGCAACGCAGGTGTCCGCCGCCGACCAACGCAACGCCGTTGGTTTTCCCGGCGCGGCTTGTCACGAGACCGAATCGCCCGCGGAAGCGGCTGGGGGCGAGGTCGGACTCGATCCCCCGTTCAGTCGTCTCGTCAAGGGCAGCGATGATATAGTCCACGCGCAGCGCGCCGTGAGCATCAACAGCAGTCACGCGCAACGCAACAGCGTCACACTCGGGCGCCTCGCTGCCGCGTGCTGGCGTCACCTTCAGGAGTTGCACCGCTGTCACCCGCGGCTGCCCGCACATGGCTTCGAGAACCGCCACAAACACAGAGCCTTGCGCCTTGTCGGCCGCCCGGTCGCGCACGATCACGTGACCCTCAAACGGGCTCTTGCCGCGCACGCCATAGCCCTCCGCCTTTGCACGGATGACCTCGCGGCCCGGCGAGCCGAGCATGTGCAGCCGTAGGCCGACGCTCTCGAAGTCGCTGACAAGCAGGCTACCGTCGGCCGTTTGGTAGGTCGGATCGATTCTGCCCCAGAAGTCTCGGTCCAACGGCTTCACGAAGTCCGCCCGGATCGGCTCGCCGCCTGTTGGCGTGAGCACGAAGTCGCGGTACTCGTAGGCGTAGTTGTAGTAGTGCAGGAAGCCGACGACGCCGTCGTCCGGCGGAGCACCCGCGGTGTCCACTTTCGTGCCGCGGAGTTCGCCGTCGAAGAACACGCTGGCCGTCGGGCCCGCCACCTCGATGCGCACGTTGATAGGCTTCCCGGTCGGCAGTTGCCCGCCGGCGTCCAACCAGGCGACGCGGCGGTTGCCGAGATTGGCGGGGTCCACGCCGAACGCAAACAAGGCGCGCTCGCGTTCGCCGGACGCCTTCCCCGTGCGGACAATGGTGAACTCAACGGTGAAGTCGTGGAAGGTCCGCTTCGTCAGCAGGTAGCGGTCCGGCTGGGACATCCCGGTCGTGGGGTGCCACGTTGCTGTGAACGCCCCGTCCGTCCGCACTCGCTGTACGTCGAAGAGGAAGCCGTAGCCGCCCTTGGTCATCGGCTCGACGTCTTCGCCAGTGAGCGAGCCCTTGAGCTGCTTCGTCCACGTTGTCGCCGGGTCAGCCAACTCGACCGTCAGCTCCTCCGGCTTTCCCAACGAGTGGAACAGGTAGTCCCGCGTGCCCGCCCCGGCGACTCGGAACACATCGACGGTGTAGAGCGGGTCTCCGTCTTCGTCCTTGACAAGGGCGACCGTTCGCCGGTAGAGCGAGGCATCCGGGTATGCCGATTCGCATGAGGCTTCCACCACGTCGCACAGCGGCTCTGTCGCGAAGTAGTGCAACCTGCCGGTGACGTTGCTGCGCTGCTCTGACTCGTCCAGCATGACCGTGCAGTGGCTCGCCGTGTCCGTCTCCCAGCCACCGTACTTGAGGTCGGTCCAGGTCGTCGGGTAGCCCAGGTCGGCGGTGAGGTCGTACCCGTAGCGGAACAGGTTGAGCGCGAGCTTGTCGGTGTGCCCGTGGCCGTAGGCGCCCTTGCTGAAGGTGAGGGCGACGTGTTGGCGCGTCTCGGGTGTGGCGCCGGCGCGGAGAATGGCAATGCCGCTGTCGTCGAAGAGGTGGGAAGCGCTTGTTTGGCGCAGGTCTCCTGACCGCGCCCCCTTGGCCAACCGTGAGGTTTCCAATGCGCCCTGTTCGGCAGACCTGTCCTTCGGCAGGGCGGGCGCGGTCGGGAGACCTGCGCCAAACTCGTCCATTCCTTCCGCGTGGAACAGCAACCACCAGTCGGCCTTTCCGGTCCGGAACCCCTCCAGATCGCCGCCACTCGCCGCCAGCAGCCGGTGGCGGTAGAACGCCCGTCCCTCGGGCAGTCGGAGCAGGGCCCGCTCGTCGTTGGAGTCGTACGGCGGCGTGGTCCGAAGCTGCCTGTCGCGGGAGCCGCCGCAGTCGCCGATCTGCGGGACGCGGCCGTCGCAGTCGATGTTTCGCAGGAAGTCGAACAGCATCGACAGGCGGTACTCGGGGTGGTGATAGAGGTCCAGCGGTGCGGGGTACCTGGGCGGCGCTGCGAGTCCGTGCATCCACTCACCGATGAGCAGCGGGGTCTGCGCGTTGCCCACGTTGTAGCCGCAACTGTCGTAGACGAACTTGCCGTCGCGGAACCACGAGTTCGTCAGCAGCACCCGCAGACCAAGATCGCTTTCCAGTGCCTCTGCGGCGATGTCGGCATTGCCGAGGCAACGTGCCAACGCGGCAAGGGCCGTCATCTCGTACATGATGAAGTCGCCGTCCATGTAGGGCATCAACCGGTGGAGGTACTCGTAGACGTAGCCCAGCAAGTTGCGCTGCAGGTTGTAGGTGAAGTCGGCGCCGGTCACCTTGCCGTCACCGTCGTGGTCAACGCCGCCTTTGCCGGCGAAGAACCGGTGCAGCTCGTCATCCTTCTCGACCTCGTCCCAGATCAGGTCGCACGCCAGAATCAGGTTCTGCACGAGGAATCGCTCGAAAGTCTGCCCAATGTACCCATCCTGCCGCTCCGACGGGCCCTCGACACAGCCGTCATAGGTTCGGTACAGCTCGGCCAGTCGGTTCAGCATCACCACACATTTGTGGGCGTAGCGCTTGTCGCCGGTGACGGCGTAGGCCAGTGCGAGCTGCATCACTGGTGTACCGCCCTGGTACTTCGACCCGCCATCGCCCTCGTACGGGCCGGAGAACAGTTTGCCAATCAGGAAGTACCGATACGCCGCGACGAAGTAGTAGCGCCTGCCCGGCTCGGCAAAGCCCGCCGGCGCCAGCCAGCCGTTGCCATCGTCGTGGACCGTGACCGACTCGCCCGTGGTCGGGTTCTTCACGCCGGCGCCGTCGCACCACTCTTCGCCACCCGCCTTGCACTTCCATTGGTAGGGCGCCTCAAGCGTCGCCGTGAAGCTCTGCCGCGCGCCGCCGTGGATCGGGCAGCCCTTCTCGAAGTTCGGGCAGATCGCGCGCGGGTTGCCGGCCGGCACCAGTCCGTAGATGAAGTCGTCGCTCTGCTCCAGCCACCAGTCGGCATCCTGCCGGATTCCGGCCGCGAGGTTCTTCGCCCAAGGCCGGGTCGCCACGTTCTTTCGGCCGCGCTCCACGTCGTCTCGGTCGATGATTGCCATGAAGCCTCGCGTCTTGCGCCGCTGCATCGCGACCGCAAGCACGGGCGCCACGCGAGCGGCATCTTCCTGCTCGCGCAGGGCTGCCGACTCCGCCCGGAGTTGCGCAGCGAGCGCCTGGGTGTCGACGACAACGGCCGGTTCCGCCGCTGCGCCGGTCACCTCAAGTTCTGCCACCCACAGTCGCCGATCCGCCGTCGCCGACGCTCCGTCCGGCGGCTGGACGAGACGGATTGCCTCGACGGGTTGGCGTGCGAAGCTAACCGCCGTCACCGGTTCCGGCTGCGCCTTGCTGACCGCAGCCAACTCCACCCACCGCCCGTCGCGGTAGCCCTGAAGTAGGAACCGCGTGGGCGTCAGCGGCGTGTCACTCGGCTGCCCCCAGTGCACAGTGACCTCGCTCACTGTCACCCGCTGCGGGAACACCAGCGCGACCGTGTGCGTGACTTCCCAGTTGTCCGAAGCCCACGAGGTCGTCCGCGCGCCCTCGCCGGAGCCCTCGGTGTTGCCATCGCAAACGTACCCGGGGTGCCAGCCGTCCACGCCCCAGCGGTCACGATGCTGGCTATCGGCGAGGGAAAGCACGCCGTCAAGGCGGGCGAGATTGTCCTGTGCCACGGCAGTGCCTACCGAGGCTTCGACGACGAAGGCGAGCAGACAGCTCGCGGCCAGTCTCGGCGCGTGCATGGTGGTTGTTACCTCTGGAGGTCTCTCGGGAGCCAGGGCCGCTTGCTGCGAACCTAAGGGAGCGACCCCGGGCAAGCTCGGGCGTCCGTGTGAGAGGCGCCATGGGCCGCGGAGTCAGGGGGTGTCCTTCTGTGCGAAGCGCGCGACCTCCTCAGGACCCAACGCCTTCGCATAGAACGCAAACTCATCCATCTTGCCCACCAGCCGCTCGTTGCCCTGGTACTGCGGGTTGGTTCCCACACCAATCTGTTGCGCGGCCGAGAAAACCTGCGCCGGGCAGTCGGCGGTGTGCTTCAGCTCGCCGTTCACGTAGAGCGACAACTTCGGTCCCTGCTTCACGGCGGCGAGGTGGTACCACTTGCCGTTCTCAAGGGGCACGCCCTCTGTTCCGTACATGCCGCCTGCCTCGATGCGGGCGAAGACTTGGTCGCCCTGGAGGACGATCCGGAGCGGGTCGTCCATCGACACCGCCCAGGCGGAGACGAGTTGGTAGAGGCGGTCGGTGGGCAGTCCCTCGGGGCAGACCCAGGCGCAGGCCGAGTAGTCGTCTTCGGGGAAGTAAGGTATCCGGTAGACGAGTTGGCTGGTCCTGCCGTTCAGGGCGACGGCCTTGCCTTCGTTGCCGAATCGGTCGGCGGCAGGCGCTACTTCGCTCGCCATGTCCAGCAGACCAAAGGAGGGCTTGCCGTCGCCGTCCAAGGGGGAGGCGACCATCAACCCGTCCTCGCCGACGGGTTGCGCGAGCAGCGCCACGTCGACCGTGTTGGGCAGCGCGGGATCGAGGGTGAACCGGCTGGGGCCGAGTTCGTTGGGGGTGGCGCCGTTGGCGTTGGTGGCCGCCACGCGCCAGAAGTAGAGTCGGTTTGGCTGCAGTTGCTCGCGAACCACTGCCCGGCAATCGCGCAGATTGTCTTTCGTGACCACGAGGTCGGCGAACCGGTCGTCCGTCGCCACCTCCAGCTTGAAGACGCGGCCGTCTCCTGCGGAACTGCGGTAGCCGGTCCACTCGAACAGGGCAGGACCGGCAGGAATCCGCTCTCCCTCCCGGGGACGCTTGAGGTGGAAGGCAGCCGGCGACGCGTTGACGACAGGGAGCCAGGCACGGTAGTCCGTGCCGTGGGCGCCGGCGGTGGCGAAGTCGCAGAGGATCACTTCGCTGCCATCGACCGCCTCCGCCCTCAAGAGGACCAGGGGCTGGAAGCGGCAGCCAGCGGGTGGGGTCGCCGGTTCGAGCTTCAGGTTGCGGACGTCCACCGGGGGAATCGCGTCCGTATCCATGCCGTTGAACTTCTGGTCGAAGGCGAGCAGCAGCGGCCCGCGGTAGAGCGCGGCCTTCCCGCGCTTCGACAGCTCGCCCGGCCAGTGCCGGAGCGACAGGTCGAGCGAGAGCTCTACCGTGTCGCCGTCGCGCCAGCGGCGCTTCAGCATGAGGTAGGCGCCTGGGGACACCGCTTCGAGGGGGGTGCCGTTGAGGGAGGCGTGGGACTGACGGGACCAATGCGGGATGCGGAGCTGAAGCGAGAACTCGGCGTCTTGCGCCAACCCGAGGGTCAGCCGGACTTGGCCGTCGGCGGGGTAGCGTGTCTCCTGCTGCAGGCGCAGCAGGGCGCCGTCTGCAAGCTTCAGGCTGACTTCGCAGGGCCCGTAGTAGTTCACGGCAATGCCGTCCGCCGTCTGCATCACGCCCCATTCAGACAGCATCCCGAGCCCGCGCGGCGCGTTGACGGAACAGCAGTTCAGCTCCGGCGTGCCGAAGCGCGACTGGAAGATGATGGTATGGGCCGAGGCTTCGCGCACGCCGTCAACCGGGGTGTTGTAGGTCCACCACCGGCCGGACGGGTGCTG
>Ga0210049_1003200_pt1 | contig 14854 bp, 19 predicted proteins | sample CryGeyCG2014_300_2_FD_183964 | JGI IMG/M metagenome (GOLD analysis project Ga0210049, IMG submission 183964) | Groundwater microbial communities from aquifer - Crystal Geyser CG06_land_8/20/14_3.00 (SPAdes) (version 2) | ecosystem: Environmental > Aquatic > Deep subsurface > Groundwater | place...
TGAAGAATATTTACACTTCTACAACTACGAGAGAATCCATTTAGGAAGATACTTGAACGGCATGATACCGATTGAAAAGTTTAATTATTATTTATCCACAGTGTCACCCTTGAAGGTTAACTGAACAATCTGCGTCGCCGCCGGTTTCTTGCGAACGAACGACAAATACGCTACTCTATATCGTGTCACGAGGGCGGTTAGCTCAGTTGGTAGAGCAACTCGTTTACACCGAGAAGGTCGGGGGTTCAAGTCCCTCACCGCCCACCAATAAGGAACTCAACGATTTTTTCGGTGGATACAAACGGACGGCGCAAAGCGCCGACCAAGGATTTTTTGGCGGGATTGCAAGGGAATTCAGAATTTCTGGCGCGCAAGCGCGCAGTGTTTTTTCGCCGAGGAGGAGGTGCGAGCCAATCATTCTGCTTGTGTGAAAAAGTAAAGATTTCTTCTTCGAGCGACTTCTTCTCGGATAACAGTTTAGCTTTTTGTAAACAGTAATCTGGTTGGTCAATCACTTGATCAAGATACCCCGTAAGAAGTCGCTCTAACTTTTCCGACAAAGAAGAAATCTTTTTCTTTTTTTCTTCCACACAAGCAGCCAAAGACGGGGCGGAGGAATTGAATCGTCTTGCAAAGCAAGACGATTCAATTCCTCCGCCCCGTCTTTGGGCAAAGAAACTTCTTGAATTAAGGATGATAACTGCTCATCTAGTTTTTCAGAACGAAGCGACATTTCGGGACACTTCATTACTTTAGATTTTTTTGTGCAACGATAATATGTGTATTCGTGAACATTGCCATTCTTCTGTCGCTTCGTTTTGTTTTCAGCAGTTATCATCATTCCACATGAAGCACAGGAAATGAGTCCGCAAAATGGTTGAGGTTCGTTTTGTGGTTTTCGGTCGGGTTGTCCACGAAACTTCAACATTTCCTGTGCTTCATCAAAAAGTTTCTTTGAAATGATTGGCTCGTGCTTTCCTTCGTGGATTTCACCACCATATTTGAATAGTCCGATGTAAAAAGGATTGGAGAGGATAAAAGACGCTTTGGTTTTGGAGATTCTCTTTCCGGTTCTTGTAGTAACGCCGGACTTCGCCAAAAAATTTGATACATCTTCCAGTCGCATATTTCCTTTGACATATTTCTCAAAAGCCAAGCGCACAATGCGAGATTTTTTCTTTTCCACCACAATCGTTTTTGTTCTACTGTCATTCAAATACCCCACTGGCGCTTGGCTTGGAAATATACCCATTCTGACTTTTTGGCGAAGTCCACGCTTCGTATTTTCGGAAAGAGAATCTACATAGTATTTGCTTTGCCCAAATGCCATATTCAACATAAATTTCCCTTGCGATGAATTGTCGCACCAAAAAGTTGGGAATTTAATGCTCGCAAGTTTCCCTGTGTCGAGGAGATAAATAATCTGTCCACCGTCCACCGAATTGCGGGCGAGCCGATCGGGATTCCATGCAAGGATGTTTCCGCCGAAAGTTTCAATTTCTTTCATCATCTTGTTAAATATCGGTGGAAAATGGGGATAAGTACAATAAAATCTCAGAAAACATGGCGTAATATTTTTATGCTACGAATCAATCGCGTCGTTGTCGGAATGAAAAATATTGTACTTATCCCTATTTTCTCAAAGAGAAATTATCGGCTTTTGAGCAAAAAGCGAATAATCGGTTCGAACTTACGGAAAAGTTTTTGAAATACAATATAGAATTGGCAAACGAGAGTGCAAATGAAGAAAAACTTCATTTGCACAAAAAAGCCGGTTCGAACTTTCAAATTAAGGATCGAACCGTCTTTTTTGAGCCACGCGGAGCGTGGAAAAACCTTTTGGATTCGGGAATTTTTGACTATCATCACATAAATAAAAACAGCGACCGCAAAAGTCGCTGTTTTTGTTTTATTCTACGTATTTTATGGGATTTTGACTTCCTTGTTTGAATACATGTTTTACGGATTTATCAATGTATTTCTTACGTAAGAGATCGTTTGCGATTTCTCCGTTAAACATTAGCCTACCGGGGGTTTCAATGGAGGGAATCCACTCACTAATTATATACACCTCTCTAAGAATTCCAGCATACACGGCACATGCGATTTTTATGGTTTTTGCACGCTGACCAACTTTCCAATCCTTCCTCGTTGCTTCATATAATTCATCAGCGGACATCTCATATCTATATAGTTTATTTATTCTTATCAAGATTACTGGTTCATCAAATATAACATTTGGCGCTTCGTATTCTATTTTAATATTCTTTAATGTCATTTTACCCCTGCTGAATGAATCGTGTCCTAAAACAAGATTGGTTAAATTCTCTATACCTATAAAGTCAATCACGGAACTTTCTATTTCGAAAGCTTCTTTTTCGGTTAGACCGTGCCGTAAAATAGTTAAACTAACTTCTAAACCAACAGATTGAATTTCTCTAATAATTCTAATTTTATTTGTCTCCTTTGTGCTAACCTCAAGGGCGCCCCATAAATGATGATTGATTCTATTTCCACGTCCTTTACCAACATAAAAAACTTTATCCGTTCGCGGATCGGATAAAAAGTAAACATAATACCCAAGTTTTTCAATTGTTGATTGAGACAGGTTATACATATATGTATTCGGGTCGCACATTCGTCATAGACAAATGGGTTGACTCCGATAATAAATTGTCTTGGCGGAGGGGGTGGGATTCGAACCCACGGAGAGCTTTCGCCCTCAGCAGTTTTCAAGACTGCCGCTTTCGACCACTCAGCCACCCCTCCAGTACGCCATCATCATAGTACCAAAAAAAGTTTCTATTGCAATTTTGATTTTTGGTTTCCAACAGAGTATTGTTAGAGGATGCGAAACAATATCATTCATGCCGGGGCTGATGAGCTCACTTATGAAATACGCGAGATCGTCGAGTTTGGGGAAAAGCTCAGGGCAATGGGCGTGCCGATCGTCTGGGAGAATATCGGTGATCCTGTCGCCAAGGGACATCTCGTACCGGAATGGATCAAAGATGCGGTCAGAGAAACGGTCGCTGACGACAAGAGCTTTGGATATTCGCCGACCAAGGGCGTTCTTGAAGCGCGTGAGTTTATCTCGAAGATGCGCAATGGTACCGGCGCGGTGCCGATTGCTTCCGATGACATTCTCTTTTTCAACGGACTTGGCGACGCCATTTCGATTATCTACACCTATCTCAATCGGGGGGCGAGGGTGATTGGTCCGAACCCCGCGTACCCGACGCACTCTTCCGCAGAAGCGGCGCATGCCGGCTTGCATCATCTTTCATATAATCTCAATCCTCATCGCAACTGGTTGCCCGATCTCGATGATTTACGCAATAAAGTGAAGTATAATCCGTCAATATCGGGGATACTCATCATTAACCCCGATAATCCGACGGGAATGGTGTATCCCAAAAAGGTGCTCGAAGAGATCATTGCTATCGCGAACGAATATGATCTCTTTTTAATCTCGGATGAGATCTACGCGAACATCGTTTACGGCGACGCTCCGATGGTGTCGCTTTATGAGGTCGCGGGTAATGTGCCGACAATCGTGATGCGCGGACTTTCAAAAGAGATTCCGTGGCCGGGGTCGCGATGCGGATGGATCGAGGTGTATAATCGAGAGCGTGATCCGGTGTTCGCGCGCTATGTGAAAACACTCGTTGACGCGAAGATGCTTGAGGTGTGCTCGACAACCTTGCCCCAGCGCGTTCTTCCGAAAATATTTTCCGATACGCGGTATCATGACCACTTGCGCAATCAGAGTTTGCAGTACAAGCACCGAGCCGACGCGGCGTATGCGATACTTCGCGACATGCCGGGAGTTCTTGCTCCAAAACCCGCGGGCGCGTTCTATTATTCAGTGGTGTTTGATGATTGTATACTCTCCAACCGTCAAACGCTTGCCATCGCCGATAAAAAAATCGCTTTGTTCATTGAAGGGGCGGTCGCCGGTCTTCCTCTCGACAAGCGTTTCGTGTATTATCTTATGGCATCATCGGGAATCTGCGTGGTGCCGCTCTCGGGGTTCAATTCCGAGCTTGCCGGTTTTCGCTTCACCCTTCTTGAGCCGGATGATGCGATATTCGAGCATACGGTGCGCACCCTGATGGAAAAAATAAAAGAATACCTACACTCATAGCGTCAAGGCAACATATATATGAAATATTTTCTTAAACCTACCATACTTATCCCCGCGATTATTGCTGCGTGGTTTTTTGCTGGTGGGGTGGCGTTGGCAACAGAGCCGCAATCCTATCCTCCTGATACGCCATCCGCAACCATCTATATGTTTGGGAGAGAAGATTGTAAGTATTGTCGCGCGGAGCGTGAGTTTGTAGAGGACTATGTACGTCATGTTGATCGTTTTATCGCGCGATCGTGGTACTACGATATTGTTAAAGATAAAGACGCCAAAGAATTATTTGAGAAGATCACGAAAGCCAATAACATCCCTCAAATTTCTCCGCTCTTACTTGTTGGAGGGCGTGTAATACAAGGGTTTGCTACACCTGAAACCACGGGCGTGTTAATTATTGATGGTGTTTCGCGTGCGCTTGATGGGCATGATTACTCCATAGAAGAATATCTTTCTGGCGGGGATGTGCATAAGAGTGGATCGGGATGCAGCGACGATCTTAACACAACTGAATGCGCCGTTGACACATCTGGACAGTTTATCTTCGATTTGCCATTCTACGGCGTTGCCGATCTTCGCTCGTTCTCGCTTTTCCCGCTTTCTGCCGTGCTTGGTTTTGTCGATGGGTTCAACCCGTGCGCGATGTGGGTATTGGTAACCTTCCTTCTTATTTTGATGCAGGTGGGAGATAAGAAAAAAATGTGGCAGGTAGCGGGGCTCTTCATTCTTGCCGAGGCGGTGATGTACTACCTTATCCTCAACGTATGGTACAAAACGTGGGATTTTATCGGACTTGACACGATTGTAACGCCCGCGATCGGAGTACTCGCGTTTGGAGGCGGCGTGTACTTCTTGTACCGATACTTCAAAGACAAGGGAAAGCTTGTTTGTGATATTAGCGGTTTTGAGTATCAGCGGGGTATTGAGGGGAAGATTAGGAAGCTCGTCAATTCGCCGCTAACGATTATAGCCGCGCTCGGTGTCGTCGGTATCGCGCTCTCGGTCAACATTATTGAATTCGCGTGTTCAATTGGCATACCGCAGGCGTTCACGAAAATACTCGAGATCAATTCTCTGAATTTTTTTGTTCAGCAGTTCTATATGTTGGTGTACACGTTTTTTTATATGGTTGACGATTTCGTGGTATTTGGGCTTGCGCTCTGGGGATTTGACAAAATACACTTGAGCTACAAATACTCGCGGTTCTCAAGTCTCATTGGCGGGATTCTTATGATCATCCTTGGCATCATTATGTTCTTTGCTCCCAACTTGCTTGTGTTCTAGTTTGCGGTATATGAAATATATCGGGATTGATTATGGCGCCAAGCGAGTGGGTGTTGCGATCTCCGACGAAGAGGGAAAGTTTGCCTTTCCGCGGGAGGTGTTGAAAAACGATGCGGTGCTTAAGGAAAGAATCAAAGAACTCTGCAAGCAGGAAACGGTCATGCGGATGGTTGTCGGCGAATCGCTTGGCTATGACCAAAAACCGAATACGGTCATGGGGGGCATCCAAGCATTTGTTGATGAGATGAAAACGTTGCTTGACATTCCCGTGGCGTTCGAGCCTGAATTTATGACCTCCACCGAGGCAGAGCGCGCGCAGGGCAAACATGCTATGATAGACGCGTCGGCCGCGGCGATTATTTTACAAAGTTATTTGGATAAGATACAAAATAAAAATGGACACCATAACTTTTGATGATTTCAAAAAACTCGATATTCGCATAGGTACGGTCACCTCGGCCGAGAGGGTTGCTGATACCGATAAACTGATTGTACTTTCCGTTTTGTTGGGCGAGGAAACACGCACGATCGTTTCAGGAATAGCTGAATATTTTCCCGAACCAAAATCTCTTGAAGGAAGACAAGTGCCGGTCATCACCAATCTTGAACCGCGAAACATCAGGGGGATAGAAAGCAAAGGAATGATTCTCTATGTTGTCGGCGATGGTTTTTTAACAACACTTGAGCCGTCTCGGCAGACACAGAACGGAACTCCGGTGAAATAATAGCGTCGTTTCATGTTTCAATTTTGGGACACGAAAAAAGAAAATATACGTACATGGGCGGTTGCGCATGCTGAAGGTTCACATGCGCGGTTTTGGCTTTCAGTACTTTCTTTCTCGGAAGCATCGTTTTTCCCGATACCTCCCGATATTCTTCTTATCGCCATACTTCTGGCAAACAAAGCACGGCGTTGGGCGTACTGGGCTGCCATCACGACGCTTTTCTCCGTTCTTGGCGGAATATTCGGTTATCTGATCGGCTTCGCGTTTTTCGGGCTCTTTGGTGAACGCTTAATCGCATTCTATCACTTCCAAGATCAGTTTTTTTCGCTTAAAGAGCTTTTTGATCATAACGCATTTTTGGCGATTTTCGCCGCGGCTTTTACACCGATTCCGTACAAGGTATTCACTATCGCCGCCGGCCTTTTCCGTCTTGATCCGCTCGCTTTCTTTGTCGCGTCCATCCTTGGCCGCGGGATCAGATTTTTTTTGATTGCGTATTTGCTGAAATATTTCGGCGAAACGCTCTCCCGCGTGCTGTATAAGTATTTCAATCTTATTTCATTTCTTGTCCTCATTCTTCTCGTTTTCCTCATTTATTCTTTCTTCTAGCCGATTCATCAAGTATAATAGTGGTAATGAAGAAAGGTGTGTTTCATCGTATATTTCCTCCGCCGAAGTTTTTACAGATGCGTACGGCGGGACTCGACATATCGGACCACTCTATCCGTTATGTTAATCTTATCGACGCAAGGAATGGTTTTAAGATAGCGAGTTTTGGCGCACGACGTGTTCCGGATGGGACCATCGAGTCAGGTGAAGTAAAAGATATTGATGGGCTCGTGAAGGCTTTTAATGGACTGAAAGCGGATCTCGGTACGGCGTTCGTGAACGTATCACTGCCTGAAGAACGCGCTTATATTGTAAAGCTCCGAACGCCACGACTGAAGCGGGCGGAAATACGTACGGGACTTGATTTGCAACTTTCGGAGCATGTTCCGCTTTCTTCGTCAGAGGCGGTATTCGACTATGACCTTCTTGGAAATCAAAACAAAAAAAGGCGCGGGTATCTCGATGTTGCTTTGTCGGTGATGCCGCGAAGTTCTGTTGAAAAATATCTGGCATTTCTCTCGCGGATCAAGCTTTTACCGATGGCGTTTGAGATTGAAGCGCAAGCAACCGCGCGCGCGGTAATACCAAAAGGGGACCAAGGAACATTTATGATCGTTGACCTCGGTGAAACACGAACCGGCATTTCAGTGGTGGAGCGCGAAGTAGTCGTACTATCTTCGTCGGTCAATATCGGCGGACAATTGATCACCGTGTCGATCCAGAAAGCACTTTCGGTGAGCTTTGAAGAAGCGGAACGAATAAAGATCGAAAAAGGCCTGACAGGGGGCAAGCAAGATGATCGACTCTTTCCCGCGATCATGTCGGTCGTCGCCGCGCTTCGAGATGAGATCGGCAAACATTTTATGTATTGGCATACCCATAAAGACCAAGACGGAGAGAGTCATCCGCCGATAGAGAAAATAATTCTCTGCGGGGGGAATGCCCCGATGCATGGACTTGGGGACTATTTGTCATCGGGTTTATCTATGGAAGCGGAGCTTGCTAATGTTATGGTCAATATTCGCTCTCTTGATGAATATATCCCGGATATTAACTTCAATGAATCATTACGGTACGCTACGGCGATAGGTCTCGCCCTGCGCGATATTTCGTAAGTTACAGCATTTATGGCAAACCTTTTACCAACCGAAGAGAAAAAACAAATAAACAAAGAGTATCGACTTAGGATTGTTGTCGTATATATTTTTTCCATCGCGGGCATTCTTCTTATTGCGATCACTTTGCTCGTGCCGGCGTATGTTCTCTCGCTTGAACGTGGTAAAAACGTCTCCGATCGTTTAGCCACAGCAAAAGAAAATGCTAAAAGTCTTGAAGAGGGTCGAGATCCGGTTGAAATAGCGGAAGAGATTAAGGGTCGCGTCAGTCTTTTGAGTGTGGCGGAACCGCAAAAAATTTCTCCGCGCGAATTGTTTGATCTTGTCACGTTCCATAAACCAAAAACACTCTCGGTAGAGTCTCTTCTTTATAGCAGTGATTCGCAGGAAGTACGAGTCACTATCGATGGGATATCCCCCGATCGAAAAACACTTGATTCTTTTGTGAAATCCCTGAGAACGGAAGAGCGATTTTCCAGTGTTGATCTGCCGATTTCCGACCTGGTTTCCGTCATTGACATCAGTTTTTCGATACAAGTAATAATACGACAAGGAAATGATAAATAGAAAGAAAACGATCGTCATACTTTTTGTTGCCGTTTTGCTCGGTATTGTCTTGGGTGGCATATACTGGCTTGTATTTCGTGTTGTCGAGCAAAAAACGGCGGAGTCTCTTCAGGCTGAAAGTGACGTGGAGGGTTATTTGAATACAGAGGGTGGGATGGCTGTTCTTCAAAAGAAAGTAAAAGAATCTCGGAATTTGCGGGATGAGCTTAATACTCATTTCGTCAAGGGCGACAACATCGTTGCGTTCATGGAAGAGATCGAATCACTCGGATCGCTTGCGAACGTTTCTATAAAACTTGATAATGTTGAAGCTTTCTCAGAAGAATATGTTCTTGATTTCGACTTTACCTCCAAGGGGTCTTTTGGGGGGAACATGAAGCTTATCTCTCTTATTGACGCGCTCCCATATAAGACGAATGTGCAAAAGGTGTATCTGAGAAATGTCGGTGTGCCAATCAGCACTTCCGGTACGGATGCGCTCCCAGAGTGGGAGGGGAGATTTTCTGTTGAGATCATTGGATATCTTGATCGCTAATACATAAGAATCATGAAAAAGATCAATGTCGGCCATGTTTTTAGGAGAATGTTTGTGCCTTTTGACCGGGACAAGACTAAGATATCAATGTTTCCCGATCGGGATTGGATGTTTGTCGTTGTATTTTTTGTCATATGCGCTGTTGTTGTCGTTGGGGTGCATTACTACCTTTTTGTAAAATTGGCCGATCGGGCGCTGTTTGCCAATGATGTCGAAAACACGGGAAAGATCGATTATGCATCAATGCTTGATGTCGATAAACTCAAACAGGCACAGCAATTTTTTGACAGCAAATCGGTGGCATTCGAAAAAGCTTCGCACGAAGATCCGTCCACGATTATTGACCCGTCGCTTTGACACTGGTATAGTTTCGATGATTTTTGCAAACTTATTTTTGTTCGCAAAAATTTTTCGCCCCCGTAGTTCAACGGATAGAACGAGGGACTTCTAATCCCTAAATCGAGGTTCGATTCCTCGCGGGGGCACATTTCATAACTTGGTCGGAAAATTCCCCCGCGCGCTTGCGCGCGGTGAGGAGGATGGGGTGGGCGAAATCCGAATCTGTTTTGCAAGCAAATGCGAATTCGGTGGGCGGGCAAAATGAGACGGAGACGGATTTGTCTCGCAATTGTAGGTTCGTTCCAACTTTTTTGAAATAGTCACGAATTTCAAAAAAGTTATCGCTTGAAACCAATTGCGTGGCTTTTTTCATATCCAAAATCCATTCCCGCAAAGGTTCGACCCAATTCTTTCTCTCCTGTCGAGCGGAGTCCATTTTGTGAGCGAGAGAGACTTTTTGCAAGAGAAGCTCGTCCTTTTTGGCGAGATAATTTGCTTTTGGAATATCGCCGTCAAGATAGAGCGTAATCAAATTGTCGAGCTTCTCTTGAGTCTCTCGCTCATTGCCTCTAATCCGCTCGACAACGTTTCCCGACGATACGTTTTCTTCTTTTTCCCATTCGTCCGTTTTTCGTGTCATGTAGTCAATCCAGTCGTCGGGAAGCGTGATTTGTTGAAGCCGAACTCTCACTTGAGAGACGAGCTTTTCTTCTCGCAAATACCCTTGTCCACATTTTCCATTCTTTTTCGTGCAACGATAATAGCGATACAAACCGCCATGACCTTTTGCCCATTGCGCGGTTATCATTCCTCCGCACTCGCCACAACGAAAAAGTCCGGTAAATGGAAAATTGTGATGTTTCTTTGATTTGCGAGGTTTGGCTCGTTCTCTCAATCTTTTCTGCACGGCTTCAAACAAATCGGGAGAAAGAATTGGCGCAAATGTGCCGTCATACCATTCGCCGTGATGCTTTACAAAACCGAGGTATGCCCGATTGCAAAGCATCGCGGAGACGGCACATTTGCTAAGTGGCGTTCCATTGCGAGTAACAACGCCGTGATCCGCCAAAAACTGCGCCGTGGCGAATTCCTTAAAAGCGCGAACAACAAGACGAGATTTCAATTTATCAGGTTCAATATTTCTCGTCTTAACATTATTTACATATCCAAAAGGCGCTTTTGTCAGCCATTCGCCACGGCGCAGTTTTTGGCGGATTCCACGCTCAACATTTTGTTTTAGGTTGTCGGAATAATATTTCGATTGACCGAACGCCACTTGAAGCATAAAGAGACCTTGCGGGGTTGGCTCAAACCAAAATGTCGGAAAACGCAAAGAAACGATTTTGGTCGTGTCCACGGCGTAGATTATGCGCCCGCCATCAATGGAATTACGAGCAAGACGATCCGGGTGCCATGCTAGTATGCCAACACCGTCCATTGATTCTATGCGGGACATCATCTCGCCAAATTTTTCACGACCCGGTTTCTTTGCGCTTTTCGACTCTTGAAATTCCTGAAGAATTTCAAGAGTTTCTTTACGCGCGAACTCACGAAGCTCAAAAAGTTGAGCTTCAATACTCATAATTTGTTTATCATCATCCTCGGTGGACTTTCGCGCGTAGAGAAAATATTTTGGTTTGTTCATATATGTTTTTGGATTATGAAAAAAGAAGAATCCGTTGCCGTCTCATTTTTTGCTTTCCTGCCCGCCCACCGAATTCGCCTTTGCTTGCAAGACCAATTCGGATTTCGCCCACCCCCTTCTCCACACCGCGCGCAAGCGCGCGGGGGAATTTTCCGACCAAGTTATGAAATGTGCTGTATTACTCTGCTTTGCTCGAACCTTTTTCGAACAGCAAACGGACTAATGCGCACGCCCCGCGTGCGTGATGGCTTGAAACTAAATCGTACGCTCCACGAAAGCCCCGCCACCGCCTCGCTTCACTCGGTAACCCCAAAAAGAAAAAATGTTCCTTACTCTTTTGATTTTCGCGGGGGTGGATTTTTTCTAAAATGGAAAGGACATTTTTCTTTTTGGGGTTCTGCCCTCCAAGTATTCGGGCAGTGTGGCGGGGCGAAATGCGGAACTCGGACGGCGCGGGAGGAGGGGTTTGAGGGGAGTAATCCCGCGCAGTCCTCGCTTGGGCTGACGAATTTTTCGGCGGATAAAATGAGACTTTTATTTATTGAGCTTATCACCCCATTTTCGCATCTGTTCCAAAATGAGCCTAAGCTCGTGTCCTTTTTGGGTAAGGCTGTATTCTACATGCAATGGGACTTCAGGAAAAACCTTTCTTTCTATTATTCCATATTTCTCTAATTCAACAAGCCTCGCCGAAAGAGTGCGCGGGCTGATTTCAAAAAGAGAACGCGCAAGTTCCCCAAAACGCTTCTTACCATTCAATAAGTCTCTGATAATAAGTATCGCCCATTTTTTACCAATAACATTAAGCGTGCTTTCAATGGGACAAATGAGAGATTTTTTCTTATATTTTGTCATATCTCTATACTATACTATTTGTAACTACTTTACAATGTAAAGTGTATAACTTAATATAGATAAGGTCGAGGGTGGTAACCTTATAGCCAGTTAAAGAATAACAAACTAGAAGGTAAAAAAATATGACAGACAAACTCTATAAAGTCGGAGACAAAGTCCCGCAAGCGGGCAGGTATCAGTGTATCGTCTGCGGATTGATTCTTGAATTTCTACCCCAGCACATTGAGAAGGGTGTAGTCTTCAATTCTTGTCCGCTGTGTTTTGCCGGTACTGATAAAGGTCCAAAGAAACCGGATGAAGATATCTGGAAGTTTATTGCTTAAAAAATGAATTGGCTGAAAGAGTCTCTCACGACAGACCGCGAGGGACTCTTTTATCATTATGAGATGAATTGAGTAGTTATGAATATCGAAACACTACAAATTCCTATTATTGAACAAAAAATTATCACTGAAAAAACCTGTGAGGTTTCCTTTAATTTGTCTGGGAAAAAGTTTGAGTTTTTAGCGGGACAATATATTCGGGTTAGCGTATCAAAACTTTTTTATTCTGATCCAAAAGGAACATCGCGTGTTTTTTCAATTGCTTCTTCACCAAATGATAAAAATAAAATTTCAATAGCATTTCGCGATTCTGGAAGCGGTTTCAAACGGACACTGATGGAATTGCCACTTAGTTCTCTTGTTGACATAGAAGGTCCTTTTGGATATTTTATGCTTCCAAAAGATACTTCTCATCCTTTAGTTTTTATTGCTGGCGGCATTGGTATTACGCCACTCTTGAGCATGATTCGTTTTGCTACCGAGAAAAAACTTACACACCAAATAACTCTGCTTTATGCTAACAGAAACACGGAAAGCGCCGCGTATCTTGAAGAATTAACAACAATAGCCAAACAAAACCCGCGCTTTTTATTAAAAAATCAGTTTGGACGCATTGATGCGGATTTCATACGACAAGCTATTAAAAATCTTGATGAACCGGTTTGGTATATTGTTGGGCTTCCGACTATGGTCGCTGATATGCGTAGTCTACTTTCGCAGTTAGGTGTGAGTGAAGCAAAAGTTTATTTTGAGGATTTTACTGGTTACTGACTTCAATAGCTGGTGGGCCATTTTATCCGCCGAAAAATTCGTCAGCCCAAGCGAGGACTGCGCGGGATTACTCCCCTCAAACCCCTCCTCCCGCGCCGTCCGAGTTCCGCATTTCGCCCCGCCACACTGCCCGAATACTTGGAGGGCAGAACCCCAAAAAGAAAAATGTCCTTTCCATTTTAGAAAAAATCCACCCCCGCGAAAATCAAAAGAGTAAGGAACATTTTTTCTTTTTGGGGTTACCGAGTGAAGCGAGGCGGTGGCGGGGCTTTCGTGGAGCGTACGATTTAGTTTCAAGTCACCACGCACGCGGAGCGTGCCACATCATTTGTTTTGAAAATAGGTGTGAGTTTGGTACAATAGAAACACCAAATTGGACTTCGTGATTTTTTGTCGGGGGAAGCAGAGGTTTGCTCGCCCCGCCGTTTGATTTTACCGCCCAATTCCTTGCGAGCCGCGCCATTTCGCCGCCGCAGGCGGCGAGAACCCCCGCGAAAAATCCGAAAGGCGGCGGAGCCACACCGCTGAAAACCGCAAAAGAACCCGGAGAAAAACATCGGCGCGAACCATATTTTAATTTGGTAATTAGGGCGTTTCGTAACCAAGAGCATGGTATAATTTCGCTTGGTTATGCAGAAAAAGAACGTTTTCAATTGTGCGGCCAACTTTTTACGGGGCAGAAAGTGTATTTTCTGCGGTTCGTTCAAGGTCTCGAAGACGGGTCGAGGATATGTCCGGTGCAGGAACAAGAGCTGTGGAAAACAAAAGTCGCTGAAGCGAATCAGAACGGAGATCGCCATCGTACAAGGGTTCTATCAACAGCAACCGGCCTACCGCCTCTCGCATGATTTTGGCCTGGACTACAAGACGATTACGCGCGTCTATCAGAAACTCCGAGAAGCGATCTACCATGTGGCCGAGCTTGAGGGTGGCAAACTGAGCGGCGAGATCGAGATGGACGAGAGCTATTTTGGCGGCAGACGCAAAGGCAAGCGCGGACGTGGAGCAAAACCGGTAAAAACATTGTTTTTGGGCTTCTGGAGAGGGATGGCAAGGTCTACACAAGGGTCGTGGAGCATGTGTCCAAGGAGGAACTCATGACTGTCATTCGGAAGAAAACGAGAAAGGGCTCGGTCTACTACATCGACACCTTCCGAAGCTACAACTCGTTGAAGCGGCTGGGCAAACACCACCGCTTGAATCACGGCAAGGCCTTTGCCTATCGCGGAAAGAACCATATCAACGGCATTGAAGGATTTTGGAGTTTTGCCAAACATATTTTGTACAATTACCGCGGGGTTTCCAAATACCATTTTCCGATGTATCTTAAAGAGGTGGAATACCGATACAATCACCGCGACGACAATCTCTTCAAGCTCTTCATGAGCATCTATTTTGGTTACGTTTCGCCCTAATTACCTTAACATATAGTTTCCAAAATTTTATGGATACGAATTTTCCAAACCAAGATGGGACTAACCAATCAAGTCCTTCATCACAAACAGGCTCTCACCAGAAACCAATCCAAGTAGAGAATGTCCAGTACAACGTACGAGTGGGTAAGTTTTTTTCTCGAGTAGGGCTTGCTTTCATTGTCGCCAGCACCTCGCTTATATTTCTTGCACTTGTTTTGGCGTGGGTATTGCATGGAGTCGCTGGACAAATGTTTGGTTTCGCGAACGATGTTGTAACTGAACGCATAATCATACTCATCGCTCTTTCCGTTCCGCTTCTTCCCCTTCATCTCTTTAGCACAAAGCGTCTCAAAAAACTTATCGAGAATCCAGTTAACCTAGAAGATATAATCTTCAAAAAACACCTACGAAAAGCACTTTGGGGAGAAATAGTCATTGGTGTGTTTTATATTTCATATGGTATCTATAAAGGGCTAAGTGTAATTTTCCTTGATAAAAGCGGGGGTGCCTCAGAAGCATTTTCGAGC
>Ga0210049_1003203_pt1 | contig 14848 bp, 12 predicted proteins | sample CryGeyCG2014_300_2_FD_183964 | JGI IMG/M metagenome (GOLD analysis project Ga0210049, IMG submission 183964) | Groundwater microbial communities from aquifer - Crystal Geyser CG06_land_8/20/14_3.00 (SPAdes) (version 2) | ecosystem: Environmental > Aquatic > Deep subsurface > Groundwater | place...
GAAGCCATGGAGGAAATGTCGATCTAATCGGTGCAGTGGTCTTGATCCTGGCCTCTTTGTCCTGGGCTATGGGTTCGTTGTATAGCCGTCAAGCCCCCCTTCCCTCATCCCCGTTATTGGGGACCGCTATGGAGATGCTTGCAGGAGGAGCAGGTTTATTTCTTTTGGGTATCTTGACTGGGGAGTTCCATCAGTTGAACCTCGCTAACATTTCAGTTCGTTCATTGATGGGGTGGGGTTACTTGATTGTGTTTGGCTCCTGGATCGGGTTGACTTCGTACACCTGGCTTCTTCGCGCAGCACCTACACCATTGGTCTCGACCTATGCCTACGTCAATCCAGTTGTAGCCGTCTTCCTTGGGCATTTTTTAGGGGCTGAACCGCTCACATTTCAAATGTTGATCGCTGCAACCATCGTTGTAGGATCAGTGGCCTTGACAACAATAACCCGGCAAGCACTCTTGCAATCAAAAAAAACTAAGTGATAGGAAAATGGCATGGAAAATGAAATTTTAAAAAACCTCAAATTCGATTTAGAAAAGGGCGGCCTCTTTTATAAAGAGGTCCGTTACCTTCTGATCAGGCCTGAGACGTTAGTGACCTTTCAAAAGGCTATTGAAAAAGAACTCGGTGAGAAGGCCTCTCAAATTCTCTACCGGAGTGGATTCCAGGGGGGGCTCTCTCTTCAGAAAGATATCGAGAAGCCTTTGGAATTTCAGATGAACAAATCATTCACTTCATGATCAAAATGGGGCCCCAAATTGGCTGGGGAAGATTTGAATTGGAAAGATTCGATCCCTCTGAAAAAATTCTTATCGTGAAGGTTTGCTACTCCCCTTTTGCAGAAGCTTATGGGTCTTCACCCTCATCAGTTTGTCATTTCATCCGTGGGGTCTTGGGGGGAATGGCTTCCATTATCTTCAGGCGAGAGATCAAAGCAAAGGAATCGGCTTGTCTTTCCAAAGGCGACGAATGCTGTAGATTTGAAATAATGTGATGATTTTCACTTGACTCTATTCCCTTTTTTTAATACGATGTGTTCAAAAATAACTTCTTCATTCACCCCCTCCCTCCTTTAATAAAGGGAAGCTGTGAAAAAATTGGGAATGCCGGTCGGGCAGGAATATCTTCAAAGTTTTACAATTGCGGTCCTTTTGAAGGTAGAGGTAATAAGGCTCTGCAAGTAAAGACGATTATTGAAGTTTTTCATCGTGAGTAGTTAACGCGAAAATGTACCGCTGTAAAACTTTTCCGATACCCCTACCCGCCCTCTCAGCTTGAAGCAATTTTTTCACAGCTTCAGGGGGGTTGGGGGGATTATGGAGGGTGAAAATGGGAAAGACGTTTATGCCGAAAATCAGAACAGGGAGGGAATTGAAGCGAACTCAATCGGGGGGACTTCAGTGGACGGTCAACCATGTCTATAAGAATTCCGAATTTTATCAGAAACGATTCGATGAAGCTGGAGTCAAACCCAAGCATATCAAATCATTAAAAGATATCTCTAAACTTCCTTTTACTACCTCTAAAGATCTTCAGGAAGGATACCCCTTCCCTTTAAGGTCAGTCCCCTTTGAAAAGATAGTTCGAATCCACGCCTCCTCTGGAACGACAGGAAAGAGAAAAGTCCTCTGCTATACTCAGAAGGACATTAATGATTGGGCCAACATGTTTGCCCGCTGCTATGAGATGGCCGGATTGACCACAAAGGATCGGGTCCAGATTGCGGTGGGGTATGGCGTATGGACAGCAGGAGTTGGTTTTCAGTTAGGGGTCGAACGGCTGGGCGCCATGGCCATCCCCATTGGTCCGGGAAATATCGATATGCAGTGTCAGTTCTTAGAAGACTTTCAATCGACTGTCCTATGTTGCACCGCCTCGATGGGCCTCCTTATGGCTGAGGAAGTGGAAAAGAGGGGTCTGAGAAACAAAATTGCCCTTAAAAAATTGATCATGGGCTCTGAACGTTCAAGCGATGCCCAGAGAAAGAAGATGAAGGAACTCCTTGGCGTCGAACACGTCTTCGATATCCCAGGTCTTACAGAACTCTACGGCCCTGGGACAGGTCTTGACTGTATTTACCATGAAGGCATTCATTACTGGGCAGACTACTACATTCTCGAACTTCTCAATCCAGAAACACTTCAACCTGTTCCCCCTGGAGAGATCGGCGAGATGGTGATCACAACTCTACGGAAAGAAGCTGCGCCTCTTGTCCGGTACCGGACCAGAGACCTCACCAAGCTTATTCCAAAACGATGTTCTTGTGGTTCCATTCTTCCAATGCATGACCGATTACTCGGCCGTTCAGACGATATGTTTATCATCAGAGCAGTCAACATCTACCCCGGCCAGATTGATCACATCCTTTCCAACACAAATGGTGTTGGCAGTGAATACCAGATTCACCTTGACCGGAAAGAGGATGGCAAGGATTATATGACCATTAAGGTGGAAAGGGCGGAAGGGGGTAATTCGGCAGAAGATCTACCCTTAGCCAGTACTCTTGAAGAAATGATTAAAAAACAGATTCTCGTGAGCGGCAAGGTAGATATTGTTGACTACGGGACCCTTCCGAGATCAGAGCGAAAGAGCAAACGAGTCTTTGACAATCGGGAAATTTAACTGCTTCGAAAAGGAGGTGATTGGAACTTAAAAAAGGCTTGACGAGAGGCAGCAATGGTTGTAAACAGTATATGGTGAATTTAAAATTTTTAAATTCAGAAAGGAGGATTAGAGAAAATGAAACAGAAGAGTATATCCATTATGGCGGTAGGATTAATAGTCGCGCTCTTATTGGGGAGCAGTTTCCTGGCTCTGCCTGCCCAGGCCCAAATTAAATTGAGTTATGCAAACTTCCCGCCAGCTCCAACCTTCCCCTGCGTTCAAATGGAAAGATGGAAGACGGAAGTAGAAAAGAGAACTGCCGGAAAGGTAAAGGTCGATACCTATCCGGGTGGCACCCTGCTCGGCGCAAAGAATATGTTCGACGGGGTTGCAGCTGGAACGGCAGATATCGGGAACACCTGCACCTCCTATTTTCCGGGAATGTTTCCTGTGGTGGAAGCCATCGATTTACCTCTTGGATGGCCAAGCGCTACCGTAGCAAGTCTCTCTCTCTTGGACCTTGTTGAAAAATATAAACCCAAAGAACTTGAAAAATTTAAAGTCCTCACCATGTTCACCTGCCCACCGGCAAACGTCATGTCCATGAAGCCAATTCTTAGCTTAGAGGATATCAAAGGTTATGAATTGAGGGCCTCAGGAACAGGCGCAAAGATTCTTGGCTTGCTCGGAGCAGGCCCTGTGGCCATGCCTCAATCTGATGTTCCTGAAGCGCTACAGAAGGGCGTTATCAAAGGGAATGTTTCTTCACTGGAGGTGATGAAAGACTTCAAATATGCTGAGCACTGCCGCCATGTGACAAGCAATGTCAACCTCTTCGTCGTCTCGTTTGCAGTGGTGATGAATCAAAAGAAATGGGATTCTCTCCCAGCAGATGTGAAGAAGGTATTGGATGGCCTTCGAAAAGATCAGGCGATCTGGACAGGACAGTATGTGGACAATCACGTGAAAGAGTCGATGAAGTGGTCTGAAAAAACATATAATGTTCAGGTATACAAACTCTCACCAAAAGAACTTTCCAGATGGTACGCATTACTTAATCCAATGACTGACACATACTTGAAAAACGTTGGGGCAAAGGGATTACCAGCCAAAGCGATCCTTGATGATGTGATGAAGCTCAAAGAGAAATACAGCAAGGAATATCCTGATTAATTTCGCTTCTCCAACATTATCTCCTGAAAGGGGAGGCAAAAGCCTCCCCTTGCCCCCCTTTAGTCTCCGACCCAGAGCGGTCTCTGACCCGGAGGGAAAAAGGGGGGGGATTTGAAAGCTATTTTTTAACCAATGCCCCATGCCCGGAGGGCACCCTCGAACCATGAAAATGGTCAGAGGTGTCAGGCAAAGGTTACGGTTACGAAGCCCGTTTCGTTTAGTGTCCAACGGTTACGTGAACTTTTTGAGCCGAACAACGTTACCGAATGACGATACGGGCATCGTTACCCTTGCCGTAACCCGAAGACTTCATTTTCTACATAAACGAGGCAGGTGATGGTATCGGCGCTTGAGAGAATAAGTAATAAGCTAAATAAATGGTTCACCTGGATTGGTGGGATTGCCCTTCTGACATTGACAGGCATTGCCTGCGCTAATATGCTGATGCGACCAATTGGGTCCCCTCTTAAAGGCGCTTACGAGTTGGTGGGATTCTTTGGAGCTCTCGTGGTCGCCTTGCCTTTGGGTTATGCCCAGATTAACCACAGTCATATCTCAGTAGATATCTTAGCGACTCGATATTCAAAACGGACTAAAAGAATAATGGATAGCATTAGTTCTGTTGTATGTATGGCTTTCTTCATTTTGGTGGCATGGCAGAGCGCTGATTATGCCACCGCCATCTGGAAAAGAGGTGAGACATCAGAAACATTAAGGATCATCTATTATCCCTTTGTTTATTTGGTCGCCTTCTGTTGCCTTCTTCTCTCCTTTGTTCTATTGATCGACTTCTTAAAATCCCTTGTTCCCAGCAAAGGAGAGAGATAGATAGATGATTGGGATTATCGGTATTCTCATTCTTCTCGCTGTGATGATCGTCCTTCAGATGCCCGTTGGTTTTTCAATGGCAGTGGTGGGTTTTTGTGGATTATGGTATGTGACAGGCCTTGACTCAGCTCTTTCCATGATTGGGACCGAGACATGGTCTAATTTCTCTTCCTATGGTCTCACGGTGATTCCTCTCTTTATCCTCATGGGAACCATCTGTTTCCATTCCGGGGTGAATAAGAACCTTTATGATACCGCCTATAAGTGGTTTGGCCGGACCCGAGGGGGCATCGCCATGGCGACCGTCATGGCCTGCGCAGGGTTTGCGGCCATCTGTGGTTCCAATAACGCTACGGCGGCGACCATGACGACTGTTGCTCTTCCGGAGATGAAAAAATATAACTATAATAAGGCGCTTTCTGCTGGCTCCATTGCATGTGGCTCGACGCTGGGAGTAGTCATTCCTCCGAGTGTGGTGCTTATCATCTATGGTATACAGACTGGACAATCGATTGGCAAACTTTTCTGGGGTTCGACCCTCCCAGGAATCCTGATGACTATCCTCTTCTCTCTTACAATCTATCTCCTTTGTGTAAAACATCCGGAGTGGGGTCCAGGAGGTCCGAAAGTAACTCTAATAGAAAAGATCAAGGCTATTCCTGGGGCGACTGAGATGATCATTTTATTTGGCTTAGTGATGGGGGGTCTTTACACAGGCGCCTATACTCCCACGGAAGCAGGGGCAGCCGGCGCCTTCTTCGCATTGGTGATCGCTGGCGCTGTAAGAAGGAAGCTCACATGGAAAGGGTTTGTTACTGCGATTGTGGATGCATTGAAAGTGACATGCATGGTGATTGTCATCGTTTGGGGCGCTGTCATTTTCGGCCGATTCCTCACGATCAGCCGGCTTCCATTTGTGGCCGTCGATTTTGTTTCAACGCTTAAGGTGCCTCCTTATATGATTATGATCTTCATCTTGATCATTTACGCAATTGCGGGGATGGTGATGGATGCCCTCGGCTTCCTGTTGATCTCCATCCCCATCTTCTTCCCTATGGCGATACAATTGGGTTATGATCCGATCTGGTTTGGTTGTATTCTTACGGTCGTCACCACCATGGGAGCGGTTACCCCCCCTGTGGGGATATGCGCCTATGTCGTCTCGGGAATGGCTGAAGATATCCCTCTTTCAACCGTTTTTAAGGGAGTTCTATGGTTTATTCCAGCATATGCAGTTACTATGGCAATAGTGATAATCTTTCCACAAATCTCGCTCTTTCTACCGAGTCTGGTGAGGTGATCTGGAGGTTTCTATGAAAAAGTTTGATTACTTCAAACCAAAAACCCTCGAGGAAGCTCTTGCCCTTTTTGCCAAATACGGCGAGAAAGCAAAATTGATTGCGGGTGGGACGGATGTCATCGTCATGATTAAACAAAAGACGATTTCTCCTGATGTGCTCATCTCCCTACAAGGGATTCCAGGTCTAAATGAAATTAAATGCAATGGATCCCTAACCATAGGTCCGATGGTCACTCACCGGGCGATCGAGAAGTCTGAGGCGATCAGAAAGCACTTCTCCGCTTTAACCGATGCCGCTGATTTCCTTGGCTCCATTCAGATCAGGAATGTGGCAACCATCGGTGGCAATATTTGTACGGCTGCCCCTTCCGCAGATACAGCCACTCCCCTTTTGGTTCTCGGGACTCAGGTCAGGATCAAAAGCCTTAAAGAAGAGAGAACAATTCCTATTGAGGAATTTTTTAAAGGCCCAGGGAAAACCGTATTGAAGGCAAGTGAAATGGTCAAAGAACTACTTATTCCCAAATTATTACCTAATACTGGATCGGCTTACTATAAACTTCAGAGACGACTTGCCTTAGACCTTCCCATCTTAGGAGTCTCTGTTCTTATTTCTTTGGACAAAAACAAAGTCGCCTGTTCGGATATGCTTTGTACAGCCTCACCTATTTCATCTATTCTTCATAAGATGGAGGAAGATCAAATCGTTTGTAAAGAAGTGAGGATTGCCTTAGGGGTCGCAGCGCCGACGCCATTGCGGGCAGTGAAAGCAGAAGCTCTTTTAAGGGGTAAAAAACTGAGCGATGAACTTTTGGAGGAAGTAGCGGCAACGGCCTCCAAAGAAGCTCAGCCCAGGGACAGCATCCGAGGCGAAGCCTGGTACCGCAGAGACATGATCAAGGTTTTGGTAAAACGGATGGCGATGAAATCGATTGAGAGAGTGATCCAGCCTGAAGAGACGATCTTTCCTGAAAGGCTTTGGTAGCCCTCGATAGAGGCTGGAGGATCGTCTCGCAAGGTGAGACTTGAGGGAAGAGGCCGAACAAAGCTGATCGAGGTTAGAGGAGCATCCCGCAAGGCGGGATTCGAGGAGTGCCTTACGGCTTGAGGCAAAAGATCTTACCTCTAACCTCAAGCGCAGCGGTCCTCAAGCGCAGCGATCTTGGAAGGAGAATTTCATGAACAAACGTATACTTAGTTTCACATTGAACGGGGAACCAGTAGAAGTGGAGATCGAACCCCATCTCACCTTACTACAGGTCTTGAGGGATAAACTGGAGCTTATGGGGACCAAGGAGGGGTGCGGCATGGGCGAATGCGGCGCCTGTACAGTTCTTTTAGACGGAAAAACGGTTAATTCCTGCATCTTTCCTGCCATGGAGGTGGATAGAAAGAGCGTTACCACCATTGAGGGTTTGACCGATGCCCAGGGCAATCTTCATCCCATCCAGAAGGCTTTCGTCGAGTATGGAGCCATCCAATGTGGTTTCTGTACACCGGGGATGGTGCTCTCTGCCAAAGCCATCCTGGATGAAAATCCAAAACCAACAGAGGAAGAGATTCGAAGCGGAATCGCAGGGAATTTGTGCCGTTGCACGGGTTATCTCCAGATTGTCCAAGCGATCAAAGCAGCAAGTGGACAACAATGAGTTTATTGGGTTTCTTGGGTCCATTGGGTTAACTCAATAAACCCAACAAACTGTGTAAACCCAATGAACTAAATAGGGGAGGCAGTCATGGAAGAGTTTATCAACATTGGAAAACGAATCCCCAAGTTGGATGCAGAGGAAAAAGTTACAGGCAAGGCGGTCTATATTCACGACCTGAAGGTCCCAGGGATGCTTTATGGGAAAATCCTCTATAGCCCTCATCCCCATGCAAAGATCAAAAGCATCGATACCTCTAAAGCAGAGAAACTTCCTGGGGTGAAGGCTGTTTTAACGGGCTATAACATTCCTCCCATTAAATTTGGTTTTTATAAAGACAATGTTCCTCTTAAAGCCAATAAAGTTTGCTCTTTACGGGACGAGGTCGCTGCTGTAGCTGCCACAGACCTCGATATTGCTGAAGAGGCTCTTAATCTCATCAAGGTCGATTATGAAATCCTTCCAGCCATATTCGACCCAGAAGAGGCCATGAAGGAAGGAGCGCCTCTCATCCATGAGGAACATGTTGGCGGCAAGGAAAAGAAGCCGACCAATGTCCTCAACCTTCCATGGAGACTCATTGCAGGAGATGTGGAGGAGGCAAGAAAAAACTCTGCTTATGTGGCTGATGATCGTTTCAAAGTCACATGGGTTACTCATTGTTGCATGGGAACGAGTGGATGTGTAGCTCAGTTCGATTTGAAAAATAATCTCACTGTATACAGTATCACCCAGATTCCTTCTTTGGAACAAAGGGACTTCACAGATGCCCTCGCTGCAATGGGATTGAAGGGGAAAAAGGCTCGAGTGATCAAAACAATGATTGGGGGTGGATTTGGAAGCAAACTCGATACCTACGCCTTCGAATACATCGCCATCCTGCTTGCTTATAAGGCTAAGAAACCTGTCAAGATTATTTTCACCCGTGAAGAAGAATTCTTCGCCACCTCTCCCAGACAGCCTGCCATCATTGATATCGCTCAAGGATGTACGAAGGAGGGAATCCTGACTTTTCGTGACATCAAGATGACCCTCGACAATGGCGCTTATACTTCTTGGGGGGCCACCACACCCTCGGTCATGATGATGCCCATCTCCTCTCTTTATAAAGTTCCCAATGTCCGTTATATCGCTAAATGTGTTTATACGAATAATACCTACTGTCAAGCGATGCGTGGATATGGGAATCCTCAAGCCACTTTTGCCATTGACTCTCAGATGGACATCTTGGCTGAGATGGCCGGAATCGATCCTCTCGATTTTAGATTGAGAAATGCTAATATGCCAGGCGATGTGACGCCTCAGAACTTTAAGATCAATACCTGTGGTCTAAGGGAATGCATTGATGCCGTGGCGCAAAAATTGGATTGGCGACAGGTTCGAGGAAGGAAAGATGGAAGAGGAGTTGGGATGGCCTCCCTCATCCATGTGGGAGGAGGCGCTCGGGTTTATAAATCGGATGGTTGTGGAACCATCATCAAAATGGATGACTTTGGGACCGTCAACGTTTTCACTGGCGCCACAGATATGGGACAGGGATCCGAGACGGTGATCGCTCAAATTGTCGCTGAAGAGCTTGGAGTCAGGGTAGAAGATGTGGTGGTCACCCATTCGGATACTGATATTTGTCCGTGGGATGTTGGAGCCCATGCCAGTCGAACGACTTTTGTGGCTGGAAATTCTGCCAGAGGCGCTGCGAAAAAAGTAAAGGAACAACTCCTCGAGGTAGCAGGCAAGTCATTGAGTGAAAGTCCTGAGAATTTAGATATTCGGGATCGAACCATCTATTCAAAGAAAGACCCCGAGAAGAAGTCTCCTCTGGGAAAGGTATTGAGGGCTGCCCATTATACCGCAGGCGGAAGCATGGTCATGGCGGAGTGTTTCTATGATCCAAATAATGAGAATTTAGATAGAGAATTCAAAGGGAATCTCTCTTTAACCTACGCCTATGGAACACACGGCGTTGAGGTTGAGGTGGATAAGGAAACCGGTCAGGTAAAGATTCTAAGATATGTTGCTGCTCATGATGTCGGGAAAGCCATTAACCCAATGCTCCTCGAAGGGCAGGTCTACGGTGGAGCTACCCAGGGAATCGGCTATGCTTTGACGGAAAGGTTGATTTTACAAAATGGCAAGGTGATGAATCCAAACTTCCTTGACTATAAGATGCTCACTGCCAAGGACGTCCCCAATTTTGAGACCATCGTGGTTGAAACGAACGATCAATTTGGACCTTTTGGCGCCAAAGGGATTGGGGAACCAGGGTTGGTCCCCACAGCGCCTGCCATCGCCAATGCCATTTATGACGCCGTGGGAGTGAGGATCAAAGATCTTCCCATCACTCCAGAAAAAGTACTGGCAGCACTGAAAGAAAAAACCAATCCAAAATAATGGAAGGCTAAGGTCAAGGTTAAGGCTAAGGAATGTCATTCTGAACCCCTCGCTTGTCGTCATTCTGAAGGAGCAAAGCGACTGAAGAATCTCGATCAGGACAGGCTCCGTGAAGAATCCCCGCCTGCCATAGCTGTGCGGCGGGCAGGTCAGAGATCCTTCGTTTTCACTCAGGATGACACCTCAACCTTAACCCCAATCTGATAGTATTCAATTCATCATTCCAATATTCCATCATTCCATTGTTCCAATGTCACTCTGTTTTGTGCAAAATTGTCATTTCCTGTGTAGATTTTTCATAAATTGTCCTCTTTTGAGTTCTTAACCGCTATCCATTAATACCCCCCACATTTTTTAATAATCAAATTTCTAATTAAATATCAATCTATTAGAAGGTAAGCATGCACTCCTTATGAAAATTTTGAGCATTTTGGAATAAAACTTGCTCTTTTGCCAATCGTAGGAAGTTCTGTGCTCTCAATAAATTAGATTTCGAAGGCGAAAAAACGAACAGAGCCATCTACAGACATCAGAAGGAAGCACAAATATGACAACCCAAAATCTTAAGAGAAAGAAAATAAATAACCATCTAACAGATCGAAAAAGAACTCGACCGTCCAAAGACTCGGCCATCATCAAATCCCTGTCTACTAAACAAAAAAACAGCTACACCGAGGAAGCATTACGGCAGAGTGAAGAACGCTACCGGACCTTGGTTGAAGAGAGTTTTGATGGAATTTGGATTCAAAAGGAATTTAAGATCGCCTTTGCGAATCGTCGCCTCTATGAAATGCTTGGCTATGAAGAAGGCGAATTAGAAGGCCTTGACCACTGGCTCGTCTATCATCCTGATTACCAGGCCCTCACGCGGGGAAGAGCTGATGCACGTATGCGTGGAGAGTCTGTTCCCTCTACCTATGAGGTAAAATTCCTTCGGAAAGATGGTTCGTCTTTCTGGGGAGAGATCCATGCCAAAGCCATTACTCTGCGGGGAGAACCCGGAGTCCAGGTCTGGGCCAGAGATATCAGCGAGCGTAAACACGCAGATGAGACTTTGCGTGCCGAGAGGGAAAGATTCCTCACTTTGTCGGAGAATGCTCCTTTCGGGATGGTGATGATTGATCAAGGCGGTAACTTCAGATATATGAATCCAAAATTCAGAGAATTATTCGGTTACGATCTGCGTGATATCCCTGATGGAAAAACCTGGTTCAGGAAAGCTTATCCCGATCCCACTTACCGACATGAGGTGATTGAGGCCTGGATAAATGATTTAAAAAGTTCCAAACCAGGAGAAAAGCGATCAGGGGTTTTTAAAGCCTTTTGCAAAGATGGAACAGAAAGGATCGTCAATTTTATCTCTGTCCAGTTAGAGAGAGGCGAACAATTGATGGCTTGTGAGGACATCACCGAGCGCAAGCGTATAGAGGAAGTGTTGCGTGAAAGTGAGGAAAGATATCGGACCCTTTTTGAAGGGTCTAAAGACGCTGTTTACATAACGAACCAGGAAGGGAAATTCATTGGTGTCAATCCAGCCTTTTTAGAACTATTTGGCTATAGCAAGGAAGAGTTAAATTTATTGTCAGCCCAGGATACCTATATCAATCCTCTTGACCGATATCGCTTTCGACAAGAGATAGAGCAAAAGGGGTTTGTAAGAGACTATGAGGTTAAACTCCGTAAGAAAGATGGGACAGAGATAGACTGCTTGCTTACTTCGTCTATTAGGCGGGACAATGACGGAAGCATTATGGGGTACCAAGGCATCATCCGTGACATCACAGCCCATAAGCGGTCGGAACAGGAGATGGCAGCCCTCCAAGAGCAGTTTCGCCAGTCTCAGAAGATGGAAGCCGTCGGGCGACTGGGAGGTGGCATTGCCCATGATTTTAATAACCTCTTGACGATCATCAAAGGCTACAGTCAACTTTCCCTCCTCGACCTCAAGGAAAACGACCCTCTGTGGGGAAACATTCAAGAGATTCAAAAAGCTACCCAACGGGCAACCGACCTGACCCGTCAACTTCTCGCCTTCAGCCGCCGTCAGATTTTAGACCTCAAAGTGCTCGATCTGAATACCCTCCTAAAAGATCTGGACAAGATGTTACGCCGGATCATTGGCGAAGATATCGAGTTGACCACTCTATTAACCGAGAATTTAGGGAGGGCCAAGATCGATCCTGGTCAGTTCGAACAAATGATCCTCAATTTAGCTGTGAACGCCAGGGATGCTATGCCTTCCGGAGGAAAACTTACGATCGAGACGGCCAATGTTGTACTGGATGGAGAATATGCTCGTACCCATGTTAGTGTGACCCCTGGGCCCTATGTGCGGTTATCGGTCAGCGATACAGGGGTCGGAATACCCCTAAAAGTAAAAGAAAAAGTTTTTGAGCCTTTCTTCACGACAAAAGAGAAGGGAAAGGGCACAGGTTTAGGCCTCTCCACGGTCTATGGAATTGTGAAGCAGAGTGGGGGGAATATCTGGGTGTATAGCGAACCGGCACATGGGACGACCTTCAAGATTTATCTGCCGAGGGTTGAGGAAGATTTAGATACTTTGCACGGGCGAGATGAGACCGACTTCTTACCCAAGGGTAGCGAGACAGTGCTCTTGGTGGAAGATGAACCACCAGTGCGAGACCTGGCCCTTCGCCTTTTAAACCAGCAGGGGTATAAGGTTTTGGAGGCAGGTAATGGCGAAGAAGCATTGCGCGTTGTCCAGGAACATATTGGAGAAAAAATCCATCTCCTGTTGACGGATGTGGTGATGCCCCAGATGGGTGGGAAAGAATTGGCTGATCAACTAAAACTCTTGCGGCCCGACGTCAAAGTTCTCTATACCTCGGGTTATACGGATGATGCGATTGTCCACCATGGGGTCCTTGAACCCGGCACCCACTTCTTGCAAAAACCTTTCTCACCTGTAGCCTTGGCCCAAAAGGTTCGGGAGGTGCTGGACAGATAATTAAATAGGGAGATAGGGTGATTGGGAGATAGGGAGATGGAAAGAATGGAAAAGAAATTTATTCGGAAACATCGGGACCTGGATGTCTATCAAATGGCATTCGAAGTGGCTATGCAAATATTCGAAATGAGCAAATCATTCCCAAAAGAAGAGCGTTATTCTCTAACCGATCAAATACGAAGGTCATCAAGATCGGTTTGTGCCAACCTCGCTGAAGCCTGGCGCAAGAGACGATATGAAGCTTCATTTTTAAGTAAACTAAGCGATGCTGAGGCCGAAGCGGCTGAAACACAGGTTTGGTTGGAATTTGCCTTTCAATGTGGTTATCTCAAAGAGGAAACCTTTCGAGGATTTTCGGTTGCTTACGATAATATTCTGGGTAAGATCGTCAGTTTGATTAACCATCCACAGCAGTGGTTGCTGCCCGGAGCGAAGCGACGTTGAAGGGTGTGATGGGTATGGGGTGTTGTGCTCCCTATCTCCCCATCTCCCTATCACCCCAATTTAATAAAGACAGCAAGGAGAAATAAAAAATGAATAAGTATTCCGAATTCCGAAATCCGAATTCCGAAATCCGAGTGAGGGAGATTATGACCCCCCGTGAGGCGGCAGAGTATTTGAGCGTCCATGTTCGAACCATCTACCGGTTGGCTAAAAATGGGGATATACCCGGCCGCAAGGTGGGTGGGAGCTGGAGATTCAAAAAGGACGCCTTGGATGAATGGCTCTCGTGGAGAGAAACCCCCTCTTCTAACGAAAAAGGATAAGAGATGGAAAACAGAATTTTAGTCGTGGATGATGAAAAAGAAATCAGGGATTTTCTCTGCAAGGCTCTCACCCGCTTAGGTGGATTTCATGTAGAACTTGCGGGGTCAGGAGAAGAAGCCCTTGAAAAAATAAAGAAAGACCCATTCGATCTCGTTTTGACAGACATGAAAATGCCAAAGATGGATGGACTCCAATTAATGACTGAAATTGCCAATTTAGACTCTGACATTCTGACGGTGATGATGACTGGCCATGGAACGATTGATTCGGCATTGGAGGCGATGAAACGAGGAGCGAGCGATTATCTCATGAAGCCCCTCAACCTCGATGAAATAATTATTCGCCTCCGGAAGGTCCTGGAAGAGAGACAACGTTTCGTCAGGCTTAAAGACTTCGCTGATCAACTCGAAAAGGCCAATCAGGAGTTGAGGAAGATTGATGCCATGAAATCTGAATTTGTCTCGATAGCTTCCCATGAGTTAAGAACGCCACTCGCTGCCATTAAGAATGCGGTGCAATTGATGCTGAGTGGGAAAACCGGAGAAATCAACGAAAATCAGGCGAAGTTTCTTTCCATGGCGGAGAGAAATATCAATCGGCTTACCAATATTCTGAACAATCTTCTGAACCTCTCAAGGATTGAGTCGGGAAAGGCAGAATTGAAGTTTGAGAACATCACATTGAAAAAGATCATCGATTTAACGGCATCCGCTCTCAGGCCTCATGCCGATGTCAAATCGATTCAGATTGAAGCCGAGGTCCCTGAACAACTTCCAGCGGTTTATGGAGATCAGGAAAAAATTGAACAAATCCTTACGAATCTTATTGGCAATGCCATTAAATTCACACCGGACGGAGGAAAAATTCTGATCACTGCTAAACCTCTTTCTAAGGACAAAAGAGGTGGTTTCGGTGATATGGTCGCTGTCTCTGTGAAAGACACGGGGATTGGAATCCCTCCGGAACATTTGGAGCCCATCTTTGAAAAATTTCATCAGGTGGAAAGCTCGCTTCAACGATCGGTGAGCGGAACAGGATTGGGCCTGGCTATCACAAAAGGATTGGTGGAAGCCCATCAGGGGAAGATCTGGGTGGAGAGCGAAGTGGGAAAAGGGAGCGCGTTTACATTCACCCTGCCTCTTGCAGAAGGCGAGAGAAGGGAGCCTC
>Ga0210049_1003205_pt1 | contig 14844 bp, 12 predicted proteins | sample CryGeyCG2014_300_2_FD_183964 | JGI IMG/M metagenome (GOLD analysis project Ga0210049, IMG submission 183964) | Groundwater microbial communities from aquifer - Crystal Geyser CG06_land_8/20/14_3.00 (SPAdes) (version 2) | ecosystem: Environmental > Aquatic > Deep subsurface > Groundwater | place...
CCACGACTTACAGGGTATGGAGTTTTGCTCTCACAATTGGCAGGAGGTATAGGTACAAGAGGTCCTGGCGAGACAAAACTTGAATACGACAGGCGCCGAATCAGGCAGCGTATTGGCGTACTTAAAAAAGAAATAGAAAATATTAGAAGGAGGAGGGCGGTCCAGAAGGAAGGCAGGTTACATTACTTAGGAGGGCATTGCCTTGTTTCTTTAGTGGGATATACAAATACTGGCAAGAGTACTTTATTGAATGCTTTGAGCGATGCCCGGGTTATGGTAGACGATAAATTGTTTGCTACCCTGGATCCAACTACAAGGAGAATTAAACTTCCCAATAATCAAGAAGTATTACTAACAGACACAGTAGGATTTATCAAGAACCTTCCACACCATCTTGTAGCTGCTTTTCAATCTACCTTAGAGGAAGTAAAAGTTGCAGATTTGCTTTTGCATATAGTGGACATAAGTTCTAATAAAATGGAAGAAGAAATAAATACTGTTTATAAAGTTCTGGAGGAGTTGGGAGCAGAAAAAAAACCCATTCTTACAGTTTTTAACAAAAAGGATAAGTTAAAATCATCAATCGCAATCAATCGAATGGTGGAAAAAACTCCTGACAGCATTGCTATTTCTGCACTGTACAAAGAAGGATTAGATAATCTTCTGCAAAGAATGGCAGATTTCTTTGAGCCAAGGAGAAATTTGTTGCGCCTTTCCATTCCTTATCAATTGGGAATGAAGATTCTGCCATTCATATATAGGAAGGGAGAGGTGTTAAAGCGAGAATTTCTGGATGGAAAAATAATTTTAGATGTAAAAATAGACACAGAAGTTGCCCAGAGTTTAAAAGAATATATAGTAAAGGAGTAGAGAAATGGCGAGGAGTAAGTCAAAACAAAAAAGGAGAAGACATTTATTTCGTGTGAGTAGAAAAAAACGGATGAAGAAAAAAAAGCAAAAGTAATTGATTGAACAAAGTAAACCATCAGAGGAGAAAATTAATGGAGGATAAATATCCATTTGCTGAAATAGAATACAAATGGCAAAAATATTGGGAACAACATAAAATTTATGAGGTCGAGAAAGATTCATCTAAAGAAAAATATTATGTTCTCGAAATGTTTCCATATCCTTCTGCCACGCTTCATGTAGGACATACAAGACCATATTCCATCACAGATGTAATAGCAAGATTTAAACTGCTTCAGGGTTTTAATGTCCTGCATCCTGTTGGATATGATTCATTTGGAATGCCTGCTGAGATTTCAGCTTTTGAAAGGAGTATGCACCCAGCCACCTGGACATATCAATGTATTGATAATATACGGGCACAGTTTAAACGTCTTGGTTTTTCCTATGATTGGAGAAGAGAAATTATTACATGCGAACCGTCATATTATAGGTGGAATCAGTGGTTTTTTCTGAAATTTTATGAAAAAGGGCTGGCGTACAGAAAAAAAACACCTGCGAATTGGTGTTCTAAATGTGAGACTGTGCTTGCTAATGAACAGGTAATAGATGGCCAATGCTGGCGGTGCAATACAAAAGTAGAACAAAAGAATTTGGAACAATGGTTTCTCAGTATAACCTCGTATGCAGAAAGATTGCTTGACACTTCAAATCTCAAGGAATGGCCTGAAAGGGTGCTGTTGATGCAGAAAAACTGGATAGGTAGAAGTGAGGGGGTGGAGATAAAATTTAAAATTAAAAATGAGGAACTACCGGTGTTTACGACAAGACCGGATACCATCTTCGGTGCAACCTATGTTGTTTTATCGCCTGAACATCCGCTTGTCAATAACATAATTCATTTGTCAAAAAGCCGGGGATTAATAAAGAAATTTGTTGAAAAGGCAAAGTCAAAGGATATGACTATCGCTACCATTTTGGATATGGAAAAAGAGGGTATTTGGACAGGTTTTTATGCAGTAAATCCTGTAAATAATGAGAAAATTCCTATCTGGGTTGCTAATTATGTTCTTACGGAGTACGGGACAGGTGCCATAATGGCAGTACCTACACATGACCAGAGGGATTTTGAATTCGCTAAGAAATACGGGCTACCAATGCGGATTGTGATACAAAAGCAGACTTCAGACTCTAAACTGCAGAATGTAGAAGAAATGACGCAATCTTATGAAGGAGAAGGGGTTCTGGTTAACTCGGGGCAATTTAATGGGTTAGAAAATAAACAAGCAATTGATAAGATTGGGATATGGATGGAACAGCAGGGGATTGGGGAAAGAAAAGTTTATTATAAACTTCGGGACTGGTGTATTTCCCGCCAGAGATACTGGGGTACACCTATTCCTATTGTGTATTGTGAAAAATGTGGGATAGTAGCGGTGCCAGAAAATGATTTACCAGTTAAGCTTCCCAAAAAAATAACAATTACAAGAAAGGGTCAATCGCCGTTAGCATATGTAGAAGAATTTGTAAATTGTACCTGCCCTAAATGTAGAGGAAGGGCGAGGCGGGAAACAGATACAATGGACACTTTTGTATGTTCATCCTGGTATTTTCTGCGTTATACAAGTATAAATTCAGAAAAAGTTCCGTTTAATTTAGAAGATGTAAATTACTGGATGCCAGTGGAACAATATGTTGGAGGCGTAGAACACGCTATACTCCATCTGCTTTATGCACGATTCTTCAATAAATTTCTAAAGGATATTGGTATGGTCAACAATGAAGAACCATTTACTAACCTTCTTGTTCATGGGATGGTTATTAAAGATGGTGCAAAGATGTCCAAGTCAAAAGGGAACGTTGTTAGCCCAGACGAAATTATTGAAAGGTATGGTGCAGATGTTCTGCGGTTATTTATGCTTTTTGCAGCTCCTCCACAACCGGATCTCGAGTGGAGCGATAAAGGGATAGAAGGTGCAAACAGGTTCTTGAATAGAGTGTGGAGACTCGTAAAACAGGTCGTAGAGTCAGAAAAATGTGGCGGACAAGAGAATCAAAGAATCTTAAGAAAGTTACATCACACAATTAAGAAAGTAACAGAGGATATTGAGCGGTTTCATTTCAATACAGCAATTGCCAGTATAATGGAATTAATTAACACAGTGCAACAATCCAGCCCAATCCGCAAAGAAATTTTAGAAACTATTGTGCTGCTTCTTTCTCCATTTGTGCCTCATATTTGCGAGGAGATGTGGGAATCGATGGGAAATAAACCCAGCATTTTTAATCAGTCCTGGCCCAAATACAATCCTGAACTGATTAAAGAGGAAGAGACTTTAATTATCATTCAGGTGAATGGACGAGTTCGGGACAAAATGCTGGTTCCATCTGGAATTAGTGAGGAAGATGTTAGAAAAATGGTTTTGAACAGGGAAAAAGTGCGAAAGTGGACAGGCGGCAAGACAATTGAGAATATAATATTCATTCCAGATAAATTGATAAATATAGTTGTTTAATAAATAAAATGGGGACAGGTTCTATTTTTATTACCTTTGGAATGATTGCGGGAGGATATTTTTTGGGTTCCATATCTCCATCCTATATCTACTGTAAATGGACTAAGGGGGTAGATATTCGAACCATCGGAGATAAGAATCCTGGTGCTGGCAATATTGCTACAGTAATTGGGAGCACACCTGCATTTATAATTGCGTTCATTGATTTTTGTAAAGGGATAGTCCCTGTCCTTATAGCAAAAAATCTGGGCATTTCACTCCCCTGCTTAATTGTTATAGGATTGATAACTGTAACAGGGCATGATTGGTCAATATTCCTTAATTTCAGAGGGGGAAAGGGAACTCTTACATCACTTGGTGCATCAGTTTTTTTGTTACCTTTTGAAACTTTGTTTGCTTTTTCAGTGTGGTTATTTATTCATTATATTATGAAAGTTCGTTTTATTGGTTCAGTTATCACTTTTTCCTTAATTCTATTTTTAACCTGGCTAGTTTCATACAGGTTTTTTGGCGAACCTAAATATTTACTTTTGTTTCCACTTGGAATTCTTGTTCTATTTTTGATGAGAATGCCAGAGAACATTAAAAACTTTTTTCAAAAAAGGAGTACCCAGGCAGGAGGATGAAAAAAATATTTTACGCCATTCTCATTACAATGCTGGCAGGTGTCACTTTTTTCTGGCTTTTTTATTCAACTAAAGATTATTCCAGGACTCCTGATGAAGTGGTTTACACAATGTGTGCTGGTTCGTTCATTGAATGGATAAAGAACCCCGATCCATTTTCAAAAGATGTTCTTCTTAGACACTGGGATATAGGTTATGAACATCCTTCGTTTGTAAAAATTTTATCTGGTATTACCTGGTCAATATTTCATAATAAAGTCGGAAATCTTACTTCATACCGGCTTGCGACAATAATAAATTTTTCACTTTTAATGGTTGTTTTGTATATCTTTTCATCTCCTTATCTTGGAAGAGGTATGGCTATTTGTGCAAGTGTATTTCTTCTGTGTATTCCGGAAGTTGTTAAATATGCACACCTTGCTGAAATAAATATTAATCTTGCCCTTTTCTGGTTTTTGATAGTAATATTTTTCCTGAAAGGTTTGAAGACTAAATACTGGATATATATTTCAGGGATAATTTTTGGACTTGCATTGGGTTCAAAAATGACAACTTTTATAATACCTGTTGCTATGCTGATCTGGATTATAAAATACCACCCCCCTAAATCCTGGAATGCTTATGTTATTTTTCTTGTTCTTGGCATCCTGACATTTATTTTAAGCTGGCCTTCATTGTGGTTTAGTTTTCCTTCTAAATTGATTGAGCATACAAAATTTTATGTTACTTCAATTCCAGTTACTCCAGATAAACCCTGGTATTTTGGTCCTAAATCATTCTTCTATGGTATTCCGCCTGGATTGGCGATTTTATTTATAATTGGAGTTGCAGGAGTGTTTATAGAGAAGAATCAACTCGGAATACTTTCGTTTATAAATATGCTCATGATGTTTTTGATTTCTTCTATCCATTTTATTTATCCAGGAGAAGGAATCAGGTATTTTTTACCGGCAATTCCATTTGTAACAATTTTATGTGCATCAGGCTTGAAGTATTTATGTCTAAGATTCTAATCCTTGCTTCATTTATTGGGTCCGGACACAAAAAAGCTGCCGAGTCTATTCAGAGTGCCTTAAGAGAATTGGAGCCCGGTGTAGAAACTGAAATTGTAAATTTTTTTCAATTTACTCATCCGGGAATAGCCAGAGCAATAAGTGGATTTTATTTTAAACTTCTTCATTCAAATCCAAAAACCTGGGGATATCTCTATGACCCACAGGAGGGTAAAGCTAAAATTGCAGAGATGTCAGGTTTGCAGGGTTTGATTAAAGGAATAAAGGTTAAGAGGGCTCTTGAATATGCTTTTGATTGCGGGGTTGAGTCAGAAATAAAAAGTATTGTCGATGGTGGGCCGGTCAATAATGAGATGGGGATGAAAGAACTATTACAAATGTTAGGGGCAAAATCTGAGATAGCTGAAAAGATGTATGACGAGAAAAATGACAAATTCAGATTTCCTTATTCTCTCATAGAGGATAAATTAAGGCTATTAAGGAAATTGGGTGGATATTTCCTGTTTAGAATGGGAGAGTTGATTGTTAGCTATAAACCAGATGCAATAGTTTGCACGCAGGTTTTTCCCTGTATGTTTGTGGCAAAACTGAAAGAAAAGAAAAAAATAAATATTCCACTCATCGGGGTAATAACTGATTTTGGTGTTCATTCTTACTGGACAAGACCAGGTGTAGATGCTTTTATTTCACCATGTCCGGAGATGTCAAATATATTACTGGGCAGGGATATCCCCGGGAATGCAATTTATGAATACGGAATTCCAATTTCAAGAAAATTTAGTCTTCCAAAGAACAAATTAGAATTATGCAGGAAGTTCGGTTTAAATCCCGAGCTGTTCACTGTTCTTTTTATGGGGGGTGGCACAGGTTTCTGCATCGATTTACTGGGAACATTGAAAAAATACGAGGAGGAAAAATTACCTTTGCAGATGATATTAGTTGCAGGAGAGAATGAAGAACTGAAGTTGGAGATGGAAAAAATGAAGGAATATATGAATATGCCTTTCCTCGTGTTCGGATTTGTAGATAATGTGGATGAAATGATGGCTGTATCAGATCTTATTGTTACTAAACCAGGTGGGCTTACCATAGCGGAATCCATGGTTTCGTCTTTGCCAATGGTGCTTGTGAGGGTAATACAGGGACAGGAGGATAATAACTTGAAATTCCTTCTTGCTAAAGGCGTGGGAGTTTATGGAGGCAAAGGCGAGAAGGTATGGTCTATAATTCGTAATTTTCTTAAAAATCCAGAAAAATTAGAAGAACTCAAAACTAAGGCAGAGGGATTGGCATATCCTGATTCAGCCATCAATATTTCAAAACTCATTTTATCTTTTGTCGTCAAGAAAAATCAGACCTGAAGGTCTGAGTTACGTAACTCAGGACTTTAGTCCTGAAGGTTGTGATAACTTTTGGTATAATTTCCTTAGTTGTCAAGACCTACCCGGTCGTCAAGACCTACCCGGTCGTCAAGACCTACCCGGTCGTCAAGACCTACCCGGCGAAAAAGAGTGTATGATGTTCAATAAAAAAGAGCAGAAAGCCCTTTTATTTTTAATTTTTTTAATAATTGCTGGCGCCTTGATTATTCTTTTGAGGGATTATCGAACAGGAGATTCTTTTGAGATAATAAAGGGCAAGCAATCTGTAGAAGTATATGTATATGGTGAAGTAGTATATCCTGGTGTTTATAAAGTAGCTATATCTGATTCTATTGGGCGTCTTTTAGAAAAAGCAGGTATTAGCAAAAGTGCATCCAGAAAGGCAATCCTTTCTATTTTAGACTCTAATAGTATTGTCCATATGCCGGTAAATATCAATACAGCAAATAAAAAAGAACTGGAAAGTTTACCAGGTATAGGTCCGAAACTGGCGCAGAATATAATTGATTATCGCAGTAAATACGGTAATTTTAAAAACAAAGAGGAAATCAAAAAGATTAAAGGAATTGGTATAAAAAAATTTCAAACCCTCTCCTGCCTGATATTTACAACTGAAAAGAAAAGCGGTGAGGTTCCAGGAGAATTAGAAATTGAGACAAGGGGGTTTAAAAAAGAAAGTGTTTACAAGGTAAGAAGTGGAACTACCATTTCAGATTTCCTTAATCTTGCAGGTGGACCTGTTAAAGAAACGAATTTAAAATTTCTAAAACTTGAAATAAAATGAGGTAATAAGCGTGACAATTACAGAAAAAATTCTTGCTGTACATAGTTCTAGAAAAAAAGTACAGCCCGATGAATTTATTGAAGCAAGTGTAGATTTGGCACTTGGAAATGATATTACTGCACCTATTGCCATAAAAGAATTTGAAAAACTGGGAATGGGGAAAGTTTTTAATAGGAATAGAATAGCGCTTGTTCCTGACCACTTCGTTCCAAATAAAGATGTTGAAAGTGCCGGGCAGGCAAAAATCTTGAGGGATTTTGCTCGCCGGTATAAAATAAAATATTATTTTGAAGTTGGAAGAATGGGTATAGAACACGCACTTTTGCCAGAAATAGGATTAATAAAACCAGGCAATCTTGTAATAGGAGCAGATTCTCACACCTGCACATATGGAGCCCTCGGAGCATTCTCAACAGGCGTTGGCTCAACTGATTTAGCCGCTGTATTTGCAACAGGAAAAATCTGGCTTAAAGTGCCCCAAACTTTAAAATTCATTTATTACGGAAAACTAAAAAAATGGGTAGGCGGTAAAGATTTAATACTTCATACCATTGGAGATATTGGCGTTGATGGTGCGCTTTATTGTGCAATGGAGTTTACCGGAGATGCGATATCGCAAATTGGAATGTCAGATAGATTTGCAATGTGCAATATGGCAATAGAGGCAGGAGCAAAGAACGGAATAATTGAGCCGGACGAAATTACCTCTGGGTTTGCTAACGTAACGCAGACCTTTAGGTCTGCAGTATGTGGTGGCAGAGTTTACTCTGCAGGTTTATGTGGTGGCAGAGTTTACTCTGCAGGTTTATGTGGTGGCCCCCCCGCTTGTCTGCGACAAGCAGACGGGGGGACAGGTATTAAGGCAGACAAAAATGCAAAGTACAAGAAGGTTATTGAATATGATGTATCAAAAATTGAACCACAGGTAGCTTTTCCATCACTGCCTTCTAATTGTAAACCGATAAGTAAGGTTGGGAATGTTAGAATAGACCAGGCGTTTATAGGGTCATGTACAAACGGTAGAATTGAAGATTTGAGAATTGCAGCAAAAGTTCTGGCTGGTCATAAGGTTCATCCCGATATCAGGTTAATAATTATTCCTGCTACCCAGCAGGTTTATCTTTCTGCATTGAAGGAAGGTTTAGTGGAAATATTTGTTGTTGCTGGCGGTGTTGTTAGTACGCCTAGCTGTGGACCATGTCTTGGTGGACACATGGGAGTGCTTGCAGCCGGGGAGCGATGCATTGCTACTACAAATCGTAATTTTAAAGGGAGAATGGGGGATTTGAAGAGTGAGGTTTATCTCGCAAATCCTGCTGTTGTTGCCGCTTCTGCAATCAAAGGCAGAATTTCAAGTCCTGAAGAGGCCCTGTAGTGGCAGAGCTCGCTCTGCGGAGTGGCAGAGTTTCCGCTCCAGGTTTATGTAGTGGCAGAGTTTCCGCTCCAGGTTTATGTAGTGGCAGAGCTCGCTCTGCGGAGGTTAAAATGTCTCTTCGACAAATTAAAGGCAAGGTTTGGAAATTTGGGGATAATGTGAACACAGATGAGATAATTCCTGCCAAATATTTAAATGTGTCAGATGATAAGGAATTAGCTAAGCATTGCATGACAGGAATATCGGAGAGTCGCCGTGGAGACGACAAACAATTTGGCAAGAAAATATCTAAGGGTGATGTGATTGTTGCAGGAGAAAACTTTGGCTGCGGTTCTTCAAGAGAACATGCACCATTAGCAATTAAGGCAGCGGGCATCTCCTGTGTGATTGCTTCATCTTTTGCTCGTATATTTTTTCGCAATAGCATTAATATCGGATTGCCAATTTTAGAGTGCAAAAATGCCGCCAGGATTCATAGCGGGGACATAGTTAAAATAGACCTTGCGAATGGAATAATTGATAATTTAACGCAAAAAAAGATTCACAGGACATCTCCTTTTCCTTCATTTATGCAGGAGATTGTGAATGCCGGTGGATTAATGAAAAAAATAAAAAAGGGGACAGGCTACTTTTTGAAAGATAAAAAAAGTAGCCTGTCCCCTTTTTAGGAGGAAGAGATGATGATTTTTTATTTAGTTTTAACTTTCATTTTCGGATTGGCAATAGGCAGTTTCTTAAATGTTTGTATTTATCGCCTTCCCAGAAAAGAATCAATTGTTTCGCCTGGTTCTCATTGCCCCTATTGTGGGCATTTGTTAGGATTCTGGGACTTAGTTCCACTGGTAAGTTTCATCACACTTAAGAAGTGTCGGTACTGTGGAAAAGAAATTTCACCCAGATATTTCCTCGTTGAACTTATCACTGCTCTTCTGTTTGTTGCAGTGTATGTCAGATTTATGTTTTATGAAAGAAACCCACTTCTTTTTATTTCTTATTTAATATTGTGCAGTGCTCTGGTGGTGATTACATTTATAGATTTAGAGCATAAAATTATTCCTGATAAAATTACTTATCCTGGGATGGCTGTAGGTTTGATAATCAGTCTCTTTTCTAATTCATTTTTACCATCCCTTTTTGGCTTAGCAATCGGCGCAGGTATTTTGTATCTTATTGTTATTCTCTCCCGTGGGGGAATGGGTGGAGGCGATGTTAAATTGGCAGCAATGTTAGGTGCATTTTTAGGCTGGAGGCTTTTGTTACTCAATCTTTTTCTTTCATTTTTGTTTGGAGGCGTAATTGCAACAATTCTTCTCTTGCTCAAGATAAAAGGCAGGAAAGATTATATTCCATTCGGTCCATACCTTGCGCTTGCCGGAATAGTAACGATTTTCTGGGGTAAGCAAATTCTCTTCTGGTATGGTTTGTAAAAATGACATTAAGCCACGGGTTAACACGGATAAATACGGTGTGATAACAAACAGGAATCCAATATTGATAATTGCCACTGGCCGCATTTATTGTCATAAAAGGAATCGTAGCTATGGACGCAGAAAAGAACAGAATTAAGGATTTACCAAAGGTTGAACGACCACGGGAAAAATTAATTAAATATGGTCCTGAAAAACTTAGTAATTCAGAACTACTTGCAATAATTCTGAGGTCAGGAACAAAAAAAGAAAATGTTGTAGAATTGGCAAGTAAAATCTTGAAGAGATTTACCGTTGAAAAATTACCTCATTTGACTTTTGATGAGCTAAGAAATTTTTATGGCCTTGGTCCTGTCAAGAGTTATGAAATTATTGCCTGCTTTGAGCTCGGCAAAAGATTGCTCAAAGATAAAAAAGCAGAAGTATATTTAAAACCAAAAGATGTCTGGGAAGAATTAAAAGATTTAAGAGATAACAAAAAAGAACACTTTGTAGTTTTTTATCTCGATAGTCGCAATCAGGAAATCAAAAGAGAAATTATTTCAGTTGGCTCTTTGAATGCTAATTTGGTGCATCCGAGGGAGGTTTTTGAACCAGCGGTGAGGAATTTATCTGCCCAGATCATTGTGGCACACAACCATCCCTCAGGAGACCCCGAACCCTCAGAGGATGACCTTGAAATAACCAAAAGACTTGTGGAATCCGGCAAGATTCTCGGAATTGAAGTGGCGGACCATGTTATTATTGCTCGCAACGGATTCCTGAGTTTCAAGGAAAAGGAACTCCTGTGATTACCGAAAAAGAGCTGAAATTCATTCTTCAGGAGGGAGAGGGTTACAAGGTCGAATTCAAAGAAAGCCTGAATAACATTGAGCGAGAACTAATTGCTTTTGCCAATTCATCTGGCGGAAGAATATTTCTGGGCGTCAGCGACGATGGTCTTATCAAAGGGACCCGGGTTGGCAACAGACTGAAATCACAGATACAGGACATAGCCAATAATTGTGAACCGAGAGTAAAAATAATTCTTGAGCAATTTCAAAATATGCTGATTGTAAATGTCCGCGAGGGTGACGATAAGCCTTATAAATGCTCCTCGGGTTTTTATAGGAGGATCGGTTCAAATGTTCAGAAGCTCACGAGAAATGAAATAATGGATTTGTTTAAATCGGAAGGAAAGGTAAAATTCGACGAGCTGACAGAACCCAAATTCAATTATCCGAAAGACTTTGATAAAAATAAATTGTTAAAATTTTTAGAACTTGCGGAAGATTCGAAATCAATAAAATCTGAAGTTGCTCTTGTAAATCTTGGTGTTGCTGAACGACAGGAAGGGAAGTTATACTTCAATAATTCTGGAGTGCTTTTCTTTGCCAGAGAGCCACAGAGATTTGTTCCATGGTCTGTTTTTACAGTCACTTTGTTTAAAGACCATGGTGGAGCAGACGTTATTGACAGAAAGGAAATAACCGGGGGTTTATTTGAAATTGTTGACAAAGTAATGGACTTTGTAAAATTATATGCAAAGGTAGCTTACAGGTTTACAGGAAAACCACAAAGGGAAGAAATATATGAATATCCTTTTGAGGCTGTAAGGGAAGCGGTTATTAACTCGGTGATGCACAAGGACTACTTTGAGCATGGGCATAATAATATCCTGAAATTTTTTCCCGATAGAATTCAGATAGAAAATATTTGGGTAAAACCCAGACGCTTCGTTCTCGGCAAAACTGTTTTTCGAAGGAACCAGCTAATTGCTGACCTGTTTTCAAGGATACACTTTGGAGAAAAACTTGGTTCTGGAATGCAGAGAATGAAAGACATTTGCAAGGAGGAAAATGCGCCTTTTCCCGAAATAGAATATACCGAAACCCATTTTTATACGGTTTTCAGGCAGAGCAATGAATATTTAAAGATGGCAAGGGAAAAGGTATTGGATGATACCCAGAAAATACCCAGAAAATACCCAGAAAGATTATCTGCAAATCAAATAGACATACTAAAGTTATTAGAAGGAGATGGCAGGCTAACAAGGAACCAGATAGCTGACAGGTTAAATTTGAGTCCGGAGACAATTAAAAAGAATGTCAGTAAATTGAAAAAAAGAAAGTTAATAAGAAGAATCGGCCCAGACAAAGGCGGTCACTGGGAAGTGACAGGGTAAGCTATGAGCAAAAAAGATTATTCAAATTGGAGCAAGGAAGAGCTGGTTAGGGAAATTAAACACCTTCAGGAGCGCAAGAAATACGGCTTGGTCTGGGAAGACAAGGCCGAAGAAGTAGTCGAGATGTGCAAAAAGAAATTGCCGATATTGAAAGAAGTAAAAAACAAAGAAATCATCAAAAATTTTTCAAGCTTGGACAAAAATAAAAATCATTTTAACTACCGAGCAATCATCGTCTCATAGCGAGACCGCATCTTTTGTTATTGAAGCACCAGAGGGGAAATATTTAAGCTATCAATATATTAACGAACCAAAATCAGGTGCCATAGAAACTATGAGTATTTACAGAGGAACAGCGCGATTACTTTTTAATGAAAAAGAAAACACTCTCGTTGGTGAATATTATTCTGGTAGAGATAGGCAAAATTTTGGTAGTTTAAGTTTCAAAAGAAGTTAACTATGCAACTGAAAAATTATCAAGAAAATGCTATTGATGAATTGCTGGAAAAAGCCAAACGGCTTTTGGGCTATTCCGGCATTAAGAAACTTGTTTTCAAATCACCAACAGGTTCAGGTAAAACTATTATGATGGCGGAATTTTTAAAACAATTGGTTGAGGATAGAGAAATCAGGCAATCGTTTTCTTTTATCTGGACTGCACCCAGGCCAGTTTTAACCAATCAAAGTAAAGTAAAATTAGAAAATTATTTTGAAGCAAGCCGAGTATTAAAATGCTCCCTTTTTGAAGATCTAGAAGACAGAAAAATCAATGAAAATGAAATCTTGTTTATAAATTGGGAAAGTATAAATAAATCGGACAATATTTATATACGGGATAATGAGCAGGATTTCAATTTATCGAAAGTAATTGAAAGGACGAAAGAAGAGGGGCGGGAAATAATTCTAATTATTGATGAAATTCATCATCATGCAGAAAGCGATATTTCTCAAGGATTAAGAGAAATGATGGGATCTAAATTGACAATTGGAGTTTCAGCAACGCCAAAAATGACAGATCCTGACGATATGTTTTCAGTTGCTTTGGAAGATGTTAAAAAAGAAGGAATGATTAAGAAGGCAGTAATATTAAATGAAAGATTCACGAATTTATTAAAGGAAGGCAAGATAAGCTCGGAATTAAGCAGTGGAAGCGAGGAACTGGTTATAGATGCGGCGTTGAAAAAAAGAAAAGAATTATCAGGCGCATTCCAAAAATACGGAGCAAATATTAATCCCCTTATGTTAATTCAACTTCCAGACAGGATTGGACAACTTGAAGACACAATGAAAGACGGGGTGATAAAGATTTTAGAGAACAAGCATAAGATTTCCACCGAAAATAATAAATTAGCTATATGGCTTTCGGGGGAGCATATAAACAAAGAAAATGTTGAAAAAAATGACAGCGAAGTTGAAGTTCTTATTTTCAAGTAAGCAATAGCTCTGGGTTGGGATTGTCCGCGTGCCCAGATATTAGTATTATTCAGAGAATGGCACAGTGCGATATTTTCCATTCAGACCGTGGGGAGAATTATGCGTATGCCGCAGCCGGATATAGGGCATTATAAAAACGATATATTGAATTATGGGCATATTTATACTAATCTGGAAGATATTGAGATACAAGAAGATATTGCCAAAGACTATATCACGGTTTACAAGAGCATAAGGGAGAAGGACTATAAGCCGATTAATTTGTTATCCTGCCATTCAGAACGGCATCGCGAGAAAACAAGGTTATCACCGCTTTTCATCGAAATATTTTTGAAAGAAGCAAAAAAATATGATTTGAAGAAAAAAGTTGATATAAAATCAAGAAATGTTGATGCAAGGATTATCGCTGACCAGAAAAAAGAAGATGTTGATTCTTTAGTCAAGGCAACAATTGTGGGCGATAAATCAATTCGCCAGAGCGGTTCTGATTTACAAAAAACATTCGATTTCTTTGTAAGGCAAAGTTTAAGCCCGTTATATCCCGAAGACAGGTCCGTAGGAAGAATAAAGACTTCTATTTATACTTTTTTTGAACAGAAATTCAAAATAAAATGCGAAGAAGCACAGGATGACATAATCGGTATAGCGTTAAGCAGCAAAAACAAACAGCATTTTGTTAATGTTATTGATTCTGCGAAACAGGAATATATAAAAGAAACTGCAAAAAGAAAGCCGTTGCTTATTCCTGATGAAATCTGGAACGTTCCTGAGTATTTGCAATTTGGCAGTGACGACATAAAAGAAGACAGAAAAAAATCCATCGTGCAGCCATTCTATGTCAAATATTTGTCTAAGATTGAAAAGGTGTTTGTTGATTTTTTAGAAAAACCAAATGGCATTGTTTGGTGGTTCAAGAACGAGGATCGGGATGCAACGTTCTTTGCTGTACCTTACGATAATGGTTGGCAGAAACCTTTTTATGTAGATTTCATAATACAGATGAAAGACGGAAGGATTGGTTTATTTGATACAAAAGCAGGTTTAACTCTGAAGACCGCAGGACCAAAGGTTGAAGGATTATATCAATATATCCAAAGCGAAAACAAAAAAGGTAAAAAGTTATTTGGAGGGATAGTTACTAACGCTGACCCAAAAGACTATAAAGGCAGATGGGTTTATTTTGAAGGACAAGACAGGGATTTAAAGGATAACGA
>Ga0210049_1003209_pt1 | contig 14828 bp, 14 predicted proteins | sample CryGeyCG2014_300_2_FD_183964 | JGI IMG/M metagenome (GOLD analysis project Ga0210049, IMG submission 183964) | Groundwater microbial communities from aquifer - Crystal Geyser CG06_land_8/20/14_3.00 (SPAdes) (version 2) | ecosystem: Environmental > Aquatic > Deep subsurface > Groundwater | place...
TGCTGTCTATAATATGGGAATAAGGGCTGGTATTGGCAATGAATTCCAGATATCTTGGTGTGTTGTATAAATCCTCTTTTGTTAACTGAGTTGGTTCATTAGTCATTTTTTCGTCACCTTATTTTATTTTTTGTTGCTCATGAATGGGCCTTCAACACATGTCCTTAAGCCTTGCTCGTTGGCGCAGCTGCCGCAGAGCCCGACTCCGCAGCGCGTCATATAATCTATTGAGGAGTAGATTCTTTCTGGAAAGGTTAGCTGTGATTCTATTTCTATCGCAGCCTTTACCATGGCTTCTGGGCCGCAGTTGATGAAGAAGTCGGCATTGTGATATATTGATAGCAGGTCTGTGACAAGGCCCTTGTGGCCGGCAGAGCCGTCTTCTGTTGCTAAGAACAGCATGTTAGGATCATTTGGCTTGCGGGGGATGATTAGGTGGTCAATGTCTTTTGCGCCGATGAAGACCTGCTCAATATTGGGGTTCTCTGCGAACAGGTTGATTCCGGCAATCCCACAACCGCCCCCAACCAAGGCAACTTTGCTGTTTTTGGGAATCTCAGGGGAGATACCATATGGGCCTCTGAAGTAGATCTCATCTTTTGGCTTGAGTTTGGCAAAATCTTTAGTGAAGCAACCTTTTTCCGAAAAAGCGATTTTTAGAGGAGTTGTCTCGAGTATTGAAAAGGGTTTCTCACCTTTCTCAGGCAGCCAGGCGAAGAGGAACTGTCCGGCTTGGGCCTCAAACGAGCAATCCATCACAAGGACATGGAAGTCATCAGCAAGGTCATATCTGTCTGTTACCCTAAATTTTCTGTATTCCATGTTAACTTTTTTGATGAGGTTTGAAGTATTGTTGGTGCCATCTTCCAAATCCCTGATGAGAGTTGAGAAGTACTGTCTCAGCTCTGAGTCTTTCATCATGGCTAATGCGCTACCTATTCCAAATGCGGAAGCGCCTGCGTTTTCGTAGGCTAGCACATCATTCGCGCTGAAGATTCCACCACAGGCAATTATTGGAATATTAGAGAAGTTATCCGCGAGTTTCTGGACACAGCTCAGCCCAAGAGTGATGATTTCTCTTCCTGACTTTCCTCCTTTTTTGTTGGTGAGAACATCATATCCCTCAAACTTATATTCCTCAGGGCCTTTTGTGTTTATGGCTGTTAAACCATTGGCGCCTGCCTCAATCGCTGCCATTGCTGTCTCAACTATGTTGGCCAGATTAGGGGCAAGTTTCACAAAGACTGGCTTGTTTGTCAGTGAGGTGACGGTGCTGACTGTTTCTCTCACTATTCTAGAATCATTGCCTATTTGCAGGCCTCCCTGTTTTACATTCGGGCAGGAGAGGTTGAGCTCAAGGCCGTCAGCATAAGGGGAAAGCTTTTTGGTGAGTTGCCTGAATTCATCAGGAGTGGTGCCTGCAATCGAGATTAAGAGGAATTTGTCATCAGGAATCTTGAGCCTGTCAAGGCTTCTCGCGAATTCTTCCATACCCTGATTGGTCAATCCCACTGCATTGATGAAACTGTTCTGGGCATACTGAGCAAGGACTGGCTCTCTGTGGCCAAGCCTGGGCTCAGGGGTTATGCTTTTGGTTGTGAGTATTCCTATTTCCGGAATCTCTTTTGCAAGTCTTTCAAGGGAGGATGCTTCAGTGCTGATGATGCCCGAAGGTATGGTAAAAGGCATCACTTCCTTATTTCCCAACCTAATTTTTTTTATTCTCATTTTAATATTTCAAATGGGTCAAATGGATATTCCTTGGCAAGGTTGTAATCAGGCCTTCTGAAGGTATTTTCTATCTCTATACCAAATGTTCTAATTATGTTGTTGTTGGTAAGGTCATCAATCTGTTTCTCAGTGGCACCCCTCTCTTTTAGGTACTTAATGAAATGGGGAAAATAAGGGAGCACTGGTATCCCAGAATTCAGGTTTTTGAGCTTGTCATCGAGGGTGTGAGGGGCATGGTCGCTCTCGATCCAATCTATCTTACCATCAAGGAGGGCAGCAAGCATTGCTTTTCTCATTGCATCTGATCTAAGGGGAGGATTTATTTTCAAAAGGTTTCCACCCGCTTTATTCATTAGCTCATCATAAAGCATGCAATGCTGGGGAGTGATGCCGCAGGTTATCCTAAAGCCGACACTATTCCTGGCTTGCTCGATAGCATCTAAAGATTCTGGAACAGAGATGTGACAGATGTGAAGTGTACCTTTGAAATTGACTTTGTCCGCAAATTTTATTTGATCTCTCACTGATTCCACTTCCGATTTAGGAGGTCTGGCGAGAGCGTGAGAATAGGGCTCTGCCGGATTCCAAAACTGAGGCAGGAACTCCGATTCTTTTTCGCAGTGGACAGCCAGCACACCATTATAGCCTAACTCAGAAAGGGTATTATACACTAATTTTTGGGAGTATTCATCAATTATTCCCAGGTCTCCTGTTGAGCGGGCAGCGAATAATTTTAAGCCGACAATCCTTGGGAACAAAGAGCTGTAAGCATTAACAATCTCTTCAATCTGTTTAGGCTCAGCTCTTAGGCCTGCGTAAATGCCATGGAAGAGCCTCAGTTTTTTTTTGCTTATGATTCTGTCTGTATACTCTATCCTTCTCTGGAGAAGGTCATAGGTTGTGAGTGAAGGAGATGTGTTTGGCATCTCGAAGACTGCATCCAAGCCAGCTGCATAGGCTACATCAAGGCCGTGCTCAATGGTTTCTTTCCTATTTTCGTTCCAACCTCTTAGATGAACATGCGGATCTATCATTTTAGTTATCTCGTATAATTTAAGCGTGAGGTGTATTCTTCTGCCGCCTTTTTTATGTCAGCAGCCTCATATATTCCTCTTCCAACAATGGCATGCCACCTATCTCCGGCCACTTTCGCAACCTCTTCTATTTTTCCACTTTGGGCCATAAAGCCGGGAAAATAAAATATTGGAATGATTCCCTCGTTTTCGATTGTTTCCCTGATTTTTGTGATTAGTTGGAGTTTATTTCCTGGAACAACAAAATTGTTCACTCCTGCTCTTGCTGCTATTTGGTATATTTCCAGCGCACTTTCATCATTTATGAAACCTCCTTCGCTCCTGAGAAATGCAGGATGAGTCATCATTCCTCCTATTATTACTTCCAAATCTTGATTAAGGGCTTGGTAAATCCAGGCTTTTTCTGTCTCAGGACCTGCGATGGGAAAAAATATCACTGCATTTACACCTGCTTCTTTGCAGACTCTGGCGAAGTTCTTGCCTGTGTCAGGAATGTCGGTTCCTGCTTTCTGGTGGTCGTAGATGATTGGCTTATTAGTGTATTTTCTGATTGTTTCAACAACAGTTTTCAGTCCATACCCCAATCCAAGCTCAAACCCAATTTTATAGCCGCCTATTCCATTTAGTTCAGCAGTGTTTCTGACAATCTCTTCCAGTTTTTCAAGTGTGTCAACATCGCATGCAGGAATGATGCTCCTCTCCTGATCTATGATTTTATGTGGCATCACTTTTTTGAGATTGGTTTTTGCGTCTGAAGTGCCATATACTCTAAGATAATTTGAAATTTTTTCCACCTCTTTCTGGTTCAACTTCGATTTTTTCATAAGATATTCATAAATTTCTGAGATAGTGATTATAGAAATGACAGGTATACTTGTTTCCTGGGAGAATGTTGCGATTGCATCTTTTCCATCAACTCCAACTTCCTGCCTATTGACAGCGATTATAAAGGCCCGATATTGTATGTTACAAGCAATCTTGTTCAGCAGATTGATTATCTCATATTTGGTGGTGCCCGTGGTGAACACATCATCCAGCAGAATTATGCGGGCGTTATCATTGATTGTTTTGCCAACTATGCAAGCCTTCTGAAGATCTGCCCAATCAGTAACTTCACCATAATCTTTAACCTCTTTTCTGTCAAAGGCGTAGCCGATATTATGGCCAGATTCCGCGAGGGCGATGGCAGTAGTAACTGCCAAAGGGATTCCCTTATAGGAAGGTCCGAATAGAATGTCAATCTTATTAGGATCAAAATGCTGCTGGATTGCCGAGGCATAGGCCTCTCCTAACTTGGAGATGGCCTTCCCGTCATTGAATTCTCCAACATTTATGAAATAAGGAGAGCTCCTGCTGCTCTTCAACTTGAATTCGCTGCCTATCTTGAGTGCTCCGCTCTCAAGCAGAAAATCAATGAAATCCTGTTTATACTGCTGCAATTTCCCACTCCCTGATTCTTTTATCAGAAAATTTAGCAGAACTTGATAAATATTTATTGACAGAAAAATAGGTGCTCTCAAAAAGTATTAATTCCATCAAGAAATAAGGTAATCAGGTGAAAATGTATTTAAATTTAGTTGTGAAATTTCATCTATTTCGTAAAATATGTTTTTGGGATATGACTATTAAATTTTGAGGAATCTTCCGTTCATTGTGCTCTCTGAGTTTTTGAAGAGCGCTGGTCAAAGTTGAGCGTCCTGCGCACAAATCCTTGCTTTCTTTTGTATAAAATAAGGCAAAATAAAAAAATGATTATTTGTCCCTGATTCCATTCTCATCTATGTAGAAGACCGCCTCTCCTTCAGGAAGGTCCGGGCTGTCCACAAGCTTCGCCACCCTGCTGCCCTTCTTGCCCTTCCTCAGGTATAACCTGTATGTTGAGGCATGGGCAACTATGTGTCCTCCTATTGCCTGTGTTGGGTCTCCGAAGAACATGTCCGGCCTTGCCATCACCTGATTTGTCACAAACACTACGAGATTGTACTTGTCCGCAATCCTCATAAGGGTATGCATGTGCTTGTTGAGTTTCTGCTGCCTGTCTGCCAGGGTTCCTCTTCCTATGAACTCCGCCCTGAAGTGGGCAGTGAGGGAATCCACAATTATCAGTTTTAATTTCAGGTTGTTCTTCTCTATAAGCTCCTCGACCTTTTCTGCAAGTATCATCTGGTGGTCTGAGTTGTAGGCCCTCGCAACCCTTATGTTCTTCAGCACCTTGTCAGGGTCCATTCCAGCTGCCTTTGCAATCTGGGCAATCCTTTCCGGTCTGAATGTGCTTTCGGTGTCTATATACACCACACTGTATTCCGGGTTTATCTTCTGGACATAAACTGCGAGAACATTTGCGAGCTGGGTTTTTCCTGAGCCGAACTCCCCGTATGCCTCTGTTATTGCACAGGTTTCAAATCCGCCTCCAAGAAGAGTGTTGAGCTCTTCGCTTGGCGTCTTTATTCTCTCAATTTTTTCCCTTTTTTTAAGGACTTCGTCAGCTGTCTCGAAGCTCATCTGCAGCTTATCCCTTGCGTAGTTTATCGCCTTTTTTGCAGCAAGCTCCGTGAGCCCTGTAAGCTCCATGAGTTCTCCAGGAGTTGCGACAGCCACGCTCATGAGATTTCTGAATCCAGCGTTGTTCAGCTTTTCTGCAGTTGCAGCCCCCACACCAGGTAAGTCCAGGAGCGTGAATCCGCCAGGGCTTTTTTCCAGCGAATCCTTTGTCACAATGGTTTCATCATCATCCTCTTCAGGAATCTCTTCGCTTTTCTTCATATCCTTCACCTTTTTCACTCTATGTTTTCAACTTCTATCTCATCAGAATCCTGGTCTTTTATCACAAGGTATTCATACGCCTTTGATAGCACGAGCTGCGCCTTTGGCAGGTCGCTTGTCCGCATGGAATGGGTGTTTTGCCACTTTCCGTCCCTGTCTTTGTAATTTCTGTCCAGAGAAATAGTGCTGTATTCTACAATTTTGCCATTTGCTTCTGACTTGTTCTTCCAGATTGTTGCGCTTATTGCGCCGGCCCTTATTTTCTTCTCAGGCAAGACCTTCTCTCTTGCCACTGTATTTATGCTTGCATTTGCCATTTTATTTTCTCCGTTGCTTTTCGCATTTTATTTCAAACCCCTTAGATTATGAAATTGCCGCACTGCAGCGCCTTCCAGGGTCGGATGGGCCCGCCGTTCAGGCAGACCTGTCTTGTCCCGGGCGCACCTGCCTTTAAATAGTTTTTCCAAAATTGTCCAGTGTCCAGTGATTTTGGTAGCAGGGCTTTTTTCATTAATTATTTAAATACCCTCTTTATTTTAAAATCATCATGAAGCAATCGCTCTTGGATTCTGTTGAATATGCAATAAAATACCTTGAAAAGTTCTCAAGCTATGCAGAGGCACGGCTCGAAAGTTCTGATTCATCTGGATTTATGATGAAGAACGGGCTGCTTGAGGCATCTTCGCAGGATTCCTACCACGGAGCCGGCTTTCGTTTCATCATTGGAAAGAGCTTGGGCTTTTTTTCCACTGACAATCTTGCAAAAAAGAACATAAAAAAACTCGCTGAAAAGAGCATAAGGGCCACGAAAAAGGCAGCCAGGCTCGCAGAGCCGATTTCCCTAGGAGACGAGAAGAGATATTCCGCAAAATATGACGTGAAGGACAGGGAGAAAATCTCTGATTTTTCCCCTGACAGAAAGGTATCGCTGTTGAAGGAGATAAATTCTGCGCTGTCCAAGAGCGCTGCAGAGCGCTATTTCTCAATACATGATTGTGTCACTGAAAAATACTTCATCAACACGAGCGGTTCGAGGATATTCTCAAGGATACCCAGAATTTCATTCTACTACAACTTCTCTGTGCTTTCAGGCGGGAAGAGCAGCCAGCGCTCATGGATGTATGGGGCAAGCGCGGGCTATGAGATACTCAGGAAATGGAATCTTCCTGAAACGCTTTCAAGGGAGTCAGAGGCCCTGCTGAAAAACCTGGCAAAGGGGGTAAGGCTGCCCAGAGGGAAAGTGGATGTGGTCTGCGCCCCTGAGATTGTGGCAATCATGGTGCACGAGAGCGCTGGGCATCCTGGCGAGGCAGACAGGGTTCTCGGCAGGGAGGCCGCGCAGGCAGGCGAGTCGTTCATGACTCCTGCAATGCTTAACACAAGAATCGGCTCTGACCTTGTCAATATCGCAGACGACCCAACGATTCCGGGAAGCTACGGCTATTACCTTTATGATGACGAGGGCGTTAAGGCGAGGAAGAGGATGCTAATTCAGGGTGGCATGATAAATGAGTTCCTGCAGAACAGGGAAACTGCATCTTTTTTAGGGGTGCAAAGCAACGGGGCTGCCAGGGCAGTGAACTACAGCGTCGAGCCGATTGTCAGGATGGCCAACACCTACTTTGTGCCCGGAAAGCAGAAAGAGGAAGAGCTGATAGAGAGCGTTAAGCTCGGGGTTTACATGAAGAATTTTATGGAATGGAACATTGATGATGTCCGGCTAAATCAGAAATACGTCGGCGCAGAGGCGTACCTGATAAAGAACGGCAGGATTGTGGCGCCGGTGGTGAAGCCGGTGATTGAGACCACAACCCCGGCGCTCTACTCAAGTGTCAGCGGGGTTGCAGACAATCTTGAATTTCATTCAGGAACCTGCGGCAAGGGCGAGCCGATGCAGGCGATTCCTGTCTGGTTTGGGGGCCCGACAGTCAAGCTCAGCAAAATGGAAGTCCTGCCGAAGGCTGCGAGGCGGTTCTAGATGGATAATGAGTTTTTTCAGCGGGGAAAGGAGGCGGCAGAGAAACTTCTTTATTTTGTGAAAAAGTCAGGAGCCGACGATGCAATTGTCTCGCTGCTTTCAAGGGAGAGTTCCCAGGTCAAGTTCTCCAACAGCAGGATAAGCAACAACATGCTCTACCAGAGTTCAAGCCTTTCTGTCTTCGCCTCGTTTGGAAAGCGCATTGTCTCAACCTCAGTCAAGACCTTTGATAACAGGGCCATAAGGAAAGGGGCTGATTTCCTCTCAAAGTTTGCTGCATGCGTGGAGCCCAACCCGAACTACATGGGAATAGCAGAGGGGCCATTCACTTACAGAAAGGATTCCTCACTTTTTGACCTTCGGGTTGAAAAGCTCGGCGACAGGATAGTTGATTATGCTGAAGAGGGGATTTCCCGCGCATCCACAGGCAGAGTTAAAAGGGTTGCAGGCAATGCCGAGGCCTCTACTGAAAGGACATACCTTATAACCTCTAACAGCGTTAAGTGCGAGGACAAATCAACAGCGCTTTACCTCTCTCTCAGGGCAATTATTGACAAGGACGACTCAGCCCATATGGTGGCTGTCTCAAGAAACATTCAGGGCTTTGATGTTTCTGGCTGCGCAGAGCAGGCAGCATCTCTTGCGAACATGAATGTTCCAGTTGAAAAGATAAGCCCGGGAAAATATGACATTATTTTCTATCCCCTCCCGTTTGCAGTCATGCTTGACCTCACTGCAAATGCCTGCTCGATATTTGATGTTGAGTCTGGATTTTCTTTCCTTGAGAAAAAGCTTGGAAGGCGCGTTTCCTCCAATAATTTCACACTCATCGACAATGCATCAAAGGAATACGGCTTCGGCTCAGGGCTTTCTGACGACGAGGGGGTGCCCACCCAGAAGAATGTGCTTATTGACAGGGGAATTCTTAAGACATACCTGCACAACACATCGACTGCAAGGCGCTACAAGACAAGGACAACCGCAAGCGCAGGGCTCATAGCGCCCCAGGCGGCGAATATTATATTAAGCAAGGGCAATTATTCCCTGGATGAGATGATAAGGTCGGTAAGGCGGGGCATAATAGTAACAAACACCTGGTACACCCGCTTCCAGAACTACAGGACAGGCGAGTTCTCAACCCTTCCTAGGGACAAGGCGCTTGTTGTTGAAAACGGAAAAATAAAATGTGCTACGCGCGGAATAAGAATAGCAGACAGCATGCCCAACCTGCTCTCCAAGGTTTCCGCAATAGGGAAGGACTCGAGGCAGATACTCAGTTGGGAGGTAGAAGTTCCAGTGGATACTCCGCCGGTTCTTGTAAAAGGCATAAATATAACAAGGCCGAACTGAGAAATAAGGTTGGAAATTTTGAGGGAATGTTGAATGAAAGCAAAGCGAAAATCCGCGGAAATGGAAATATTCCCTTCAGATGATGAGTCAAGAATTAAGGAGGAAAACATTATACTGAAGGAGACAGTTGAGCTGATGCAGAGGGAGCTTGAGTCCTATCGCAGGTCGCCCTTCATTGTTGCAGATGTAAAAAGCATAATTGACGGCAATGCAGTGATAAAGCTCTCCAACGGCAGCATATTTTATGTTGCATTCCCGCCCAATCTTTCAATAAAGGCAGGGGACACAGTCATTGTCGAGCAGAAGAACCTTTCAATAATAAAGAAGATTCCCTCATCAAGGGAGTTCGGCGTTGAGAACTTCGTGATAATTGAGAAGCCAAAGATAAGCTGGTCTGATGTTGGAGGGCTTGAGGAGCAGGCAAATGAGCTGAGAGAGGTCATTGAGGCGCCTCTCAAGAACCCTGAAATTTTCAGAAAAATTGGGATTACGCCGCCCAAGGGAATCCTTCTCTACGGCCCGCCGGGAACAGGGAAGACGCTGCTGGCAAAAGCAGTTGCCTCCTCAACAAACGCAACTTTCATTGAGATAGTGTCTTCTGAGCTTGTGCAGAAATTCATAGGAGAGGGGGCAAAGCTTGTGAGAGAGATATTCGAGCTTGCAAAGCAGAAGGCGCCTTCAATAATATTCATAGACGAGCTTGATGCGCTTGCATCAGTGAGGATTGACATAGGAACATCCGGCGAGAGAGAGGTGCAGAGAACCTTTATGCAGCTCCTCGCAGAGATAGACGGCTTCAAGCCCCTCGGGAATGTAAAGATAATCGGCTGCACAAACAGGGCAGACCTGCTCGACCCGGCAATACTCAGGTCAGGGCGCCTTGACAGGAAAATTGAGATACCGAATCCCAATGCAGGGGGAAGGCGTGAGATACTGGCAATCCACACGAGAAGCATGAATATTAGGGCTCTCAACATTGACGAGCTGGTTAGAATCACACTGGGCTTCTCAGGGGCTGAGCTGCAGGCAGCCTGCACAGAGGCCGGCTACTTCGCCATAAGGGCGCACAGGACATTTGTAACCCAGGAGGACTTTGAAAAGGCAGTCAGGAAAATAAAGAAGGGCGAAGAGGAGGGCCCTGACCTTCACAGGATATTCGGATAAGCCCCGCTGTTTTTGCTTTTTTTCCCTCTGAAAAGCAAGTGTTACTATTTTGTAATGTTAATAAAACTTTTTAATCTGTCTGGTGATGATTCACTACGGGTGTAAGAATGGCATTTTCACTTTTTAAGAAGAAGATTATAACCCCCAAGAGGGATGAGATGCCCCCAATGTTTTGGGAAGCAGCAAGCCAGGATTTCTCAGCCCAGCAGGCTCCCGGCAGTCCTATGCAGCAGGTCATTCCGGAGCCGCCGGACAACTATTTCATGAAACAGGCGCAGCCACCCAAGAAGGACTCGCAAATATTTGACAAATTCGCAGACGACAAATTCTACCCTGACACGAACTTCGGTTTTGAGGAGCACAAGGTGCCGCAAGCCCAGAAGATGCCGGTGCAGTTTCCCGAAAAAAATGACTTTTCAGCTTCGCCAGAGCCCGACTTTGAAATGCTGAAAAGATTCGGCCAGCAGGAAAAATCAGAGAATGAAGGCATTGTCCCTGACCTCATGACAGCAGAAACCAAAAAAGAGATAGACACAGGCAAACCAATATTTATAAAAGTTGACAAATACAGGGCAATCCTGCGGGAGCTCTCAAACATAAAGTCAATAATAAAGAATGCAAATTCTTCCATAAGCGCTCTTCATTCGCTGAAAGAAAGCGAGGATTCAGAGCTTGAGGAATGGCGCTCAAGGATAGAAGACCTTGAAAGAAAGCTTATCTATGTCGATGATTCTCTCTTCGGAAGTCTTTAGGGTGATGGCAATGGAAAATAAAGAGCAGCAGAAAGGGGAAAAAAAGCTTCCTGTCTTCATAAAGATTGATGAATACAAGGACGTTCTTGACGCATTTGAGCTCATAAAGAGAAAGCTCAAGGATGCAAAGGCCCTGCTTGCGCAGCTTGATGACATAAAGTCAAAGGAGGAATATGAGATTGACAGCTGGCAGGCCATCCTGTCTGACATTGAAAAGAAGGTTTCCGAGATAGACAGGACTCTTCTGGAGCCGGGCGAGGAATGAAGGCAATGGCAAAGAAAAAGGTTAACACTAAGAAAGGAAGTGCAAGGGCAAAGCCAAAACCCATTCCTGAAAAGCAGCCCTCTGAAGATTACTTTGTTTCTCTAGTGGACCCGCTTGAGACAAGGAGAAAAATCCTGGAAACATCAAAGCAGGCGGTGAAGCTCCTCCAGATGAGCAACAATCTTGCAAAGCTTAGAAGGCAGAAGGAGGAGACAATTACAGAGCTTTCAAAAAAAATGAATGAGCTGAGCAAGCTCACATCCATGGTCAGGCGCATCGTTCCTGAGATGCAGGCCGGAAATAGGGTGACAGATGCAAAGGAGCTCATCTCAAGGATTGCAAAGCCAGTTACAGTTACTGCAGAGAAGCAAGAGAAGCAGGAAGAAGCCAAATTGCCTGAGAAGAGCTCGCCAGAGCTTGAGGCGCTTGAGAAAGAACTCTCTGAAATTGAGAAAAAGCTTGGAAAGCTCTGATTTTTTTGGCAAACTTTATAAATTCTGAACAGAGATTCTTATGCTGACGAGTGCATAATGCACTGTGACCGCGTGAACACCCGCTGAGCCGCAAGGCAATGAAGAACGGTAGTAACTAGGGAGTGCATGCACAACTCGCAATTTTAATCCATGGTGGTTTGATGATAAAGATTCCTTTTAATGAGATAATTGCTAAGATTAAGGAAAGGAGCGGGCTCTCTGAGCAGGAAATCCTTTCAAGGATGGACAAAAAAGTTAAGCAGCTCTCAGGGCTTATAAGCAGGGAGGGCGCAGCGCATATTGTAGCAAACGAGCTTGGCATAAAGCTTTTTGACGCTGTCTCAGGCAGGGTGCAGATAAAAAATATTCTTGCGGGAATGCGCGATGTTGAGACAGTTGGCAGGGTGCAGAAGGTATTTCCTATAACTGAGTTTTCCCGCGAGTCCGGCTCTGGAAAGGTTGCTTCGTTCATGCTTGCAGATGAGACAGGCATAATCAGGGTTGTGCTCTGGAATGAGCAGGCAGAGCTTGCATTGAAAATAAATGCAAATGACATTGTTAAGATAAAGTCCGGCTATGTAAGGGAAAGGAATGGGCAGCTTGAGGTTCACATAAACCAGCGCTCCAAGGTAATAGTAAACCCGCCTGACGAGACGGTTCCTGAAATCTCAATGGCAATGGAAAGCCAGGCGAGGCAGCACTCTCAAAGGAAAAAGATATCTGAGCTGAAGGAGGGCGATTCCTGCGAGCTTTTCGGGACAATAGTGCAGGTTTTTGATATAAGATTCTACGAAAGCTGCCCGGAATGCAAGCGCCGCCTCAAGGGAGGAACAGATGGCTTTTTCTGCGAAACCCACGGTCCCATAAAGGAGCCGCGCTACGGCTTTGTCATGAGCATATTCCTTGACGACGGGACAGGCAGCATCAGGGTTGTCTGCTTCAAGGAGCAGGCGATGCAGATTCTCGGAAAGAGCGAGGAACAGATGCTGAAATTCAGGGATTTTCCCGAAAAGTTTGACGGCGAGAAGACCTCCCTGCTTGGGGAGCAGGTTGTAATTTCAGGAAGGGTGAGCAAGAATCCCGGCTTTGACAGGATTGAATTTATTGCCAGCCAGCTCAACCCCCGCCCAAGCCCTGATGATGAGATTGCCATTCTGAAGTCAGAGGAAGAAAAATGATGAATATTTTCAATTAACTTTTTTCTGAAATGCCCTTTAGCAAGTGTGAGTGGGAAACCCCACTCTCTTTAGAGGTGGGATGATAACGAACTATAAAAACAAAAGATATATAAACTAATGGCATATACTTGTGTTTATGACGAAGGGCTATGTTTCGGGACAAACTTGTGTGCATTTTATGAATTATCATTTTGTTTGGTGTCCGAAGTATCGTAGGAAAGTTATTGTTGGAAAAATTGAACAAAGAGTTAAGGAGTTAATACGGATGAAGGCGGAGGAGTTGGGTTGTAAGATAATTGCTTTGGAAGTTATGCCTGAGCATATTCATTTGTTTGTTCAGGGGAAGCCAACGCAGTCTCCGAATTTAATTGTGGGACAGATTAAGGGTTTTTCATCAAGAATGTTGCGTCAGGAATTTCCAGAGTTGAAATCTAAACTTCCAACTTTATGGACAAGGAGTTATTTTGTTTCAACACACGGGCACATATCTAATGATGTAATCAAAAAATATATTGAGGAACAGAAGGGAAAATGAAACAAACCATAGTTTATCGGTTGAATCCAAATTTTGAGCAGGAGAGACATTTGCATAATTTATGCTCTATTGCTACAAAGTTGTATAATACTGATAATTATATGAGGCGAGAGGCTTGGGAGAAAATAGGTAAGATTCCGAGTGTTTATGTTCAGAAAAAAGTTTTGAAAGATAATGTTTGGTTTAAACTTTTGCCTTCGCAGACTGCTCAGGAAGTTTGTTTTGTTCTCCAGCAGAATTATAAAAGTTGGTTCAGTTTAAGAAAGAAAGATGCGACTGCGAATCCGCCAATGTTCAGACGGAAAGACAAGTTAAGTCCGATTGCGTTTTATCAGCAGTTCAAAGTTGTTGATGGGACAATAAGGCTTTCTATGTCCAGAAAGTATAGTCAAGAAAATAAGATAAAGTTTTTGCAGATTCCTTTTATTAAATGGAAGAGTGAAACGGGAATTGCTAAGTTTTGTCAGATTATTTTTGATAATGGAAAGTGGTTTGCTCATCTCGTTTTTGAAATTTCAGAAAGTCAGCCTGTTTTGAATGATGGTGTGATGGCTGTTGATTTGGGAATTATCAAGAATGCAGTAACAGTTGATACTGCGGGGCGTAGCAGGATTTATTCTGGAGGGCAGATTCTTGCAATTCAGCATTATTTCAATAAGGAAAAAGCCAAATTGCAAAGCGTTCTTCAGAAGCAGTTTCCGAAAAGACATTTGAGTAGGGCTTTGAGGATTTTGCAGGATAAACAGAATAAGCAGATAAATCAGTCGCTTCATACTTATTCTAAGGCAATTGTTAATGACTGCCTTAATCATCACATAAGAACTTTGGTTGTTGGAGACATTAAAGATATTCGTAAAGATAAGAATTTTGGAAGTGTTGGTAATCAGAAGTTGCACTCGTGGAGTTTTTCTAAATTCACTCAGCAACTTGAATACAAATGTGTTCGGGTTGGCATAAGGTTTGTGAGAGTGAATGAAGCATATACAAGTCAGACTTGTAGCGTCTGCGGAATAGTCAAGAAGAGCAATAGGAAGCACAGGGGTTTGTATGTTTGTAAGTCCTGTGGTAGTATCTTGAATGCAGATGTGAATGGTGCGAGTAACATCTTGAAAAAGTATCTCCGAGACTTTTTGTCAAAGAGTATTGGCGTAGTGGCTATGCCATCGGTAGCGAGGATAACAAATGTTTGTCCGAGTTAAGTCCGAGAAGCCCACATCCCTTCAGGGGTGGGAGCAAGTCACAGCCATCATCTTGTAGCAGAGCTTTGCAAGCGCGAACGCCTCTGCATTGAAGCCCTCTGGCTTTTCTGACGGCGCAAACTCAACTACGTCTGCGCCAATTACATTCTTTTTCCTGAAGATTTCTGAAAGGATTGCAATCATCTCATCCCAGAAGAACCCGCCCGGCTCAGGGGTTCCGGTGTTTCTTATGAAAGAAGGGTCGAATGCATCCGCATCTATTGATATGTAGACATTCCGGGAAAGATTTGAAAGCTTCTCTGAAAGCAGTTTTTTTGAAAAATCATATTTTCTTATCGCAGAAACATTCTTGTTTGATTTCATGAAATCCTTTTCGTCAACATCCTGCGACCTGAGCCCTATAATC
>Ga0210049_1003223_pt1 | contig 14790 bp, 11 predicted proteins | sample CryGeyCG2014_300_2_FD_183964 | JGI IMG/M metagenome (GOLD analysis project Ga0210049, IMG submission 183964) | Groundwater microbial communities from aquifer - Crystal Geyser CG06_land_8/20/14_3.00 (SPAdes) (version 2) | ecosystem: Environmental > Aquatic > Deep subsurface > Groundwater | place...
AATATGAACAGGGAAAACACAAACAAACTTTCTATTGGAATGACAAAAAAAGAAGTATTGGATATTATGGGAACAAAAACTAAAAGTTATTACGAAATAGGGATTGTAAGAGGATTTTTTAGAGGTTTGTTTACCCTGGGAATTTTGTGGTTTGTTGATGCTGTCCCGGCAGGAAAAATTAGTCACCCATATCGCACGGAAATATTACAAGGGAAAGATAAAACTTTTGAATGTTTATATTATTATACCGACATAAAAAGACAAGATGGGGCAATAACTGATGATGAATTAACCCCACTTATTTTTGATAATGGTAAAATTATAGGCTGGGGCTGGAGTTTTATGAAAGAAAATATAAACAAATATGAAATAAGAGTTAGATGAAATTAAGAGTTTTCCTACACTATAAAAAAGGGGATTTATAAAGAGTTTCGCAACATATTAGGCAAGAATTGATTGACACTTTGTTTTGTCATTCTGAGGCGAAGCCGAAGAATCTCAAAGACGAAGAAAAAAGAAAAAAAGAAAACGAGAAAAAGAGAAAAAGGGGACAGGTCCAATATTTTAAGAGATGCTGAAACGAGTTCAGCATGACACTGCGTGTCAGATTGCTTCATCGTCAAAACGACTCGCAATGACAGCGAGGGTTCCCCATTCATGCAATAACAAAAAACTCTTTTACTCTTCCGAGTTGGGAATTATTTCTTCGCCGAATTCGCCGGGATGATACTTGCCTTTATAAGATGATTTTGGAGAGCGTAGAATCCGGATTCCTTTTGCGCCCGCTTCCTGTGCTGCCGTGATATCCGAGTCAGAATCGCCGTAAAAGATAGAGATGTTTAATTTTTTTATCAGTTCCGCTTTTTCATGCGAAAAATAGATATTTTCTTTTTTTATCCCAAAAGTTTTATTCAAAAAATCCTTCACTGCTTCCTCGCCTATTTTATCTCTCGCACTAATTGTAAAAATTTGGTCGCCTTTTTGTTTGTGTTCGTTAAGAATTTTTTTGGTAACTTTTTTGACGATGCTGTTTCCTTCATCACTTTTATTGACGATAGCCCACCACTCATCCGAATATTCAGAATAATTACTTTTGTTTGCTTTTTCAAATGCGGGTGTAGAAAATAAAAGCGTATCATCCACATCAAAACCGACATTTATTCCGCTTTGTAAAGTTGCTGCAGAACTTGAAGGTGCAACCGATTTCCGAGCCGTTGAACAACCGATAAAAACGGTTAACAGTAAAGCGTGCAGCGTTAATAGAAAACCCCGTCTGATTTCTTTAATCATTTTTTCCTCCTTTAAAAATTTTTGTCGCACAAAAAACGATGAGTATTATTATGAAAAGCCATGATAAAGATAAAAATATCCAACCTGAAAATGTCATATTTATTTCGCTTCGCGAAATCACGAATAACACATCCCGAATGCCATCACGAATTTTCACGAATGAGGTTCTTCGCCTTCGGCTCAAAATGACTGCTTCTACTGTGATGTCATGCTGAGTGAAACGAAGCATCCCGTCTTTACCGTTATTCGTGTCTTATTCGTGATGTGTGCCATTATTCGGGCGACTCTATTCGTGATTTATTCCATGCGATTTTAACAAGAAACGCAACAAAAAGAAAAAGTCCGAGCAGCATTATCCTCGTCAAAATCACAAAATTTAAATTTTCCGCCGAGATATTTTTCATTAAAATTACGGGAATGCCTTCCTGCACAAACCAAAAAACAAGAATTAAAATCAAAAATAACGGTGTGATATATTTTATTATGAATTTATAAAATTTCGGAATTTTCATATCCGCACCGATGTGCATTTCGTCCCATGCCCTGTCAATCCCGAAAACCCAAGAAAATAAAATCGCCTCAATAGTGCCGAAAAGAACAAGAGAAAATGTCCCGCCCCAGAAATCCAACTCGTCAACGACCCCGTTGCCTAAAAAAAATATCGCCGGCTGGCATAAGACAAAACACACCACTGAAAAAATGCCTACCGATTCTTTGCGTGAAAGATTGAACTCGTCTTCAAGAAATGCAACAGCCGGCTGCGCCAGTGAGACGGAAGATGTAATACCTGCGAGAAATAAAAGCAGAAACCACAATGTCGCAAAAATTATTCCGAACGGGATTTTTCCAAAAATCAAAGGCATTGTCACGAAACCGAGATTGAAAGAACCGCTCTGTGCAATCGGAATTATATTTTCCGGGCCGAAAAAAATAAAAGCAGCCGGAATTACAATAGAGCCGCCGAGAATTACCTCCGCGAACCCGTTAGTTGTTGCGGCGGTAAGTCCCGACAGCACCACATCGTCCTGTTTTTTAAGATATGAAGCGTAAGTAAGAATTACGCCGATTCCGACGGAAAGCGTGAAAAAAATCTGTCCGGCCGCCGCCATCCAGACTTTCCCGCACAACAATTTAGAAAAATCAGGATTCCATAAAAAGCCCAAGCCGTTTTTAAGATTCCAATCGGGCTTTGTAATGTCCGGCGTTCCGAGAGTAAGCACCCGTATTGCAAGTAAAATTCCGAAGAAAAGTAAAACCGGCATTGCAATTTTAGAAAGTTTTTCAATCCCGCCTTTTATTCCGTAATATACGACGATAATGTTCAGTATGAAAGTGAGCAAAAAAAATGTGTAAGCGTTCCCCAACCCGCCGAAATACTCATTTTTGGCAAGTCCTTGATAGCCGGTTAAAAACGATTTCATCGCCTCGGGAGTTGTCGCCGATGAGTATTTGCCCGTCAGTGAAAAAAAAGTGTAGCCCAATAGCCATGACTCAATATATGTGTAGTAGATAAAAATAACAATCGGTCCGAAAATTCCTATAACGCCGAAATATTTTATGAAACGATTTTTTTTCCACATTGACTGAAAAATTCCGGGCCCCGTTCCGTGTTCAAATCCGCCGCCGAACCTTCCAAGAGTCCATTCAATCCACATTAAAGGAATACCGAGTAGGAGGAATGAAACGAAATAAGGAATCATAAACGCTCCGCCGCCGTTCTGCGCCGCCTGAACAGGAAACCTCAAAAAATTTCCCAAGCCCACGGCGCTCCCGGCAACAGCCATAATGATTCCTAACTTTGAGCCCCATGATTGTCTTGTTTTCGCCATATATTACTACTCAGAGCGGAATATACTTTACATTGGTGAAGCACTTCGTCTGTCACCCTGAGTGGAACGAAGGGTCTCGCATTTTAACATCGAGATTCTTCGCCTTCGGCTCAGAATGACATCCTTTTCATGTAAAGTATTTTATGCTCCCCTTAGTAAATAATTATACAAAAAAAAATAAAAAAGTCAATTGATTTATCCTAAAATTTGAGTATAATAAAATTATGCAATCAAAAGGTGAAGAAAAAAGGGATTATGTAAGGGTGCTTTTGGATATACCGTGTAAATTTTCTTCGGTTGATTGTCCGACGGATAACGCCGACGGGAAAATCGTCAACCTGTCTGTCGGCGGGTTTGCCGTGGAAACCAGCAATGAAATTAATCTCGGAGAAAATCTGAAATTCGACATCGCACTTTCGAACGGGTTAAAATGCGGGTTCTCCGGACAGGTAGTCCGTGAAATGGGAAACAACAAATACGGGCTGAAATTAACCCAGATAAACATGCTTGACAGGATGAAACTCGGCGATTTTATAATGTCGCAACTTGAAGAGCAAAATTACTTAATAAAAAAATTCCTGCAGAGAAAAGATGCGGAAAATTGACACGAAGTGTCATGCTGAACCTACGGTTTCAGCATCCCGAATAGAAAAGAAAAAAGGTGTTAAAATGGACGGAAAATCAAAAGATGTGAAGCAGGAAAAGATTGAGAAACTGAAAGAGCTCGTGCCCGAAATATTTACCGAGGGCAAAATTGACCAGCATCAACTGAATCTTACACTTGGCGAAGTGGTTGTAACCGAAGGCGAAAGATATGTGCTGAATTGGGCGGGCAAGACGGATGCCTTTAAGGTATTGCAGGAAACGACAACGGCAACACTTGTTCCTGCGGAAAAAGAATCGGTTGAGTTTGACAAGACCGGAAACATTTTCATAGAAGGCGAAAATCTTGAAGTTTTAAAGGTTCTGCAAAAAGCGTATTACGGCAAAATAAAAATGATTTACATTGACCCGCCTTACAACACCGGCAACGACAGTTTTATCTATCCCGACAGATTTCAAGAGAGCAAGAATGAATACCTAAAACGGATTGGTGACAAAGACGAAGAAGGACTACTTACAAAAGAAGGACTGTTCAGAAAAAACAACAAAGAAAGCGGACATTTCCACAGCAACTGGCTTTCAATGATGTACCCGCGACTGTTTCTTGCAAGGAATTTATTGCGTGAAGATGGAGTGATATTTGTGTCCATAGACGACAACGAAGTCCACAACCTGCGGCTCCTGATGAACGAAATCTTTGGCGAAGAGAATTTTGTTGCAGAATTTGTGTGGCAGAGAAAAAGTTCGCCCAAAGGTGTGCCGCCATTAAATATGGTTGTAAATACCCACGAATATATTATTTGCTACTCTAAACAAGAAAAATTTTCATTTATAGGAAAAAAAAGGTCTATTGAAGGTTTTTCTAACCCAGATAATGACCCAAGAGGTTTATGGAGAAATACAAATTTAAGAAGCACCGTAAAATCACCTTCGCAGGCTTTTATAATCACAGATCCAAATACTGGCAATAAATTTACCGATACTTGGGCTTTTAGTAAATCAGAAATGGAAAATCTAATTAAAGAAAAAAGAATGATTTTTCCGAAAAATTCTAATGGACAAGTAAGGATGAAGGAATTTTATAGTGAGTTTAAAAATGAAAATATTCCTATTGTTTCAACGCTTGGTTTATATGATGGTCAAAAAATTACACAAGATCTTGAAAAATTTTTTGGACAAAAAGTTTTTGATAACCCTAAAAGTGTAGATATAATCAAATATTTGATTAGAACCACAATAAGCGATGGTCTGATTTTAGATTTTTTCGCTGGTTCCGGAACTACCGCTCATGCTGTTTTAGATTTGAACAAAGAAGATGGTGGAAACCGTGAATTTATTTGTGTGCAAATGCCTGAAAAATGCGACGAGGATTCCGAAGCATTTAAGGCCGGTTATAAAACAATTGCCGAAATCTGCAAAGAACGTATCCGCAGAGTAATCAAAAAAGTCAAAGAAGTCATTGCGAGTGAAACGAAGCAATCTCGCCTTAAATTAGACAGTCACCCTGAACACAGTGAAGGGTCTCGTCTCGACCTCGGTTTCAAAGTATTCAAACTTCAGACATCAAACTTTAAAATTTGGCGAAGCGATATAAAAGAAGCGGATTTACCGAAACAACTTGACGCTTTTGAAAAACCAATAAAGCCCGAATCACAAATAACCAATATGCTCTGGGAAATACTTCTAAAATCCGGCTATGACCTGAACACAAAAGTAGAAGAAAAGAAACTGAACGGTGTAGAAGTGTTTTCCGTCGCCGGCGGTGAAATATTTCTGGCACTCTCAAAAATAAGCGAAAAAGCGCTCAAGGAAATAACAAAACTGAAACCAAAAAAGTTTATCTGCCTTGATTCGCTATTTTCCGGCAACGACCAGTTAAAAACCAACACCGCCCTGCAAATGAAAGACGCCGGAATAGATTTCAAAACGATATGAGTGAAAAATTAAAAGATATATTTAAGCATTTGGGCATGAGTACGTATAATGGATTATACATAACTGCTAATGATAAATGGAAAGGAGTTTTGTCTTCGCGACTGGAATGGCTGATTGAAGAAAAATTAAAAAAACCTGCCGCTTTTTTCTGTATTGATAAAAAGCCCATTGTATTGTTCTATGATTCTCCACCAAATAAGGAAGAACTATTTAAGGCTATTTGGAACTTCAATGAATCACCGGTAGTAATTATTAATGAACCAAATGCAGTAGAGATTTTTAATGGATTTGCATATTTAAAAGAAAAAAAGACGCTAGATAAACTGGAAAAAGATAGCACTAAACTTAATGCTTTTTCATATTTTGAGTTGGTAACAGGTAAGACATGGCAAAAATACACAAATAAACTAAAATACCAAAATAAGGTTGATTACCATTTACTGGAAAACATTAAATCTGCCCGGAATGTACTCATAAACAAGCACAATATTTCTCCTTACTTATCTAATGCTCTTATTGGGAAATGTATATTTATTCGTTACTTGATAGATCGTAAAGTAAGAATCGGGTTTCCTGGTGGTAATTTGCGTAAATGGACGAAAGATGAATTCTGTAAACTTTTAGAAGATAAAAATCAGACCATCAACTTTTTGAAATATCTAAAAGACCATTTTAATGGGGAAGCCTTTCTTGTAGATGATAACAATTTCAATTTACAGAAAATTCCAAAAGATGCTTTCGGTGTTTTAAACCGACTTATGCGGGGGACACAAATAGCAACTGGGCAGGAGTCTTTATTTGACATTTATGATTTTTCAATAATACCTGTTGAATTTATCAGCAATGTTTATGAACATTTTATTGGTAGTGAAAACCAGGCAGAAAGTGGAGCATACTATACGCCTTTATTTCTGGTTGAATATATAGTATCTGAAACTGTAGAAAAGTTTTTTGATGAAAATCCCAAAGAATATAATTGTAAGGTGCTTGACCCTGCCTGCGGCTCTGGAATCTTTTTGGTCGAAGCATTACGAAGGATTATTGAACAGTATAAAGAAATAAACAATATTACTTCTGCAAACTCAAAAAGCTTCAAAAATATATTAAAAAAAATAGCGGAAAACAATATTTACGGAATTGACAAGGATGATAATGCAATAAATGTTGCCATATTTTCAGTGTATCTTGCTCTGCTAGATTGTTTAAAGGATCCAAAGGATATAGAAAACTTTACCTTTCCAAGTCTTAAAAATAAGAATTTTTTTGATAGTGATTTTTTTGATTTGAATGCCGATTTCAATAAAGAATTTGAGGGAATTAATTTTGATTTTATAATTGGCAATCCTCCATGGAAACGAGGCGGCGACCAAAAAGCTTTGTTTTTAGAATATATTAAAGAGAGGAAGAAAAAGGAGGGTGCTAATAATGTTTCATCGTCCTCAACAATCAGTAACAAAGAAATTGCACAGGCATTTTTACTGAGAACAAGCAATTTTTCTACTGCACATCAAACCAGATGTGCCTTGATAGTAACCAGCAAAACTTTATATAACATTAATGCTAAAGATTTTAGATCATCTTTTTTAAACAATTATTTTATTGATAAAGTTTTTGAATTGGCTCCTGTCCGTAAAGAAGTTTTTGACAAATCTAATGATAAGTCAGTTGCCCCTGCGGCAATTTTATTTTTTCATTATGCACATGGTGAAAATACAGACAAAAATATTGTTGAACATATTGCGTTAAAACCAAACAGATTTTTTTCTTTATTTAAAATATTTACAATCCAGAGGAACGATTATAAACAGGTTACTCAGTCTCTTTTAAAGAAATATGACTGGCTATGGAAAACATTAGTTTATGGTAGCTATCTGGATTTCAATTTTATAAAAAGAATAAAAGAAGGATATAAGACTGTTGCGGCTATTATATCTGATAATAATACATTTTTAGTTGGGCAAGGAATTATGGTTGGAGGTGGTGATCATAATGATGCTTCTTATTTATTAAATCAAATTTATTTAGATACCCGTAAAGATATAAAGCAATTTTATATCAATGTAAACCCTCAAAACAAATGGACCGAAAAATATATTCATAGACCTAAAAACGAAAATTTATTCAAAGCCCCTATGCTATTAATTACAGGTGGAATAAATAATAGATTTGAATCAAAATCAGCAATTTCTTATAAAGATTGCGTGTTTAAAAGCTCACTAACAGGAATAAAATTAAAATGCTCCAGAAAACTTAACATCCTTAAAACTGTTAATGGTTTATTAAATTCTTATTTTTTTTCATATCATATATTACAAACGGGATCTTCTGCAGGCATTGAACGAGAGGAAACAGAAGATAAAGAAAAGTTTAATTTCCCATACATAGATAATTTGGAGATAGCTGCATATGTGAAAAAGATAGAACTGATCAGCAAAAAACTGTTTAAAGAAAAGCAAAGGGTTTTAAATCCCAATATTCAGGTTATAGAGCAAGAAAAAGAACGATTAATTAAAGATTTGAATAATGAAATATTGAAAAGTTTTGATTTGAATGAGCAAGAAAAAGATCTTGTTGATTATGCAGTTACGATTACGATTCCGTTGATTATGAAACATAACGATACATTATTTACACCCATAAATTTCAACGATTCTTTTTTAAATAATTATGCAGAGGTATTTATAAACCGTTTCAAGGATTCTTTTGAAAAGCGAAAAAAAGCGTTCATTGTTCAAATAATACACAGTGATTATATAGTAGGCATGTTTTTCAAGGTAACCGATGGAGTAAAAAAAGCAGAGTCAGTGAGATGGGAGAGTAAGACCAACGAAGAATTATTAAAACTATCATTTCTTGGCTCCTCAAAAATCACAGAAAGACTTTTCATCCAAAAAGATATTCGCGGTTTTGAAAAAGATGGGTTTTATATTGTTAAGCCGAATGAGAAAAAATTATGGCATAAAGTAATCGCATATCTTGATGCGGAAGAATTTGCAGATGCTATGTTGAAAGAGGGAATTAAGGAGAAACATAATGTTTAATCGCCTTAATACTTCAGCCTTTCCACAATCCACAGATTTTTATATCGCAGAGTTTGAATATGTTCTCCAAAAGATTACGCTTTGCTACAAAATGATGATAGATGATGGAGTCAAGGTTCAGAATAGTGAAAATCTAATTAGAGATAAATTGCTCATAAATTATTTAAAAGATAACAGCATTAGGAATAAAATACATTTAACACAATATCTTTTTGATAGGGAAGTGCCGGAAGATAATTCAATCGGAAGGTGTGATATAAAGGTACAAACACAAGATACCTTTACAGATACTTCCGCTTATTTTATAATTGAATGCAAACGGCTGGATAGTCAGAATCTTAAAGGTATAACTGGCTTAAATGCCAAATATATCAGCAATGGAATTATGCGTTTTGTAAATAAACAGTATTCAACAAACAAAGGTTTATGTGGAATGATTGGTTTTGTTGTTGAAATAATGGATATTTCTGTCAATATTAATAATATAAATTATCTTTTAAAAAGTAATTTTGTTTGTTCTAATACACTAACTATATTGACAGTAGCAAATTTTATTAAAGATTTTGATTACCAATATTATTCTGAACACAAAACCAGCAAAAGTAAAAAGCGTATAAAATTATATCATCTTATGTATGACTTTTCTGGAAATATTAAGACCTCATGAAACTACATTTTGACTCGAACCGACAGAAATTTTTTTGAGGTGATAAAAAATGAATATTGTTAAAGATGACAATAAGTACGGTAAATTTCTAAGAGAAATAAAAGAACGGATTTACAGGTCTCAGTATGATGCGTTGAAAGTAGTAAACAAAGAGATTATTTCTCTTTACTGGGATATAGGCAGGGGCGTAGTTAAAAGACAAAAACTGTTTGGATGGGGCAAGTCGGTTGTAGAAAAACTTGCAGAAGATTTGCAAAAGGAATTCACCGGAATACACGGTTTCTCTTCACAGAATATCTGGTATATGCGTCAATTCTACGTTGCTTACAACAACAATCCAAAACTCCAACCACTGGTTGGAGAAATTAGCTGGACGAAAAACATAATTATTATGTCCAAATGTAAAAATGATTTGGAGCGGGAGTTTTATATCAAAATGACGAAAAAATACGGTTGGTCAAAAAATGTCTTAATCCATCAGATTGAGAACAAGTCATATGAAAAATTTCTTTTAAACCAGACGAGTTTTGATAAAACTGTTCCCGAAAAATACAAACATCAAGCAAAACTCGCAGTTAAAGACGAATATACTTTTGATTTCTTGGAATTGAGCGAAGAGCATTCGGAAAAACAGTTGGAAGTAGAATTGATTAACAATATAAGAAAGTTTCTTATTGAAATGGGCGGTTATTTTACTTTTGTCGGAAATCAATATAGAATTGAGGTTGAAGACAACGAATATTTCATAGATTTACTTTTGTACCACAGGGTTTTAAAGTGTCTTGTAGCCGTTGAACTAAAGATAGGTAGCTTTAAGCCAGAGTATGCCGGAAAGATGCAGTTTTATTTATCTGCTTTGGATGATAAATCTAAACTAAAAGACGAGAATCCCTCCATTGGTATAATACTTTGCAAGTCAAAAAAACGGACAATTGTTGAATATGCCCTAAGAAGTGTCAATAAACCTATAGGCATTGCGACATATAAGATAACCGATAAATTACCGAAGGAGTTACAGAAATATTTGCCGTCACCTAAAGAGATTTCGGAAAAATTAAAGAATATGTAAATAAATATGAAACTACATTTTGACCCGAACCGGCAGTTCCGGTTTTAAGGAGATATACAAAGCGTCGGAGGAAATATGACAACGACAAAAATCGCGTTGTTTAAAGGCAGAAAAATTAGGAAAACTCTTCACAAAAATGAATGGTGGTTTGTTATAGTTGATGTGGTGTCTGCATTGACAGATTCTACCCAGCCGAACGGATACTTGAAGGATATGCGTCACCGCGACCCTGAACTGTCTAAAGGGTGGGGGCAAATTGCCACCCCCCTTGTGATTCAAACCGATGGCGGCCCTCAAAAGTTGAATTGCGCTGACACAGAAGGTATATTTCGTATTATTCAATCAATCCCTTCGCCTAAAGCTGAACCATTTAAGCGTTGGCTTGCCAAAGTGGGGTATGAAAGAATCCAGGAAATAGAGAATCCGGAATTGGCAACCAAACGCACACGGGTGCTGTATAAACTTAAAGGATATTCTAATGATTGGATAGAAAAAAGAATGCGCGGTATTGCTATCCGTGAAGAATTAACGGATGAATGGCAGAAACGCGGTGCAAAAGAAGAAAGAAATTATGAAATTTTAACGGCAGAAATTTCTAAAGCTACTTTCGGTATAACTCCAAGCCAATATAAAATGATTAAAAAGCTTAAACGCGAAAACTTGCGCGACCATATGGATGATTTTGAATTAATATTCACTATGCTGGGGGAACGTTCTACGACTGAAATTCATCGCACCGAAGATTCTAAAGGAATGGGCAAATTAAAATCTGACGCAATCGCCGGAGGCAATATCGCAGGGAATGCCAGAAAGCAACTTGAAAAACGGATTGGCAGGTCTATTGTTTCAAGAAATAATTATTTGAAAAAGGCAGAGGGAATAAAAAAACTGCCTGAAAAATAAGTATTTATGAAACTACAGGAAAAGGAACAGAATATATTATTGATCAAAGGGGACATAAAGGGGACAAAGGGGACAAAAAGAGGACAGATGGAACGGATATAAGATAACTTATGAAACTACATTTTGACCCGAACCAGCAATTTCAATTAGATGCGATAAAATCCATAGTTGCTCTTTTTGAAGGGCAGCCGTTGAGCAAGGGCGACTATGAGTTTTCACTTTCACAGGCCTCCGGCAGTTTGCAATTTAATGAGAACGGTGTCGGAAATAATCTTATACTTTCCGAAAAACAGATATTAGAAAATCTAAATAGCATTCAGAAGAAGAACGAAATACCCGTTTCTGCGCCGCTGGCCGGACTGAATTTTTCAGTAGAAATGGAAACCGGAACAGGCAAGACCTACGTTTACCTGCGGACAATTTATGAATTGAACAAAAAATATGGTTTCAAAAAGTTCATTATAGTCGTTCCGAGCGTCGCCATTCGCGAAGGCGCGTTAAAAAATCTTGAAATTACTTTTGAGCATTTTCAAAACCTTTATGACAAAACGCCGACAACATATCAGGTTTATGATTCTTCAAAGGTGTCCAATTTGCGAGGTTTTGCCTTAAGTAATGCAATTCAGATTTTGGTTATAAACATAGATTCGTTTGCCAAGGATATAAATGTTATTAATAAAGAAAATGATAAACTTACCGGTAAAAAACCGATAGAATTTATCCAATCCACAAAACCGATTGTTATTGTTGACGAGCCGCAAAATATGGAGACGGAAATAAGAAAAACTGCTATTGCAAATCTCAATCCGTTTTGCACTTTGAGGTATTCTGCGACACATACGAATCCGTATAATCTTGTCTACCAATTGAACCCTGTAAAGGCGTACGACATGGGACTTGTCAAACAGATTGAGGTTGATTCCGTATATGCGGAAAATGATTTTAACCGGGCATTTATTCAACTTGAAAACCTAAAGTCAACAAAAACAGGTAATATGCTAAAATGTCTGTAAAAGTGCCGGTGTATAAAAAGGAACCGGCTCTTGAAAATAATATAAAAAAAGCGTAAGATAACTCCTAAACAAAAACTCTGGTTCCCGGAAAGGGAACCGGAAAGGAGGTCTTACGCTATGAATAGGATAGCATATAGTGAGCGGCTTTGTCAAGCCCTCAGAGAAAAATTGTTTGACGGCAAAAACACAGCAGAGCATCCGCTGGATAGTTTTATCCGTCTCGGAGCGAGGTACATGATGCAGGTGGCGTTGGAACAGGAGGTTCAGGAATTTCTCGGTCGGGCACATTACAAAAGAGGCCACCGCCGAAACTTCGGATACCGGAATGGCTATAAGCCGAGAAATCTTAAAAGCGCGAACGGTATTTTGCAGGTAGCGATTCCGCAGGTGCGGGATACCGACGAGGATTACCGTTCCAAACTTGTGAAGAAACTCAAAAACGGGTCCGACGACCTGAACAAATTGGTAACGGAAATATATGCAAGGGGGCTTTCTACCGACGATATTGAGGAAACGTTTCTGGATATTTTCGGAAGAAAAATAATTTCTAAAAGCGGCGTAAGTAAAATCACCGAGCATCTTGCGGAGGAATTTAACAGTTGGAAAAAGCGTGATTTGAGCGTGCATAACATCAATTATCTTTTTCTTGACGGAAAATATCTTGCGATGAGGCAGGGCACCGACGAGAAAGAAGGCGTTTTGTGCGCTTACGGGATAACTTCCGAGGGCAAAAAGATTTTTTTGCATCTTGATCTCGGTGAAAAAGAAAGCCATAGTGCGTGGCTTGGTTTTCTGCATGATATGACGGAACGCGGATTGAATGCACCGCTTTTGATTATTCACGACGGAAATCCCGGACTTCGCAAGGCGATACGGGAGGTGTTTCCCAAATCGCTCCGTCAGCGATGTCAGGTACATAAAATGAGAAACATACTCTCTAAACTTCCGAAAAATGCGATTGCCGAGATAAAAAAACTTGTTCAGCAGGTTTTTTACGCTGAAAGTTACGAAGAAGGAATCCGCAAAGGCCGCCGTCTGATTGAGAGATTTCGCAACCTGTATCCATCGGCAATGGAATGTTTGGAGAAGGACCTTGAGGAAACGCTGACACATCTTAAATTTCCGAAGGAGCATCACAGATTTATCCGAACTACAAATCTTCTGGAGCGAACTTTCGGCGAAGTAGAAAGAAGGGTAAAGGTCATCCCAAGGTTTCCGACGGAAAAGTCGTGTCTGAAACTGGTTTTCGCCGTGCTGCTCAGAGCGTCTCAAAACTGGAACGGCATAAAAATGTTGCCGGAGGTTAGAACCGAACTGGATAAAATCCGTCGGGCGATTTTCGGAAGCGATACGATTATACCGGAAATTCAGCAGCCAACAATCGCTGTGGCAGTTTGTTAAAACCAGGTTTTCAGGAGTCGTTTTATGCATATTTTAAGTTATTTTCAAAAAAGTTTTTACAGACAATTTTGCACTTGACCATACTCATTGCCTTTTCTATCTTTAGAATATAAACCAAATGAGTGTAATAAAGAGTTTCGAAGTTGATAAATAGTTTTTTGTTCTTCATTATTTAAACCAAAATACTCTTTTAAAAATTGACGAAATCTTTTTCCAACTGCTCCATTCCTTGTTTCATCGTTGCCTTCATAAAATTTAGCCACTAAATCAATCCCTGCCAAAATAGCCATTGTACCTGGCCATAATGCCTGATAACCAATTTTTGTGTTATTATTTGGATCTATACCAAGACACATTTTAATATCGCGTCTAAGCAAATATAATATACTGAACTCACCTGATTTTTCCGGTACTTCAGTGGGATTTCTAAAGAAGAACTTTATTTTTTCTTTAACAGATTTATCTAATATAGAGTTTTTATACATAAATTTCATTTTATTATCATTAGCTTTTATAAAATTCTACCGATTTATAATGCTAACCAAAAATATGTGGATGATTCTAATTTTCATCTGCGAAATATGGGAAATCCTCGCACTACATTGTTTGGAGTTTTATACACCGGAAATACAGTCACAACCCTTAAGAATTGATTACCGGGCTTTGAAAATCAATTCTTGAACGATAAGTATTAATTCTTATCCTCCGGGAACCAATTCTTATCCTCCGGGAACCAATTCTTAACCTCCGGAAATCAATTCTCAATCAATAAAAATCAATTTCCGGCGTTTAAGTGGCTGTGTCGTAACCACTATGTCATGCTGAATTTATTTCAGCATCCCATTTCCCTTCCGTCGAGAACGAGATTCCGAAACAAGTTCGGAATGAGGTAATGTCAAAATCTAGCCTATATTCTCTTTGACGTAAGATTCTTGTTTTTTATGGCAAGAAATTATAATGTATCGTCGGAAATTAGTAGCAGAGTTCCTGCACAATAAAAAGCTCTTTGATTTTAAGTGCGACAGCAATAACTCTTCTG
>Ga0210049_1003231_pt1 | contig 14773 bp, 7 predicted proteins | sample CryGeyCG2014_300_2_FD_183964 | JGI IMG/M metagenome (GOLD analysis project Ga0210049, IMG submission 183964) | Groundwater microbial communities from aquifer - Crystal Geyser CG06_land_8/20/14_3.00 (SPAdes) (version 2) | ecosystem: Environmental > Aquatic > Deep subsurface > Groundwater | place...
TGGGCAGCTTGACCTTCGAGGTGCGCCACACGCCGGGACATACGCCGGGTCACTGCGCCTTCTACTGCGTCGAAGCCTCCGTCCTCTTCAGCGGCGACCTCATCTTCCAAAACGGCGTTGGTCGCACGGATTTACCCGGCGGGGATTGGGAGTCGCTGGTGGAGAGCATCCGTGAGCAGGTGTTTACGCTGCCGGAGGAGACGCGGATTCTATCCGGGCATGGAGGGGAGACGAGGGTGGGGGAGGAGAAGCGAAGCAATCTGTTCGTTGGAGGGGCATAAAACGAAAAGGGAAATATAGCGGGGAAAACGGTCATCACCGCCACGCCGCGCTGCGAGGGTTGTTCGTTTGGTACGAACCTGCTGGAAGCCGCCCTTAGAGTCAACTCAGCGCTTCCTCAATTAAACCTGTGTTCGTGTCAGCATATTGTTAGAGGATTGTCATATACAAAAACAACTGGTTTGCCTATATAATTCTGGTAGGTGATTATGGCCAAATACACGGTAAATCAACAGGTCGAGGCAACTGTGGAGCGCGTCCTGCCGTTTGGCGTTTTCGTGCGTCTGGAGGACGGTACACCTGCCTACATCCGCCGCCGCGAACTAGACCTGGACGCGGATGTGGACCCAACGCAGGTAGTTCATGAGGGGGAAAGTATCAAAGCATTGATTCTCGATCTTGGAGAACAAGGCAAACACATGGAACTCAGCCGCCGCGCGACTCTACAGGATCCCTGGCCAGAGTTTACTCAGCGGTTTGTTGTGGGGGACGTTATACGCGGCACAGTACGTGCACTTCGCCCGAATGGGGCTTTCATCCATATCCAGCCCGGCATTGATGGTTTTGTGCCCCTTGGCGAACTGGCGCCCAAGCCTATGGACAAACCGGAAGACGTACTTTGGGTAGACGATGACATTGAAGCCGTAATCACGCGTGTCGTGCCGAGTAAAAAACTTGTAAGCCTGAGCATAAAGGCGCGTTTGGAGCAATATGATCAGGCGTTGAAATTCGCAGGATATGTCTTTGGGAAGCCTACAGCACAGAGGAAAATAACCCGGTCATTTTACCCGACAGACGAGACATCAACGGAAGAGAGCGACAGCATTGACTATCAGAAGGCAGGCCCAATCCTCATTGTTGAGGATGATGACGAAGTTCGAGAATCCCTGAAAGCATGGTTGTCTCAAAAGGGGATTCAGGTATCTTCTGCTGCATCTGTCCAGGAGGCTATGAATGCCCTCTCGACCCCCCATCGGATTTTCTTGATAGATTTGTACCTGCAAGAGGGCGATGGCTTGGGGTTAATCCAACAACTAAAACAAAGCCGCAACCAGGGTCATATTTGTGTCATGAGTTCCCCTGATATGCTGGCTGAACGCGCCGAAGAAATCCAAGCCGCGCAGGTGGTGCAGGTGTTTGCCAAGCCGCTGGACATGGAAGAGATCAAGCATCTCCTCTGGAAAGTTGCGAAAAACATGCCTTTGCCTTTCTGGCGCGCTGGCATTTCCAAATCTGCCACGAGACATGTCGCTGACACGCTTCGCTCGCTAGAGATCCGCCCCGATACCCAAGCACAATCCGTGCTGAGAGAAATGACCGAGATGATGCAGGCTCAAACGGGCATACTCTTTTGGTTAGAACCGACCTCGAAAACGATTTCAATCCAGGCACAAGCCGGCGATGGTTGGCTAAACCCAAACGCGATCTATGGCCTGCGTGAAAGCCCGGTGAAAGACGTTATCCTGGAGGGCGAAACAATTTTCGAGAACTATGTCACCTCCAAGGTCAGAGCCAAATTTGATAAACTGCTGGATTTGTTGCCCTTCAAGTCTTGCATTGGTGTACCGGTACGGGTTTTCGATGAAGTTCATAATGCGGTTTTCTTCTTCCACGCTGACGAAAATGCGTTCTCGAGATACCGCCTGAGAGACGCAAGAGCAGGCGCTCTCTTGCTTGCGACATTATTGACCGATCAACATATTCGCGAACACCTTCGCTTGCTTAACCCCATGTTGTTAAGTGGGGAACTCGCCGCCGGCTTTGGACACGACGTATTCAATAAGATCACTGCGCTGGAATTAGAAGCGCGCAATGTTATAGATATGGGCATTGCCGATAAAACGCGTTCCCAACGAATCCTTGACCTGGTTATTGACTTGAAGGGAACCGTGCAGGCTTTCCAGCAATTGCTCAGAAAAAAAGAACAAGTAGAGCCAATCAATATCAATGGACTTGTAGAACGGGCGTTACAACTCATCCGATCTGCCGCACGCAAGGAAAATACCAGCATCGTTCTAAAATTAGCCTCTAAACTTCCATCCATTACGGGAAATGCCATCTTTTTACAACAAGTGTTTTTGAACATTATGCTCAATGCCATTCAACAAATGGCGCTGAAAGCGGAAAAATACGAGTGGGACGGAAAACGCACTTTAGAGATTTCCTCATCCTTGACCGACAACCACATTCAAGTCCGCTTCAAAGACAATGGGCCAGGGATCCACAAAGAACATTTGGGCAGGCTCTTTGCCCTTGGTTTCTCTACACGCGGTGGAAGCGGCCTGGGGTTGTATATTGCGCTCAGTTTTATTCAAGCCTTGGGTGGCAGAATGATCGTTGAAGAAACATTGGTGCCGCTTGGGACTACGTTTTTGGTTGAGTTGCCTCTTGCAAAACAGAAGGAGGTCGCATGAGTGAACATACCTTGCGCGTTCTTGTTGTGGATGATGAGGAAAGTGTACGCGGACCGTTGGCGGATCGTCTGAGAGAAATCTATCATTATTATGTTGATGTGGCTTGTGATGGCCTTGAGGCATTGCATCTATTGGATGAAGCCCATGGGCGATATGATGTTGCAGTTATTGACCAGATACTAGAGGGAGACATCAGCGGGCCGGATCTCCTACGCGATATTAAGGACAGATATCCAGAAATCCAAGTAATCGTCTTTACAGGTTGGGGATTGAAAGAAGACGAGGGGATTAATATTCTTCGCAAGGGAGCGTACCGTTATATTGCGAAAGGCAACTATGATGAATTGGCCTTGACAATTCGTTTTGCCGCAGAAGAGGGCTGGACTCGACTCGAACGTCAATACATGGCCGCATTGGTCAAAGTGGGCCAGGGATTGACTCAGACCACCCAGCAAGATGAACAATTGAGGCTCGCCTGGGATTTTGTCCGCGAACAACTAGACGTCTCCACATTTTTTATTGGCTTGGCCCCCCCCGATAGAAAGAGGATCTACTTTCCGCTTGCCTATGATGAGGGTCAACAAATTGACCTGGAGGATACCATATTAGGCAAGAGCCGCCGCGAATGGGGATTGGCCGGCTATGTGGTCAAAACCGGCGAGGAGATTCTTTGGTCTACGCTGGATGAACTAGAACAAACCCGCAAAGCAAGGAAAACAATTCCTATCCTTGTAGGTAAGTCCTCAGTTTCCGGTTTTTGCATCCCCCTTCGAATAGGAGAGCAAATTCGAGGAGTACTATCTGCTCAAAGTTACGGGGCGCAGGTGTTTACCCCTGTACTCCAAAATGCGCTGAGAGCGTTGAGCAGCCAACTCAGCGTGGCTCTGGAAAACAGTCGTCTTTTTTCTGAAGCAGAGCAGAGAACCAAGGACATTGAAAACCAGGCAAGCAGTTTAGCTGCTCTGCAAGGACTTGCTCTTACCATCAACTCATCCCTGAACCCTGACGAGATTTTGACGAGAACATGCCAAGCAGCGGTGGAATTCTTCCATGCTGACAGCAGTGGATTGGTGCTCTTTAACAGCGAATTCATTCGAGGAAAAGTTGAAGCCGAATATCCTGCTTTAGGCGCTTTGGGAAAGATCATCCCAGTGCGCGGCATTCCTGCGGAGGAGCAACTGATCGAGACTAGAGAGCCGCTGAACGTTTATGACGTTGCCGCTTACGAACCCTTTGGGGTGGTGCGCGATACCCTGGGCGAACTGGGGATTCAATCCGTTCTGATTGTGCCCATCATCAGCAAGGGTCAAGTGCTCGGCACTTTCAGCCTGGACGCAGTTCATCAGCCACGCCGATTTAGCGACGAGGAAATCGAATCATGCAAGACCTTTGCCGCACAGGTCGCAGTGGCGATCGAGAATGCGCGGCTATTTGAAGAGGCCAAGCGGTGGGCTGAGCAGTTGGAGGCACTACGGCACACGACGCTAGCCATCACATCTCCATTGGATCGAACCACGCTTCTAGACACGCTTATCAAACAAGCCGTAGAATTGCTGGACGCAGAAAGCGGCGGTGTCTATGAGTACAGTCCTGAGCGCGGCGAGCTAACTGTCATTGCTGATCATAAACGGCCCAAGCATTTGGGCAAGACTTTGAGAGTCGGTGAGGGCATGGCTGGGCAGTTAGTCCAAAGTGGCGCGCCTTTCTTAATCGTAGAAGACTACAATGAATGGTCCGGGCGAGCATCCATATACGCTGACGGGCGTCCGTTTGGAGCAGTGCTAGAAGTTCCGCTGAAGTGGCACGAGAATGTTATTGGTGTCCTGTACATAGATGATGAGGTAGGACGGAAGTTTACTTCGGCAGATGCCCACTTACTGTGCTTGTTCGCTGACCAAGCAGCTATCGCCCTTGTTAACGCCGAACTCATTGCGAGAAATGAAGGCAAATTGAGGCGGCTGGAGAAACTTGCCAAGGTAACCAAAGAGATCACGGGCAACTTGGGGTCAATGACTTTGGATGAACTGCTGACTCTCATCGCAAAACATGCGACAGATACATTGGACGCAGAAGTCTGCGGAATTCACCTGGTCAAGCGCGAGGGTTTTCTGAGCCTGGAGGCAAGTTATGGGCATCGCGAGGGCGGTTTCCAGAAGGGGCGGGAGTTCGCCATCTGTAGTGGTCCCAAGACCGGACTCACCGGACATATCGCTTACGAAGGCAAGTTATTCAACGCTCACGGCGATGTGCTCAAGAATCACTTTGCAGTTCGGGGTGTCGAACCGGATCACTTGCCTTCAGGGGAGTGCTATTCCCTCCTCGCAATTCCTCTAAAGAAGAAGGAAGGGAAGACAGAGAAGCTGGTTGGCTTATTGCGTGCTGAGAACAAGAAACAGGATGGTCGTGCTCTTCCTGCCCTGAGTTTCACTAAAGAAGATGAATGGATATTGAACATCTTTGCCGAGGTGGTCGTAGTCGCCATTGAGAATGCTCGAAGAGTTACCGAACTCAAGGATGCCAGGGACTATCATCGCCGGTTGGTTGACACCGCCCCGGATGGTGTCATCCAAGTGAATGAAAAGGGTTGGATAACTCTATTCAACCAGGGGGCAGAGCGTATTCTTGGGTATAAGCGGGATGATGTACAGAACCGCAAGAAGCGCGTAGACGATTTATATTGGAACCCTGAAGATCCGAAAAGAATCAAACAGCACTTGCGCGAGCATGAGCAACTGGAGGGTTTCCGCACAGCGATCAAGAGTAAGAAGGGAGAACGAATTCCAATCCTCTTGTCTGCAACCCGCACAGAAGAACCTAGAGATGGACGTTTCGGTAGCATCGGCTACTTCAAGGTTTTCAGTGACTATGAACAAGCAGAAGCTGATTTGCGATTCTTATTGGACGTTACAACGGATGTAGCCAAGGCTCAAAGTCTGCAAGAGGGACTGAACACACTTGCGAAGAAAATGGTTGACGATCTTAGACCATCCAAGGTTACATTTTGCTACATCATGCTCTTGGATGATAAGGAACACAACCTAGTGGCCAGAGCGGCTCACCCAGCCCCGCGCGGGCAGGGACTAAACTGGAAGCCGGGAGTGGATGAAAAAAAACTGTCTTTGGCAGACGCACCGACCTACCTACGTGAACTCTTGGAGGGGCCCGGAACCAGAATTCTGCACAAGAGCAATCCAGAGGAACAAATCTTCTTGCGAAGAATCGCCATGCACCTCGAATTGGAGGACTCGAAGACTGAATTTAGAGACCAGCCAGGGAAAGAGATCGTTATATTGATGGCCATTCCTCTCAAAATCCCTGACCACAATCTTGGGATCTGTTTCTTGGGAGAAGTCCGGAACCGCGAAGACAATGTGTTCTCGCAAAGGCAAGCGAATCTGGCCGATGCAGTGGGTGTGCAGGCGTCGATCCTGATCGATCGAATGCAGGCACATGAGACCACACGGCACCAGTTGATTGACATGAAGAACTTACGAAGTAGTGCGGAGGCTATGATAAGGAAAGTGTCAGACAAGCCCAAAGAAACCCTGGAAATCGTCGCTAAGGCTGCCTGTGAGGTCATTGGTGCTGGTTGCGCGATCATTTACCCATTTCATCGTGGAATGAAGTTCTATGATCGTGAGAATATCACCTTTTTCGGGCTTCTCAAAAAGGATAGAGAGTTCAGCGACAAAGAGCGAGACGATATAGGTAGCATGACAGGCCAAGTTTCGAGAAAGAGATTAATCATTGTTGATGACGTGCGCACTAGGCAGGACAGAAGTGGAGAAGTCGAGATTTGGCGTGATCCCGGAAGCCTAATGGCGGACGAGGGAATTGAGGCGTTTGTCGGCGTAGCGTTGCAAAGCGGAGAGAAATCCTTGGGCGCGCTTTTTTTGAACTTTCGAAGCCCTCATTATTTCAGAGACTACGAACTGGATGTGATTCACATCTTTGCTGATCAAGCGTCTGCTGTAATCCAACAGTCTCGTCTCTTCCAACAAGTTAGTGATGAGGCAATCAAGTTACGTCACAGCTTATTGGATGTTGGCACAGGCATCGTAGAGTTGCAGAGCTTGCAAGATACACTCAAGGCTATAGCTCATGGCCTGAAGACGGTGCTAGATTGTGATGTCGTGACTGCGTATTCGTACGACCATGAAACAGGCATATTTCCCCACCCTGCTATTGTAGCTGGTGACTTGGATGTTCCTCAAAAGATGTGCGGCTACGGACTCCTCCTCAAAAGCACAGTCTTTTCCGAATTAGTCCGCAACAAGAAACCGTACTATGCGGAACATGCTTTGACAGATCCGGTTATGGGGGCCGGTAATTTTGCTGCGAGAGAGAAAGTCAAGTCGTCAGTCGGAGTTACTATATGGGTAGAAGATCATCCTGCAGGGATTTTGTTTGCAAACTTTCGTAACCAACACCAATTTAGTCCCGCAGAAAGGGATGCCATTCGTATCTTTGCCAATCAGGCTGCCGTGGCAATTCGGAACGCACAGTTGCATGATGAAACCCATAAACGCGCTGAGGTTCTGGAAGGGTTGTATGAAACGGGCAACGCAATAACCAGCACGTTAGCGTTAAATGAGGTGCTCGCGCGCATTGCCGAGCAGGCGCTTCACATTGTTGGCGCAGATCCTCAAAAGGGTTGTTTCAGCCACGTTGCTTTGCTCAATGGGGATAAACTCCGCTTTATCGCGGGCTTTCCGCTGGAGATTCTGACCGATTTGCGGCAGAACGTCGGCGAGATAGACCTTCAGAGAGATGCCAAAAGGGGCATTGCGGGTTTGGCTGTTATCACTGGACAATCCAAGAATGAACCTGAAGTTTCAAACGAACCCAACTGGATCCCCCTGAGAGAAAACATCAACATTCACGCTCAACTATCCGTACCGCTCAAGATCGGAGAGCAAATAATAGGGGTATTGAGTATTGAACACCCCCAGCCTGCCGCGTTCGACGAAGAGGATGTGCGAAACGTTGAATTGCTGGCGGCACAGGCAGCGGTGGCGATCGAGAATGCGCGTCTCTTTAATACAGCAGAGCAACGAGCACACAACCTTGATGCTGTGATTCGCGTTTCTCAAACAGTAATTTCATCTCTCGACCTAGACCATACTCTTACTGCAGCTTGTCAAGCCGCTGTTGAACTTCTTGGAGTGGATCATAGTGGTCTTGTATTGTTTGAAGAAGATCTAGCTGAAGGTGTAGTGCGCGCAGAATACCCAGATATGGGTGTGCGGGGGGCGGTGATCCGTCTCCGTGGAGTACCAGCAGAGGAGCAATTGATTAAGTCCATGCAACCATTGATGGTAATTGATGTTGCAAGCGAACGGGCCTTTGAACCCGTTCGGGATATCCTTAAAAAGCTAGGTACTCGATCAATGTTGATTGTACCCATTCTAAGGAAGGGTAAGATATTGGGTTCTTTTGGTTTAGACGTTATGAAACACCAGCGTGTGTTCACACAAGAGGAGCTTGAAATCTGCAAGGTTTTCGCGGCTCAAGTTGCGGTAGCGATCGAAAATGCGCGACAGTATGAAGCGCTGGAGAAGACAAAAGAGGCACTTGCCGCACGCACCGCGTTGGCGTGGACAGGAATGATCAGTTCCACGTGGCGGCATGCGATAGAGAAGCATGCGATTACCATTCGCGATCAAATTGAACTCTGTCGCCGTGATTTGGCAGAATCACCGAGAGCAGATTCACTTTCTGAACGGCTGAATATGATCGAGCGACTGGCGAATCGGATTAGTGAAAAGCAGATTACACCGCCACTCAGTTCTGAAGAAGGCGTGACATCCGTTCAAATCAACGAATTAATCGAAGAACGGGTTAGGCGATTGTGGGAGGATGAATCCTACAAACCGGTAGCACGCGACTTGAAACTGCATTTAGAGGATAATATGACTGTACGCGCTAGCCCTGAATGGCTACGACGCGCATTAGATATTTTGATGGATAACGCTATTGATGCGATAGCAAGAATTCCTGAGCCAAAGATTATAATCGCCACTCAACGCGTTGGCGACAGGGTTGAAATTCGAATTACAGATAATGGAAAAGGCATACCGGCAGATGTATTGCCCTACCTTCTCCGCAGGCAGATCACAAAAGTTCAGGGAGAAAAAGGGCTGGGAATAGGGTTGCTGTTTGCTCAAATGATTGCCCAGACCTATAGTGGTGATATACGAGTGGGTTCACCTGGACCTGGTGATACCACAATGATTATTGTGCTACCGTTGGAATCCTGATTCGGGAAAGTAGATATCCATGAACAAAAATTTTCTAGTCGTGACGAATCAACCCAAATCATCATGGGTTGTTACTATAAAGCGAGCAGTCTCGGCCCTGGGACTCTTGCAAGTTGTTTCAGAGGAGGATCTTGAAAGCGAAATAACGCGTACTGCTTATGATATGGTACTTATAGATTCGTCAGCAGTGGCGGACGCGACCAGGCTAGTTTCGCACTTACACAGCGCACTGCCTAGTACCCCCATCGTCGTTGCGGCTCTCTCGAGGAGTTGGCGGCGTACCCGCGAGGCCTTGCGTGCTGGAGCAACCGATTATGTGCTTAAATCGCTTACCAGTGAAGAATTGGCATCCACCATAATGAACGTGCTTAGTTCCGAGAAATTGCAACCAGTGCCAAGCACTCCTGCCACGTCAAAGGCAACAATTCTGTTTGCAGACAATGATCCTGACCTGTTGGCTACTTCCAGAGAATCCTTGGAAAAAGCGGGATATACAGTCATCACAGCCAATAACCCGATAGAAGCCCGACGGAAACTTGAAATCGGAGGTATTGACCTGGCAATTTTGGATATCCGTTTGGAGAACGACAACGATGAGAGAGACTTGAGTGGGTTAATGCTCGCCAAGAGAATTGCACGCTCTACGCCTAAAATTATTGTCACCAATTTTCCTTCATATGGTTATGTGCGCGAAGCACTAAGGCCACAACTCGATGGATTGCCCGTTGCCGTAGATATCTTGGCGCGGGATGAGGGGTTTGCCGCATTGCTGACAACAGTAGAGGATATTCTTAAAACGGTATCTGAACAAAGAGAAGGCGTACGTCCAAAGCATAAAGTGTTTGTGGCTCACGGTCATGACCAGAGCATTAAAGAGGCCGTTACTGAATTTTTGGAAGGGGTAGGACTTGTACCTATAATTCTAGCGGAACAAGCAGACGGAGGAGATACAATTATTGAAAAGTTCGAGCGATATAGCCGCGAGGCCAATTTTGCTGTAGCACTTTTCACTGCAGACGATGTGGGTTACCCTAAAAAGAATCCCGCTGAGATCAAATCGAGGGCACGTCAGAACGTCATTTTTGAGTTTGGGTATCTATTGGCGAAATTGGGACGTAGAAGGGTTCGGGTATTGTATCAAAGCGGAGTTGAAATCCCAACAAATGTTATGGGATTCGTATATATTGAACTGGATGACACTGGAAGGTGGAAATCCTACCTGCGGCGAGAACTCAAAGATGCAGGTCTCCCTGTGATCACCAAAATGGCTTTTTGAGGTGAAACCAATGACTGGTCATATTCTCTTCGTTGATAATGACCCTGACTTTTTGAACACGCGCGCCGAATTTCTTAAACGAGAAGGCTATGAGATATTCAAGGCGCTCACCATATCCGAAGCCGCATGGTTCTTGGAAAATGCAAACATTCATTTAGCTATCGTTGACGTTCGAATGCAAGACGATGATGATGAGCGAGACGTGAGCGGGCTGAGTTTAGTAACACAAGAAGTGTATCGCTCTGTTCACAGAATTATTCTCACTGGACATCCAAGTACCGATACTGCGCGAATCGCACTAAAGCCACAACCAAGCGGGCGTGGACTTGCCATTGATTATCTGAAGAAGGAAGATGCCCCCGAAACCTTCATCCAAGCCGTCCACGACGTCTTCGCCCACCACGTCCGCATCAACTGGAACCTTCATATTGACTGGAAAGCCCGCGATCCGTTCGCGCTCGTCAACCTCATCGAGCCAGGACTGGAGGGCGAGCGCCTGCTCAATCGCGCCGAAGAACTGGAAGACCTGTTCCGCCGCCTGTTCTACGAAAAAGAGTATCTCCGTATTGAACGTTTGCTCTGGCAGCGCGATGGTCGCCTTGCCCTGGTCGTGTTGGCGTTCAAAGAGGGCCTCAAACCGGAATCCCTCGTGGTGGTCTGTGGGCAAAATGCTATCGTGAATGAGGAAGCCCAACGCTTTGCATCCTTCGCGCCCAAAGCCAGCGGTGAAGCCGGCACCCATTCAAGTGCCAGGGCTGAGACTACCCACTTTGCGGCAAATGCTTACACGTTGGTCGGCAATGATTTGGGAAAAGTCCAAACCCTGGGGGAACTCTACCGCTTTACCCAGGAAACTATTTTCAAGGTCGCATTGAACACGCTTTTCCAGAAAACGCTCCAGGCATGGCATCAAGATAAACCTGTGTGGGCGAAAAACGATTCACTGGAGGCTTTGTATAGCCAGCGCTTGGGGCTATCGGCGAAACGCGTCTCGATTGCTGATTTTGAAGAACGCATAAAAGTTATCGAAACTCAACTCCCAACGCTTGGCCCAAGGATCGAGCGCACCGGAGAGAAATTGACTTTTCACTTCAACGGTCAATCCTTCCCTTATCCCGACCCTCTCCCCCTCCTGGCTCAAATGCCAGACACGAAAGGTTCAGCGTTGGTTGTCCATGTGCCGGGAACGCTTACAGGTGAAAATATCCTGGTAGATGAGATTGGACGGGCCTGGCTCACCGACTTTGCTGAGGCGGGGCAAGCGCCGCTGCTGTGGAATTTTGTCGCCTTGGAGGCTGTCATTCGCTTCGACTTGGTGGAGACAAACGACCTCCTTCGGCGGCAAGAAATGGAACATCGCCTCATCAACACCGACTTTGCGAAACCTGACACGAGGGACTTGGAGCCAATTGTGCGTAAGCCGGGGCGCGCCATTCAGACTATCCGAAAACTGGCCGCGCGGACAGTGGGCAGAGATACTATGGCATATCATCGTGGAATATTTTTTCATGCTGCCTGTCGCCTGGCTAATTTCAATCCCGCCTATCCTCTGACATCCAGTGAACTGGCGCGACTGGCGCATGTGCTGCTCTCGCTGGCAATGATCGCGGAGAAAATTGAGGAAGGCAAAGCCAATACGTCAATATCCACGGCTGCCCAGACCGGTGAACTTCGCATCGTGGATGAAATCGCGCGCACCATTCTGATTGGAAATCAAGAGGTTCGCCTTGCGCCTCAGCCATTTGCGTTATTCAGATATCTCTATTTGAACGCTAATCGAGTGTGTACCAAAGAGGAACTCGTCAAAGAGGTGCTGAAGGGGGAATATGAAGAGGAGTATCTTCATACTCTGGTCGGGCGTATCCGCAAGGCTATCGAGGATGACCCAGAACAACCGCGCTACATAATTACTATCCCTAATGCCGGCTATCGGCTAATCACCAAACCCGAATAGAATAAGACCCAATTGTCACTTTTTCAGCCTGACGTGAAATCGTCAGGCTTTCGTTTTTGTTGTGTCATTATTCTGCAATCGAAATTGCGTTCTTTGATAGGGAGAAGATACGTATTTGGCAGAGATATTAGCATGGGGATAGTTCAAAATAAAAGTGAAATTCGTTTGATCGTGCATCCGTTAGCGAAGAATCTGTAGCAAAATGCCGATCATGTTCCCAGAAAGGAGTGTGGACAATGCGCATCGGATCTTTCTTCTCCATCCTATTGGTTACAATCATCGCGATGGGCTACCTACTGTCCGACAATATTCACCTGCGCGAAGAAATTTCAAGGCTACATGACGAGATCAATAAACTGGAGCAGGCACTGCAACAAGTCGAACAAGAGAAGCAGCAAACTCTGATGGATCTTCAGAGCACAAGCAACCAATTGCAATCCTGCCAGCAGCAGGTTGGTCAATCAGACCAAGCCATCAATGCGCTGGAGAAGAGGAATAAGCAGCTCGAAGCAGAGAATCAGTCGCTTCAAGCGGCCATCTCTTCATCGGACGCGGTATGTGCCCTCCCTGAAACCAGCTCCAAGGTAGCCCGGCTTGCTCAATTCAGCCCTATCGTGTTGATCATTCTTCTCTTCGGCTCATTAATGGCAGTTGGTCTGAAGAGTCTGCAAGGCCAACGCAATGAAACGAAACGTGCCTGTTACGATAATGGCGGAGGCACCTATGTGTACCTGACAAAGCAGGAGGTGAAAGAGTTAATCGAATGGCGGCGGCGTACTGGTTCATTCCAAGCATAATCTCTTCTCGCGAAGAAGTGAGTGAATTAAACCAAAGATATCGCCAGACGCGAACCAAAACCTCCCGCCAATCACCCTGCGGGAGGTTTCTCATACAAAGGTTCTCCATCCTCTCATTAACCATGCCCCATCTCACCCCTCGCCACATTCCCCGCCAGATCCCACGCCTCCGCCACCACCTTCCCATCTTTTGACAAAACACACTCCCACCAATTGCCCTCGGCCTGCACCGCCTGACCCTGCTCCAGCGCCTTTTCCTGCGCATCCAAAATCGTCACCCGCACCTTCACCACCATCACGTTGTCGCTGGCCTCCACGCGGATGCGTCCATCCTTCCGCTCGATGCTATGGATCACCGGTGGGTTGAACCAATCTGACAACGCCCAATTATAAGGACTCTTGACTGTCCCTGCCGCCAACTGGGCGTAGATGGGTTGCGTCTTCGCCGCCTCGCGCGCGTACGCCGCCGCTTCTTTGAAGCGACTTTGGTGGCTTTTCTGTTTCTGACTGAATTTTCGGCGGCTGAAATCCGGTGTCCCGCTGATCCACGTCTCTCCGTGCGGCATCTGTCGAAATACCATATTCCCGACACTGCCGCTGATTCCCCGCACAAGCGGGTTCTTTTCTACCTTGGCCATTTTATCCTCCTCCAATTCTCATCCGCTATGGCTTCGACTTGCCTATATGGTGGCTATATGGTGTCTATATACTTCCACCATTATACATCCGATCAAGCTGGCTTGTTCGCCCATTGAAGTGACTAAGTGGTAAGCGATCCTCTTATTTCGCGCACTCCATTGCGCGCTTGGGCGGGTGTGACGCTGGCGCGGATCAGTTCAGCGAGATATTCCTTCACAGCGTTTCGTACTCCCGCACCTCGGCGCGTGTCAGTTGGACGACGAAAATCGCGGCGCGCATCAATTTAGGGCGGCTGGCGAGTTCAGCCAATCGCTGCAGTTCGTCGAGATCCAGCCGTTCAAGATTTTGCAGGCGCAGTTCGCGCAAATACTGGGGTGAGTCCCCGCCGGGGTGCAAGTGGATCAGGTCGAGCAATGCCTTCTCCGGTGAAGCGACGGATGCCTTCTGCCCGCCGCCCAGTTCGATCAGCCGGTAGCCGCGCAGCCAATCCGTTTTGATGTGGTGGAATTCGAAGATGCCCAAAGGCGTCTCCCAGCGCCCCGGCCGCGCGGTCGTGACACTGACGATGACCGGCACGTACTCCGGGATGAGTCCATAGTGCGCCAACGCGGATTGGCAACTGACATATGAGCCGCGCGCCATGCGATTGGCGAGGACGAATGGATGCGGCTTGACCTTTTGGAATGGGGGCGCGAGGGTGTATAAACCGCGCCGCAGTTGATAGAGTTGCCCCGCCTTCCTCCAGCGCGATAACTGGCGGCGCACGTCATCCGCATCCACCTCCCCCGCCAGGAGCAGAGCGGTTTCGAATGCTGGCTCATCGCCGACGAGTTTGACCAGGCTTGCGAAGTCCATAGCAATATTATGCCACAAATGGCATATTGTGGCAATAAAATTGGACTGATGGTAAACCCAAACCTCCCGCCAAATGTCCGGCGGGAGGTTCCGTTAAAATCTTTTTCGGAGATATCCATCATGTTCGGGTCTCCACATTTTGCCAGTTTTTATACTTTTCGCCGGTTTTTTACTGGTGATTGCCCACATCTTATGTAGCTCCAAAAAGGTGATGTGGGAAAGGCTGGACGGCTAACCATGACAGGGTTGCCACACTTTGCAAAACGGCGCTCAAGCCACGGAGCAGGATGTAAGGGCCA
>Ga0210049_1003233_pt1 | contig 14770 bp, 17 predicted proteins | sample CryGeyCG2014_300_2_FD_183964 | JGI IMG/M metagenome (GOLD analysis project Ga0210049, IMG submission 183964) | Groundwater microbial communities from aquifer - Crystal Geyser CG06_land_8/20/14_3.00 (SPAdes) (version 2) | ecosystem: Environmental > Aquatic > Deep subsurface > Groundwater | place...
AAATTGTAAAGAAAGTTTTTCTGCGAGGCAGGCCGCCGTAATCGGCGGTAGGCGGCAGGGCGGAGCGATTGGATTTTTTCAGGAATTTCGCATAAAATGAGTTCGAGCGCAGTCATATAAATACTCCCCAATCGTATTCTTTTAACAGTTCGGGAAAACTTTCGGGAAAAATAAACGCAACCGTATTGGCATTCGCCAAAAAAAATAAAATTAAAATAATGCCGCTGGTGACAAACGGCAATTTCAGCAAAGCTACAAGTCAGGCGTTTCTTGACGACTCCGCAAAACAGGACTTGGCGATAAAATCTCTCATTGATGAAGCGAAAAAGAATGTATATTGGGGCTGGCAACTGGATTTTGAGCAGATGGACGTTTCTTATCGCGACAAATATTCCGCTTTCGCGGCAAAGGCGGCCGAGGCCCTAAAGAAAAATAACCTGGTGTTCAGCATTGCCGTGATAGCGCAGGTTTCGGGCAATTCAAGCGACTATCCGAATGACTTGTGGCAGAAAACAATCGGGGTTTACGATTACGCAGCTCTCACCGCGAGCGCGGATTTTATAAGCATTATGTCATACGACGATCCGGAATCGGAGGGTCCGGTGGTGGAATATCAGTGGCTTAAGCGAGTTCTTGATTACAGCCTGAAATTTATACCCGCCGAAAAACTATCGCTGGGCATCCCCCTTTATTATTGGCAATGGAACAACACAACCGGAGCGCGCATCGGCATCGGCGGCAGACAAGGAATTTATAATGTTTTTGCAAAACACAAAGTGTCCGTAAATTATGACACGGAAATGGAAGCGGCTTTTTTAACTTATTGGCACAAGGCGAAACAATATATAATCTGGTACGAAAACGCCCAAAGTGTAACGAAAAAAATTGACCTCATAAAACAATACCGGCTTCACGGCTTTTCAGCGTGGGCGCTCGGTTTGGAACTCCCGAGTATTTTCAATGTTGTTAGAAATAATAGTTATTAATCATCTTTCAAATCGTCTTGCGGATTTCCCTGAAAAATATTATATTTCGTCCATAAAATAGTAATTTGGAGAGGTGCCTGAGCGGTTTAAAGGGACAGTCTTGAAAACTGTTAATAGCGCAAGCTATTCGCGAGTTCGAATCTCGCCCTCTCCGCATTGACAATTCGCTATCGGTGTGTTCCTACTGTATGAGGGTGTTTTGCGACCCGCAGGGCTTACGCTGATGGCGAATTTGATTTTTATTTTGCTACTTTTCTATTCTATAACTTCAATTTTTTGATTCCTGTAAATCAGCATACTTCGCAAATTCGATAGGAATTTCCGCTTCTCTGAATCACTGCCCTCGGCCAGGAGATACCTGACGTAGGATTTAATGTCGACTATGCTCGGATCGATTAAGGCATCGGTTTTCCCGCCTGCCATGCATTGCGACTTCCTGAACCGCTTGGCTTCATCCTCAAGCTGCATCCTGACGCCTAATTCGTTGAGAGATATTTTATCGAGACGCTTTGATATTCCACCCATCAACTTTTCTTCGGTGAGATAGGTATTCTTGCAATCCCGATTTTTCGTCCGGCTACATCCAAAATATATGCACTGGGTTATGATGCCATCACTCCGTTTCACGAATTTCTGCTCTGCGATGATGCCTGATCCGCAATAGCCGCAAGTTATCAATTTGGTGAATGAGAATTCACTGATCTCACGTCGAGTTTCTTCCCGCTTGAGCTGAAGCTGAACTTTTTGAAAGAGCTCTTCCGATATTAGAGGCATGTGTTTGTCTCGATACCAATTACCGCTCTTCTTCGGATACTCGAACATCCCATAGTAGAATGGGCTCATGAGCATCCGATAGATGCCGGAGAGAGTAAGATGTTTATCGCCCCGCGTCATGAATTTCAGATCGTCCTTGAACCAGTGATAGATTTTCCTCCCGCTATAGCCATCGCTGGCTTTCTTAAAAATCAATTTCACGACAGGTGCCCGCTTTTTATCGACAATCAATTCACACCGCTTATCCAATAGTTTTTGGTTCAGATATCCGAGCGGCGCCATGGCCGGCCAGAGGCCGGTCTCGACTCTCGCCCTGAGGCCTCGCACCACATTCACGCCACGATTGTCATTCTCAAGCTTCGCTTGCGAGCCGAGGATCATAAGAAGGAATTTCTCATTCGGCGAATCCGCGAATATCTGACCATAAGTGCGGATCTCAAGAAGATGTTTTTCGTCCATGAGATCGATGAGCGTACCGAGGTCGCCCGCATTGCGACTTAGACGATCTGTGGCCCATGTTAGGATACCATTGTACTTGCCTGATTTGATGCCATCGACCATTTCATTGAAGACGAGACGTTGGGCCGTTGCCTTGGCAGAGAAACTCTCTTTCTTTATGTCGACAACCTCAAGCTTTTCCTTCTCCGCAAGCTGGAGCATTTCCTTAATCTGCGAATCGATGGAGAGCGCCTGCCGCTCTTCGGATTCGCTGCTTTTTCTCGCGTACAGGCAGTATTTGACCTTTACGGGGAGCTGAATTTGTTGTTGGGCTGCAGCTCCCGCCGACCCCTTAATTTGGTTCGTCATACTATAAGGGATGACGCAACGGCCCCAGGGCGTCCAGAGTGCCTAAGTTGATAACTTAAGGCTCCAAAAAGCCCTTAAATATCCAGAAATCCGGCGTTGGTAATTTTCTCACGCAGCTTGTAAGTATTACCATGACTCAAAAGTCCTAAATAGGAATTCAGGGTTTCTGCCACGGGTCTTTCTTTGATCCTTTTGATCATTCTTCTCTTGGTCGTTGTTCTCAATATCCGATGATCGGGAAAATTGACCCAGCCCAAAAAATCAACGCCGGAAGTCAGAGTTTTAATGAAAACTTTTTGAGGATGCAATTCTAATTTTAATTTCTCAGAAAAGAAATTTCTGATAGGCGGAATAAAATTTTCAAGCTCTTTTCGGTTGCTTGAAATAATAACAAAATCATCGGCATAGCGGATATAACATTTCGCCTTGAGTCTGTGTTTTACGAATTGGTCAAATTCATTCATGTAAATATTCACGAACAGCTGCGATGTGAGATTGCCTAGCGGCAAACCCGTTCCCGGTTTCGTGGAAAAGCTTTCGATAATTTCTTGCAACAGCCAAATAGTCTGTTTATCTGAAATGTGTGAGTTCAAAACATTTAACAAGATTTGATGATCGATGCTTGCAAAAAATTTTCTGATGTCACATTTCAGAACCCAACAAGTTCTTGTATTGTTTTTACTTACTTTGTAAACAAATTTGCGAAATTGATTTAAGGCTTTATGTGTTCCTTTCCTAATTCGGCAGGAAAAAGAATCGGCAATAAATGTCTTATCGAAAAAGGGATAAAGCACGCGATAGATCGCGTGATGCAAAAGCCGGTCGCGAACACTTGCTTTGTGGATGTTTCTTGGTTTAGGATCGGAGATATTGAATGCGCGGTATCCGCCGTGTTTATAGGTATGATCCAAAAGTTCGGCATTAAGCGCAAAAATGTTATCCATCAACTGGAATGAAAACTCTTGAACATTGTGCTTACCACGTTTGCCTTTTACAAATTCTTTAAAGGCCTCTAATAAATTATCAATGTTAATAATATCTTCAAAATTATGACGCAATTGAATTTTCATAATAATTATATTTCTATTACCCCCCCCCGCAGGAGTGCTGCCCGTCATTCAGAAGCTCACTACCGCATACAAACTCTGGCATGAATTTTTGCCGCACTTTCCAAAAACTTCGCGGTATACCATGGGCGAGAAAATTGATTCGTTATTTCTAGAAGTAACCGAACTCGCTTTTCTTGCAGGCTATTTTTACAAAGCTCAGAAGCTGCCCTATGTTCAGAAGGCCGCAGTGAAACTTGATCTGCTTAAGTTTTTTTCCAAATAGTGTGGGAGATAAAAGCGCTTGATAATAAAAAGTTTATTCTTTTATCGGAAAAACTCAATGAAATTGGGAAAATGCTCGGTGGTTGGTCAAAGCAGGTTACAAAAGAAAACTCCGTCAACTAGTGGCGGAGGAAAACGAAGCGAGTTTCGGACGGCCGCGAATCGGTAGATCTCGTTCCAGTCGTTCTCGATCCAGTTGAGGTTTAGGTTGCGCTTCGAACCATTCCTGTTGAGGTACGGAACGTTGCGGTTGCCGTTCCGGTTCTGCCAGACGGAACCAGTGTGCAAAATATCGTCTGCACCACCACCCCTCGAATACTCTCGGGGTTGTATCTTATTCGGAATCTTTATATTCCCTAATACTTTGCACCAAGTAGCTTCATTTTTTTAAGAAATGTAAAGAAACACGCTAAGAGAAGCCGTAACCGCTCTTACTCTGATTTCTGAAATCTCGGAATTCGGTGGTGTAAAGCATTGACCGTACACATACGCACCTACTATCTTCCCCGATTATACATTCTGATTTGAAAATAAAGAAGCCCTCGGCGTGTTGCCACGCCGAGGGCTTAACTGATGGAATCCAAGGATCAAAGGTTCCAAAAGGATTAAGGAACCAAAGATCCAAGGACCTGAAGCTACTTGCGGACGGTCGCGACCCGGCAGACCCCGCCCCAGCCGCCCCCGACCCAGCCGAGGCCCAGGCCGCGCCCCGAACCACCCCCGCCGAGGCACGGAACGCGGCGGCCGCCGAGCCGGTCCCGCCAGACGGAACCAAGAGCCACGATCGGGAACTGCTTCTGCAGCTCCGGGTACTTCTCGCCGAAGGCGAGCAGTTCGTGGAGCTCGGCAGGGCGGTAGCCCCGCTGATCGAGCTCTCTCTGCGCGTCCTTGGTTGAGATCGCGCAATTGAAGCGGATGAGCTCCACCACAACCTCGACCTTCCCTGTCCGCGTGGTCGGGAAGTTCTTGCCAGTGATGTCGCCGTTCGTCCAGTTGTACTGGCCGAGCTTGACGGCATTCTCGACCGAGAGGTCGTAGTCCACGGAGAGGGGGTAGGTGTTACCGGCGGGCTTGCCGTTAGGCGTGAGCGCTTCTCGCAGGATGCGAGCAAGCAACTCGCCATTCTTCGTCCAACTGAGTGCGACATCGGAATCGATATCGCGCGGCAGAGCCCGAAGAACTGCCGCCTGAAACTCGACGTAACTCCCATTCACCTGGGAGGTGGTTCCACGATTGGCCATGGTTGTTCCTCCTTTTCCGCTTTTCAGCGGATTTTGGTTTACCCTTACTTTCCGCACCATGCGGAATTTAGGGCTTACCGTTGGTTACAGCTTTTAGCCTGTTTTAGATTTAAAATATGCTAAAAGCTGTAACCAATCTGTAAGTAGATATGTATAAATAAAGAGCTCAAATATTATAGGCGGAGTATATCACAAGTAATGTAATTTGTCAACATTGATTTCGGATACTGTTTTATGGGTAATCTAAAGCAATTTTACATAATTAATAAATAAAAGTTAGAATAGTATGGAAGCGGTGCGACCCACGTGGTTCGAATCCTCCCGCCTCCGCCAGAAAATGAAATCGCTCCGGGCTGACCGGCGAATTTCCGGGAGCCACTTCTATGCCGAACGGTTTTTTAGTTATTCTGCCAGCCGCGTTATCAATCGGCTGGGATATTTTTTTTAACCGGTCAGCGGGTCTATTTGCATTTTGAGCGCCATTTTGAACATTATTCTTGGCAGTGATAACAAAATACAACCCAACGGCAATAATGACTAGCAGGATGACGATTAATAATGCTTTTGAAGCCATAATCCGTGTATTTTACATTAAATTTTGGTTTGCGCCAAAGTTGCGCCGCATGATTAAAATAGCTTTCGAATTATCCCCTGGTAAAATTTTCCAAAAAACCATATAATCCTTACATATCCGGAGTACTTAAACCGAATGCCCCTGTCAACAGTTGTAGTTATGAATAACCGCAAATGAAATCAACAATTAAACATCTCGGCGTTATAATGGACGGCAACCGGCGTTGGGCCAAGGCCCGGAAAATGCCGTTTTTCAAAGGCCACCGCGCCGGTTATAAAAAAACGGAGGATATTTTGCGTTGGTGCCGCGACGCCGGAATAAAGATTTTGACGCTTTACGCTTTTTCCACTGAAAATTGGCAGCGCTCCAAGAAAGAAGTCAATTTTTTGATGAATCTTTTTTACCTCGCCCTCACCAAAGACATAAAGAAGCTCCATAAAAATAACATATGCGTGCGCGTTATCGGCCGCAAAAAAGGCCTATCGAAAAAAATTCAAAAAGCCATTGAAAAATCCGAAGAGCTGACTAAAAACAATACCGCCATTATTTTAAATCTGGCGATCAATTACGGCGGCCGCCTGGAATTGGTTGACGCTTTCAATAAAATTCTGTCCGCCAGAGGCGGATCTCAGCCAAAGGCTGACCAGCCTCTGGCTGGCGCGAAATCCTCCGGCGGAAAAAATTCGCCCAAAGAAATTACTGAGGATTTGATTTCCCGAAATATCTACACGGCCGGTTTGCCCGACCCCGATTTGATTGTCCGGACCTCCGGCGAAAAACGCTTATCTGGATTTTTAACGTGGCAGAGCGCGTACTCGGAATTTTGCTTCGTCAAGCGCCACTGGCCGGAATTTTCCAAAAAAGATTTTGACGATGTTATAAACGATTTTGCCAGCCGGCAAAGAAGATTAGGCAAGTAATTGAAGTATTTTTATAAGAGAAAAGATAAGCCGCCTTGTAAAAAAGCGGTTTTTGTTGTACAATCTTCAAACTATGTCCGCCGGAAAAAACAACAATTTAATCTCCCGCCCGCCCGTTGTGGTTATAATGGGCCATGTTGACCATGGTAAAACCAAACTTTTGGATTATATCAGAAAAACCAATGTTGCCGAGCAAGAAGCCGGCGGCATTACCCAGCATATTGGCGCTTACGAAATTACCTACAAAAACCGGAAAATAACTTTTTTAGATACGCCGGGTCATGAGGCCTTTTCAAAACTGCGGGCTCGCGGCGCCAAAGCTGCCGATATCGCAGTTCTGGTTGTTGCCGCCGATGATGGCGTCAAGCCGCAAACCATTGAAGCCTTGGGGCACATTAAAAAAGCCAGCCTGCCCTTTATTGTGGCCATAAATAAAATTGACAAGCCCGAAGCCAATCCGGAAAAAGTAAAAAAGGAATTAGCCGAAAATGATGTGCTGGTTGAATCCTGGGGAGGCAAAGTGCCATCAATTGAAATTGCGGCAAAACAGGGAACGAATGTCAGCCAGCTTCTTGATTTAATTGAACTGTTGGCCGATCTAAACGAATTCAAAGCCGATCCTCAAAAGCCGGGAGAAGGAATTATCATAGAAACCAATCTTGACCCCCGTCGAGGCATTGTGGCCTCGCTTCTTATTTTAGACGGCACAATAAGAATCGGCGGCTATATTTTGAGCGGCGAGGCAACTGGAAAAATAAAAATGCTTGAAGATTTTTTGGGCCATTCGGTTAGAAGCGCCTCTTTTTCTTCGCCAGTGTTGGCAATTGGTTTTACCAAATTGCCATTCATTGGAAAAAAATTCGTCACTTCCGAAATTCCATTTTCATCGGTATTAAAAGTCGCCAATAAAATCGACGACTTTATTGAAAAATCGCTTGAGATCGAACCCGAAGAAAATCTTAATATAGTAAATATAATAATCAAGGCCGATGTCCAAAGCTCGGTTGAAGCGTTGAGAGAGAGTTTAGAAAAAATCCCTCTTGAAAACGGAGCAATCAAAATTCTTAAAGCCGAAGCCGGCAATGTCAATGAAAGCGATTTTAAAATGGCAGATTTAAGCGACGCTTTAATACTCGCTTTTAATATTAAAATCGATGCCGCCATATTTTCGGCCGAAAAACAAAAAGAAAATCTTCTTTCCGGAGAAATTATTTACGATATTTTGGATAGAGCAAAGGTCGCTATTGAGAAAAAACTTAAACCAAAAGTTGAGCGTGAAGAAATCGGAAGATTGAACGTTTTAGCAATTTTCAGGCAAGAAAAAGACCGACAGGTTGTCGGTGGCAAAGTTATCTCGGGCGAAATAGTCAAGGGAATAAGAATGGAAGTCTTGAGGAATGATACGATTGTTGGCCAGGGCCGGATTATCAGTCTACAATCTGAAAAAAAAGAAATCAGTAAAATTGAGATCGGTCGCGAAGTTGGAATCGGCGTTGATTTTGGCGAACCTAAAATTTTAGTCGGAGACACGCTGATATTTTTCAGAAAAACACAATAAAATAAACAATATATGAGCAAGGAACGGGCGCAGAGGTTTAATGAACTGATAAAAAAAGAATTAGGCAAGATTGTATTTAATTTTTTAGACGCCAAACCCGGTGTTTTGGTCACTATCACCCAAGTTTTAACCAATCCTAATTTGTTCACTAGCAATATTTATATAAGCGTTTATCCGCCAAGCGAAGCTGAAGAAATTCTAGATAAACTGAATCGTTCAATTTATCTGATACAGCAGTTATTAAATAGAAAATTAGAAGTGCGGCCGGTTCCAAAAATTATTTTTAAACATGACAAAAATCCCGAAGAAGCATCGGAAATAGAAAAAATAATAGAAAAAATTAAGCATGAAAAATAGCAGTTTTAAAGAAATAGAAAAGATAATATTAAAGGCCAAAAAAGTTTTGGCAGTTACTCATCAAGGACCGGACGGCGATGCCATCGGCTCGCTCGCGGCTTTCGGTTTTTATCTTAAAAAAATAAAGAAGCCTCATTACCTTTTGTGCGTTTCCGGCGTTCCGAAATATCTTAAATTCCTGCCCGGCTCGTCGCAAATAAAATCCAAATATCCGAAAAGCGGCCATGATTTAATAATCGGCTTTGATTACGGGACAAAAAATCAGCTGGGGCTTGAAAGTTATTTTAAAAAATATCCCAAAACGCCGACCTTGGCCTTTGACCATCACTTATTAAGCGGCCAAGGCGCTGATTTTGGCGTCATAAAACCGGTATACTCCTCTGTCTGCGAACTGTTATACGATTATTTCAAGGCTGTCGGATTTAAAATGGATAAAAAAGTCGCTTACGCTTTGACTGTTGGAATTTTGAGCGATACCGGATTTTTTGAATATACCGATAATCCGAAGCCGCTTGAAACAATTATTGATCTTATAAAACGTTTCAAAATAAAACCGGTGGAAATTGATAACGCGCTAAACGGCCAAGTGAAAATGGCCGCGGCGAAATTTTGGGGTGTAATTTTAAAACGCGCCGAATATAACCGTCAAGGCGATTTTGTTTATTCGTGGCTGAAAAGAAAAGAACTTAATAAGCATCGTTTAACCATTGACGACTTGGGCGATATGATGAGTTGGTTAAAGAATTTGAAAGAAGGGCGCTTTACGCTTCTTCTTATTGAAGAAGATACGGGTAAGATTCGCGGCAGATTGAGAAGCCGGCCTGATAAAAACTTTAATGTGGCGGAATTGGCCGAAAAAATAAACGGCGGCGGGCATAAATACGCGGCGGGTTTTAGGCGTAAGGGCACAATTGACTCAACTCTCAAACTCGTGGCAAAATATGCGAAGAAATGATAAAAAATAGCGGCCTGGTAGCCAAGTGGTAAGGCAGAGCTCTGCAAAAGCTCTACACGGGAGTTCGATTCTCCCCCAGGCCTTCTGGAACTTGAAAAATAAGTTTCGGACGAGTGGCGAAACCGGTACACGCACAACACTTAAAATGTTGCGGTCGAAAGACCTTGAGGGTTCGAGTCCCTCCTCGTCCACAAAAAAATCCCCCCGCGGCCGCGGGGGGATTTTTTTGTGCGTTTGTTTGACGAAATCCGAACCTTTTTTGAACGGAACTGATGGCGCGCTTCGCGCGCCAAACTGAACGCTCGGGCGGGCAAAAAGGCCCTCCTTCGTTAAAACTACGGACGGGTAAAAAGGGGGTTGGGGGGAAGGAATTTTTGCCCGCCCTCACTTTCGCCGCTTCTTTTTTCACCGCCGCAATTTTTTGTATTTCGTTTTGCGAAATGCACCGCCATAGACATTGCCATTTATCTAATTTTTATCTCTTAAAAAACTCAAAGTATTTTTTCAGGCCGCCTCTGCTTTTTTGACATATCATTTCTTGTAGTTTTGGTAATATCTCTTTAACCGCTTTCTCACCAGTCAGAATTTTATCTTGACCATTGATAAACTGATACCAATAATTATTTTTACCGACATCTATATTGATAACCATGTCAGCGTTTGCCACATTTGAAAGCGCCAGATGGTGGCGCAAAATATTTAATGAATCATTGATGATATCGTACCATCCAGGCTTATATTCCTCGTCGCAATAATGTTTATCTAAATTGACGGCAATAACTATATCAGCCCCCATATTTCTGACTATCTCAACGGGGACAGGAGCAGATAATCCGCCATCGGCTAATACCCTGCCTTCTCTTTCTACCGGTTTGAAAACTAATGGGATAGAGACGCTGGCTCTAATGGCCTGCGCCATTTCACCTTTATTTAAAATTACAATCTCTCCCGTTTTTAAATCCGTAGCCACAGCGGCAAAAGGAATTTTGCAATCCTCAAATTTCTTTCCGTTTATGTAATTCTTAATAAATGTTTTTAGCTTTTCTCCGCCAATTAACCCTTGTTTTAAATGTGGGTCGAACAAAATGGAAAATACCCTACGCCAGTTAATGCTTAATGCAATTTCTTCGATCTCTTTTATATCCAATCCAGCCGCATAAAACCCGCCAATCATAGCGCCAATGCTTGAGCCGGCAATGAAATCAATCGGGATATTATTTTCTTCCAAAGCTTTAATCACGCCGATATGCGCCAGTCCTCTTGAGCCGCCGCTTCCCAATGCCAAACCGATTTTTGATCGCTTTAATTCTGCCATAATTTTGACTTTATCTGATTATTCCTTTCTTTAAATTGCCGGTTAAATTAAAAACTTTATTTTTCGCCATTGAGACAAACCGACTTGCCATTTTGCCGATTTCGTCGTTGATATATTTCACATTCCCATATTTTGAAGGGTAGCCGATCAATTCCATAAAACCGACACCGGTTATTTTTCTCCTGTCAAAACTGCCTTCCACCTGAACCGGTCCCTCCCAATAATTGATCGAACCGAACAGCATTTCTTGATTTTCAATTTTTGCCGTTAAATTTAAATCAATATTTTTTGCCGGTATTTTGATTTTCCATGACAATGGGTAGGCTGCCTTACTTTTTGGGCTCACCCATTGCTGATTGGAAGGAATTATTTCAATTTCTTTATTATAATGTTCCTGCCTGTTATCTGAATAAGATATATCAGCAAAATAAGTTTTGACTTTGCCATCATCATATACACAACAAACTATTTCCGTGTTGTCATCCAATTGCGCCGAAAACCAATCCCATCTATCTTTGGAATAGCTTGCGTTTGCCCATTGATGATCCATCCATGATTTTCCTGTAACATCTATCCATTTATTTTTAATTTTTATTCTGCCCTCTGTTTTTAGGTTGGTTAAGGAATAGTAATAAGTCATCTTGGAATGAAGATCAAGATATCCTTTTCCGCCCTCCAGCAGCGGCTTTTTGATTGAAGTTAATTTCAAATCAATATCTTCATTTTTTAGATGATATTTTGATTCATCTATTTTTTCAATAACACAGTTAACGTATCCAATTTTGATTTCTGGATTGAGATAATTTATATAAAGCAGAGGCTTGGAAAAACTATCGTCCGAAATAACAGAAAACGGGGTTATCCTATGGTGAAAACTTTTATGCCTTAAATCAGAAACAAGGGAATGAGAAAAATAAGATGTTTTAAGCGGTATTTTGCTTAAAAAAGGTATTTTTACTTTTTTAACATCCACCCTGAACAAACAATCCATAAAAGAATATCCATTGCCAAGAGCGTCTTTTAAATGGCCATTAAAGTACCACCATTCAACTATGTAATCATGAGCCGATTCATCTTCGGGAAATTTTATTGGTTTATATTCTTTATGCATAAGTTATTTTTTAAATTATAAAAGCATTATTAGTCACTCAATTTTTACGATTTAGAAGTTTAGTGATTGAGTGCCCGAAATGCTTTTATTGACCAAACGGTGGCTTTTTTTCTGACCAAGCCCACCAAAGATAACCGCCAATGGCTATAACGGCGATTATTGCTATTCCGATTCCAATTGTTATTGGGCTTGACCAATCGATATTTGTTAGAAAATTTGTTCCCATATTTTTCTCTTTCAATTATTAAGTTAATTAAACCCTTGAGGCGGGCTAATCCTCGACCTTTAAAATAAAACGGCAATAATTTGATCGGATATTTTTGCCGAATTTATTTTTTTATTTAGGAATGAATATTCCAAAAGCAACCCGTCCATCATGTTGGTAAGTAAAGAAGTTAATAATCCGACATCAACTTTTTTGGTCAATTTTTTGCTTGCGAACACTTCCTCAATTATCGGCTGGATTAGATGAACGACTCGTTCTCTTAATTGAGCAATGTGTTTTGTCATTGGGTTATTAGCCGGCGACAACTTCAACATTAAAGCTTTAACAAGATTTTTTTCTTTAAAACCGAAATCTAAATAATTTTTAATTAGTTTATGCAGTTTTTTATCAATCGTAGTCTCGTTTGACGCTTGGGTAATAGACAGACTTAAACCGTCAAAAACATCATCCAGCACTTTTCTATATATTTCTGCCTTGCCAGTGAAATGATAATAAAGCGCCGCTTTGGTTATATTTAGTTTTTTGGCAATATCATTCATAGAAACGCCAAGGTAGCTAAATTCGGAGAATAGGCGACGCGCCGTATCGGTAATATATTTTTTGGTGTCTTGAATGACACCTTCGGGCTGTTTGGCAATTGTCATATAGTTTAATTATTTATTTAATCTTACTTACTACTCGGTAAGTATACCAAAAAGGAAAAATGTTTGTCAAGCAAATAAATTTACAAAAACGATAATGTCTGCTAAATTTGTAATTAAGATATACATGTTTTTATAAATTTTACTAACCGCCAATTTTGTGCGTGTCTTTTGCGGCGAAGTTTTTATTCCAAAATTACCACGTCCGCTTCTTTGACGCCGAAATTCTTTGCCAGATATCTTTCCGTAAACCAGATGTCAATTTTATCATCGTGTTTTTTAGCCATCCGGTCTTCCACCGTGAAAATCTTGTCGCCGAAAATCCCGGGGATTTTTACCTTAGTGCCAAAAGCCAAAAAGTTGGCCGCTACTACGCCATCGTGAACATGGGAATTTGATGCCGTAATAAAGGGTGTGCTGTCGGTCTGGTCGGGTGTTGAAGAATAGCCGGTTAAAACGACTTTAGTTGTTTTTAGAGGCAAGGGTTCGTTCATCCCCATAAGCGAGTCTCCACTAACCATCATGGGTAAATTTTGTTTATTCTCCAGTTTATTGCTGATTAGAGCCAATATGTCGCTATAACCCCAAGTAGCGCTTGTCTCCCCAGATGTATTAAGCGCCAAAATCAGCATAACCAATGCTATTGTGGCTTTCTTAAGCCAAAAACCGTTAGGTTTTAGTATTGTACGCATTTTTAGGACAAACAAAAAATCCCCACTCTAGCAGAGATTCTTGTTGTACTCTGATGATACCCCTAACCCAGCAAATTTGTCAAGGATTTTTAAAACCCCATGGACTGCCCCGTGATAAGCCAAAATGCTGAACTTATCAGTTTTGGCAATAAAAAGAAGGCAACAAGCAGGGCCAAGATTAATCCAGAAAAACCCAAGTTCATAATACGAGACCAATAGCGCGGAAATAAATCAAAGAATACCTTAGAGCCGTCAAGGGGCGGAAACGGAATCATATTAAAAAACGCCAAAGCAATATTAATAACCGTAATTAGAGCTATGAGCGACAAAAAAATTGGCGGGATGATATTGCTCATTAAAATCTTGTCGGAAAAAAATCTCAAAAATAATCCGAATACCAAAGCGATAAATAAATTGCTGGAAGGGCCGGCGATAGCCACTTTTAACGAACCATATTTTTTATCTCTTAAATTATTGGGGTTATAAGGAACCGGTTTGGCATAACCGATGAAAATTCCCCCGGTAAATAACAAAAATAGAGGTAAAATGATAGTGCCGAATAAATCCATGTGAACCACGGGATTAAGGGTTAATCGACCTTCGTTTTTAGCCGTTGGGTCTCCTAAATAAAAAGCAGTCAAACCATGGGCGTATTCATGAAACACCGCGGAAATCACAATGATGACATACAAAAAGATAACTTGATTTAGCATGTGATTGTGTGTTAAAAATATAGAATTATGTCTAAAACATGCGCGATCTGCGGCAAGGGCCCGACTCTCATAACGCCGCGAAATAAACTTCGGGGTAAGTATAACCCAGCGGCCAAAAAAAGAAAATATCCCAATCTTCAATGGGTGAGTTTACCTGCCAGAAAAAGGATTTTGGCTTGCACTAAATGCATTAAAGCAATGGCCAAGCCTAAAAAGAGATAAAATCCTCACTTCCGCGGGACGTAGTATAATGGCAGTACGCGAGGCTGGGGGTCTTGCAGCCCGGGTCCGATTCCCGGCGTCCCGACCAACCAAACTTATAAAATGAACACTTATTTTTTGCAATTAAAAAATTGGTTAATAGATTTTATCCCAATAAATTTTTATCTTAGAGATATTTTGGATATTTTAATTGTTGCTTTCCTCGCTTACCTATTTATTGTCTTGATAAGAAGGACTAGGTCTTTTAGGATTATTTTGGGATTTCTATTTTTTATCGGGCTTTATTTAGTTTCTCTGCTGATGAATTTATCTCTAAGCGTGGCTATTTTCCAATATCTTTTAGGCAT
>Ga0210049_1003245_pt1 | contig 14742 bp, 12 predicted proteins | sample CryGeyCG2014_300_2_FD_183964 | JGI IMG/M metagenome (GOLD analysis project Ga0210049, IMG submission 183964) | Groundwater microbial communities from aquifer - Crystal Geyser CG06_land_8/20/14_3.00 (SPAdes) (version 2) | ecosystem: Environmental > Aquatic > Deep subsurface > Groundwater | place...
TCTCGTACGAACTAGTCGGAAGGACTGCCCCGCCTTGAGGGGATTGAGACTCCATATTAAAATCAGTTGGATTGTCTTTTATATGAGTCGGAAGGACTGCCCCGCCTTGAGGGGATTGAGACAAAGCCTTTTGCCGGATGAATGGGTAGCTCCCAATCGTCGGAAGGACTGCCCCGCCTTGAGGGGATTGAGACGCGAGTTCCCTCTGAAGAGACTCCACAAAACCCCATGTCGGAAGGACTGCCCCGCCTTGAGGGGATTGAGACGTATCCCATTCCGTAGTGCAGGAATGGTTTGTTGAGTCGGAAGGACTGCCCCGCCTTGAGGGGATTGAGACTCCTGCCCGACCCCACAATGCGACAGCCGGAAATGTCGGAAGGACTGCCCCGCCTTGAGGGGATTGAGACGACTGGTTTTCATGCTTCCCCCAATCTGCATCCGGATCAGGTCGGAAGGACTGCCCCGCCTTGAGGGGATTGAGACGTCTTGTTGGAGACCCCCCCGATGACATAGTCGGCGGGTCGGAAGGACTGCCCCGCCTTGAGGGGATTGAGACTGGTATCCATCTCTCTCTCCTTTTACCCCTCCGAAGAGTCGGAAGGACTGCCCCGCCTTGAGGGGATTGAGACCATCGCCGCCGACGTACCAACTCCGGTAGCTGTACCGTCGGAAGGACTGCCCCGCCTTGAGGGGATTGAGACAGACACCATGCCCTGCAAAGGCGCCTTAAAAGCAACGTCGGAAGGACTGCCCCGCCTTGAGGGGATTGAGACCATCGCGGGCGGGTGCGGCTTCCAGATGCTCTGTTGCGTCGGAAGGACTGCCCCGCTTTGAGGGGATTGAGACCTCAAAAGCGTTGCAAGCGCAGACACTTTTCCTCTTAGCCTTGACATCCATGGTTATGATGATATACATATGACGATATCACTTAGGAGATGCCAATGGGATCATCGAGGACTATAATAACGCTCCCGGAAGATGACAGACGCTGGCTGCTCAATTACAGCCGATCTCGGGGGATATCTATGGCTGAGGCCGTTCGTCAAGGGATACGGGGCCTCAAGGCCAGCGAGCCCCAAGATATATATTTATCGCTGCTCAAGCGAACACGCGGCCTATGGAGGAAAGGAGAAGCCCTCCAATATCAAAGAGAAGTGCGGTCTGAATGGGACGAACAATGATCAAACTGATTCTTGATTCGGTGATTTTGATAGATCACCTGAACAGCGTGAAGAAAGCCTCGGATTTTCTGGAAGCGCTTGATCCTGGAGAAACAGCCATTTCCGTCATTACCCGCGCCGAGGTTCTTTGCGGGGTAGATGATGCCGCCTTCGAAGATGTCAGTATGCTGCTGGATCAGTATATCTTGCTGAACCTCGACAAGACAGCGGCGGATACCGCTGCAAGGCTAAGGAAAGAGGAAGGCTGGAAACTGCCGGACGCATTTCAGGCGGCGTTAGCACAGTTGCATAATACCAAGCTATGCACTCGCAACACCAGTGATTTCAATCCCAAGAAGCACACCTTCGTGGAAGTCCCTTATACCCTTTGACACCTTCTCTTTCTGTCACGGCACCCCAGGACAGTACCCGGCCTCCAGCCCCTTTCTTTTTCAGGCTCGAAGACATAGCAATCCTCATATAACCGCGTCATTTTTTATCCACTGCGGTCACGGCCTTCCTTAACATCAGTCAATTGCAGAGCCGCTAGATCCTGCCATTCGCTCCAAACTTGACGCAGAAAAACTTCTGCCAAAGATGCCCCTGCTGGGCCGGTCGATAATATTTTGAAGATTTTCCCTTCGAGGCCGTATCTCCAATACAGACAGTGATCCTGTCAAATCGAACCTGAACGGCCAAGGCCAAAAAAGGAGGGAAGCCAATGACATCAGTCCCCGCAAAAATCATTGCATACCCAGGTCATACAGAATCCACCTCGGAATCCAAACCTTCTCTTAATCCACCCGGCATAGGGATATCCGCGCCTGCGCAGAAAGAAGCCATAACTCTGGAGGAGATCGCGGGCAACAGCGATCTTCAAGCCCAGATCGAGCTTCGACTTAAGAGCATGATATCAGAACTAGGCCTTCTCAAGGCAGAAAACCGCTGGCAGGAGATAATAGATCTCTTTCATCCTCTTGAAGATAAAGAGCCTGAGATTGTCAAGTTCTGCCTTGGACTTGATCTAAGAGGCGAAATCGCCTTTTGCCTGAGCCAGATAAAGAGGTTTGACGATGCGATCCGCCAGTATGAAATCTGCCTTTCCCAGGCGCCGGAAAGCTTTCGACTCCATTCAGCCCTGGGATTTACCTTCTATAGCTGTCTGCTGGCAGCAAAAAATCGAGAAATCCTACTGCCTTCGCAGGAAAAAAAGGCCCGCATACGTAAGGCGCATGACCATTTCTCGCGTGCTGAAGCACTCAAACCCGATGGGGTTACCACTTTTTACCGTCACGGGATGCTCTGCAAGGGGATAGAGGACGACTATAACAGCGCCGTTACACTGCTTCAAAAAGCGGTGGAAAACTGGCGCAAGTATAGTCCCGAGACAAAGAAAGAAAGGCATCAGGAGCATAAGAACTACGTCAAGGCGCTCTACGCGCTGGCCAGTTGCTCCATAAAGATGGACCATCCTTCAAGGGCCCTTACCCTCCTTGAAGCCTGTATCGAAGAGGATAAGGGCAAGGACTTCATTAAGCCCCATCATAAGGGCTTTGCCATGGGTAAGGTGCTCTTCCATCTTGGGAGGAATATTGAGGCGGTCAGAATATTGGAGGAAGCGGCCTCGCTTTCCAAGGATGACGATAATGACTTCATCCTGGAGCTTAGCGCAAGGGCCTCCCTTGCCCTGAAAGATCCAAAGAGGGCCTTTGCTGCTATTGAACGGATACCGCCCAACAAGAGAAGGCATTATGTCAGATGGACCGAGGCGGATTGCCTTTTCGCTCTTGGAAGAAAAGATCAGGCCCGCGCTGTTCTAAGGCGGAGTGCAGACAAGGACAGAAGGAGCAAGCACCGTTCCCTGATAAGACTGGCTAAAATGGCTTTTCTTGAGGGAAATTTTACTGAAGCCGCATCCTGCGCCTCAGAATCTGTGGAATTTCACCGGGAGACATACAGCACCCCCGATGCCGATGGCCTCTTCTGGCATGCAGCCTCATGCCTGCGATTGGGAGATGTCGGAACGGCTAAGGAGCTGACCGACGAGCTTGCCGCGTTTCGGCCGGGATTCCCGCACATTCAAAGGCTGAAAAAAGAGATCGAAAAAAAACATCAGGGCCTGACGTGATTCACACCTAGCGGCCTTGTCCGGGGCATGCATCTCCAAGTGCGATGAAAACTCCGTTTGCCGCCATATAACAAAGAGGAGGATAGGCTATGACGATCCCGCAGACCATAACAGGACAAAAGACGGACTTTGAGCTTCTCTTGAGGAGACTAAGGGAAGCCATTATCCGTAATGATCAGCCGGAAAGGGCCATAGCAATACTTAAGAGGAGGGAAACGCTCCTTCAGTTAAGCCCCGAGCAGTGCCTGGAATGGAGCAGGCTCGCACAGATGTCGGGTGAGATGGATATAGCTCTCGACTCTCTCGCCTACGTCAACGACAAGCAGCCTGATATGGATCAGGCCTGGATAGAGCACTGGGAACTTCTTAATCTGCTTGGAAAGGGGAAGGAAGCCGCAAGTTTAAGGGCCAGGGCTTTGACCTTGAGACCCGATTTGGCTGTGAGTTTGATCAGGCCTGTCGAAGGGCCTGAGCCGGAGGAACAAGACTTTGTTGTAGATGAGCCCTTCTTCCGCTCCAAAAGGGAGGAGGAGCTTATTCTCAGATACATGCAGGTATTTCAGGGCCGCGAGGACTGCTTCGCCAGACAGTGGGCGGATAAGCAGGCAAAGACCTCCGGCTACGTCCCCGTTAGAAAGCCTATAACGCCAACTGAAATAAGGGAGCACCTAAGCGGGCTCAAGACTTACGGGATATATCTTCTTCAAACAGACAGCAGGGTCAGGGTCGGGGTTCTCGATGCTGATCTGAAGATAGTGAAGGGCAAGGACACAAGCGGAACAATCATCGGCCAGGCAAGGCGGGAGAGGGATTATCTGCTTGAAAGGACAGTCGCCCTTGCAAGAGAAGACGGACTTGAGCCGATCGTGGAATTCAGCGGAGGGAAGGGTTATCATTTCTGGTTCGCTTTTGAGGAGCCTCAGGAAGCGGCCAGGGTAAGGGGTGCCCTCGGACGGATAGCGCAAAGGCTGAAGGGGGATCTTTCTTTTTTCCAACTCGAGGTTTTCCCCAAGCAGGATAAACTGGCAGGAAAAGGATTCGGAAATCTCGTAAAGCTCCCCTTGGGAATACACAGAGCAGCCGGAAAGCCGTCATATTTCCTTCCAAGAGTTGAAGGCGACATCTGGCAGCAGCTTGAGTCATTAAAGGGCCTTAAATACTCGACCCTATGCGCCGGCCCTGCCCGTGATACCGCGTCAAAAGTACTGCTTCACCCCAGACAATCCGAGTGGCTTGCGCCGTTTGCGGAGTTGAAGCTCTTGATAGAAAAATGCCCGGCCCTGGGCCGCATCATTATGGCCTGCCGCAACTCAAAGAGCCTGGGGGTAAGGGAAGAAAAGATCCTCTTCTCCACGATCGGCTTCCTTAAGCGCGGGAAAACACTGATGCACGCTCTTATGCAGAATATCCCCGAATACAACCCGCACCTTGTTGACTACAGGCTTTCAATGCAGCGGGGAACCCCTCTTGGCTGCAGAAAGATCCATTCGCTGCTTAACCTTTCAATGGATTTCTGTGATTTTGTCAACCCTGCCCCCTACCCTCATCCGCTGCTGCACTTCCCTGAATGGAGCGCGGATCAGGGACAGGGAAGGGCCGAAAGGGTGTCAAATCTCCAGGGAGCCCTGGATCAGCTCAGGCAGTGCATAAGCACGGTTATCCGCTTCCTGCCTGATGGGAAGCAATCAGCCTTCTCACAAGAAAACCCAGGAGACCGGGCCGAAGAAAAACTCCAGGAAACCATCTCAAATCAGATAAGTTAAGAGAATAGATATGCAGAGAGTTTACGTACTTGATTCAGGAAGTTACCTCAGAAAATCAGGCGACAACCTTGCCCTGGTAAGAGACGGCTCCGTGGTTGAGGAGATAAATATAAAAGGAATAACCCAGCTCATCCTCATGGGCTATACCTCCATAAGCGGGGCGGTCCTCAGAGTTCTCATGGAAAACAGGATCGAGACGGTGCTCCTTAATCCAAGGGGACGTTTTCAGGGCAGGCTCTCGGTTGACGAGCACAAGCATGTGACAAGAAGGAAAAATCAGTATATCAAATTGAGCGATCCAAAATTTGTTCTAAACACAGCGAGGTCTCTTATCCAGGGAAAAATGCGAACTCTGTCAAGATTTCTGGCCCTGAGAGGCACACAGTTTGGAATAGACTCGCTCTTTTCCAGGGCGGCCGCCATAAAGGCCATGGAAAGGGCACTATTTGATCCGCACATGGATATTGACGCCCTGAGGGGTCTGGAGGGAAATGCGACAAAGATATACTTCGATGGATTCCATCTCATGCTCAGAAACCCGGCCTTCTCATTCAAAGGCCGCAACAGGCGCCCTCCGCTTGACCCTGTAAACGCGCTTCTTTCCTTTGTCTATACATTGCTTACTGGAGAGGTTCTTACAGCCATCAAGATAGCGGGGCTTGATCCATACCTCGGGGCCCTCCATGTGGAAGACTACGGACGCCCATCGCTTGCATGTGATCTCGTTGAAGAGTGGAGGGTTTTTCTGGGGGACAGGCTGGTCCTCGGCCTTTTGAACAGAAAGGCCATGTCGAATGAAGATTTTGTCTTCAGGATTGTTAAGGATCATGATTTCATTGATGAAGATGATCTCAAGAAGAAAAGGCCCGTTGAAATGAAACCTCTTGCCTGCCGGGCCTTCCTTGACGCTTATGAAAAATGGATGTCTCAGAGGGTAAGTTACCCTGAAACCGGTTTGAAGATAAGCTACCGGAGCGCGATTCTTGAGCAGATCAGGAAGTTCGAAAAGTACATCGAGGGCGAGGAGGATATCTACAATCCTTTCCCCTGGTCTCAGATAAATTGAGGAACCATGTTTTACCTGGTGTGCTTTGATATCGTTGATGATTCAAGCAGACAGAAGGTTGCCAAGGCCCTGAAGGGCTATGGCACTAGAGTTCAGAAATCGGTTTTCGAGTGCCCCGAGCTGACGGAAAAACAGTTCCTGAAACTGAAGGAAAAAATGGAAGGTCTAATTGATTCCGGCGAAGACAGCGTCCGGTATTATCGTCTTTGCGGCCAGTGCCTGCCACAGTGCGAATTATCAGGATTCGGAGAAAGGCCCCAAAAAAGGAATTACAAGGTACTTTGATACCTTGCTCGTTCCTATATCGCGATTCAGAAAAGTCTTCCGTGTGATTCTTCCCCCACCGTTCATGACGGCAATACGTTTTCACCCCAGAGCATGAAAATCCTCCTCCGGCTCTGCACTCTGCGAGGTCGAGGATTTCCCTCCCCCCGCGCGGGGGAGGGTCGGGGTGGGGGTGTATTTTCACGGTAAATTAAGATTGCAAGATCAATCACTCCCTTGATATAGTTTCTTCTGTATCAGCTTAATAATTGGGGGATGGCTTTACGCAGACCAGAGATCAGCTTCTGTAGGTGCGCCTGCAGGCGCAGCAGGGCGCACGGTTCCCATGCGGCTGAAGCCGCACCTACCCCCGATTTTTGAGTATATACGTTTCTCTTGTGATATGACACTAATAATGGGGAGGGGTTGAATATTAACAACAAATCTCCATACGAACGCCTTCGATCATCTCTTTGGTGTGAGCCCAAGCGCCCGGCTGCAAACCCATTGCTGGCACTTGGCGCTTCGATTAAGACCTTGCCTTTGAGTTACTGGGAGCCGGCCATGTTGTTTGCCGGGGCAAAAGACCTTGAATTGAGAAAGATCACGGGCTTTTTTCCCGCAACCATGAAGGGCAAGAAATCCACTCACCCGATCTTTTCTCTTAAGTCTCTGGGTAATTTCGGCATTCAGGTGTGCCCCTGCACATCCAGACGGCATAAAGGCCGTTTCATAAAAAAGAGCTGTAACCTCGAAGTTACAAACAACACTACCGATCGCGACTCTTATCTGCTTGAGGAATATAGCTTTCCCATCTCTGTTCAAACCCCCATGGAGTCCAGGCTGCGGTTCCTGGGCATAGTCCCTGAACGATGTCTGGGGACTATCAAATGATGGTGGATTCCCTCAGAAAGTGGCTTTCTGGCCCGGAGTGTTATAAAACCTTGATGCAGTGTGCCGCGACTGTTCGCAGAAGGGCAAAGGCACTGGGATTCTCCGCAAGACTATTTCCATTTGAAAGCGACGAGGAACTGGTCAATGAGCTGTGGGCATTTCTGGCCTCGATTGACGGAAGGCAGGAAGCTGAGCTTGCCGCGGCAGCAGCGGAAGGCAGCTTCTCGCGCCTGGGCTTTCTTGCCGCCAATGGGTTCATCAGCAGGCTCATTGACAAACAGAGGACCGGCGGCCAAAGCGCGTGGCATGCCTATTATCGGCATGTGCGCCAAGTTCTTTCAGCATCTAAAGAAATAAGCTATAAGTCTATTAAATCAGGGGCATATTACTCCTTGTCCGAGGAAATGGATCTTTCTATAGAGCCGTGGAGCGACAGGGATTATTTGCGCTGGCCCCCTCCTCCAGTTACTCTTGATAATCCGAAAAAGAGTAGAGAGATTTTGGAGCTTGCCCTTCATTTCTATGATGATGCAGTCAAGAGATCAGGGATACATCAGTGGGTGCCGATAAGGGAGCTGGTTTCATATATTGTTGCCCGATTCCCGGAGCTGCACCGAGGTGGAGAATCCCAAGAGCAGCAAATGAACGGGGAAGAAACCGAAGGGCGAGAAAAACTCCAGGCTGAATCGCCTGCCCCTGAACATCTGATAACCAGGATGGACGTAAAAACCCTTGCAGCCAGCTTCGCCCATAAGCTTGATTCCAGAAAGAGGAAGATCTTTTACCTTCATTACGGAAGGAACATATCCGGTAAGGAGTTGGCACAGGCCATTGGATATAAAGGAGAAAGCGGTATTTCCTATCAGATATCCAAGATAAAGCATTCGCTGCGGGAATTTTGCATGATGTGGCCGGGACTTTCGCCTGAAGACCTAAATGACGCGCTTTTTGATGAGTTCATTACACATCTTCTTGATTTTTGCAGATCAGAGGGCTGATGCCGTTATTATTAGATGAAGTGAAAGATTTTGCAGCCGCCTCTTGGCGTGGATATATGGTTATGAATGACGGATATGTGGTATAATGCATTTTAACGATTGTAACTCCGATTTTTCAGACTGAAATAATCGCTGCGGGAAGCAGTAATCGCATATTGCCCCTATTGCGGAAACAATATGGTTCTGGGAATTGGAGGAAGCTAAAGGGTAATGCCACCGTCCGCTTGGCTGATGGAACACTCCGATTAGCCGAATTGCACTGGTTTGAAGCTCACGGCATCGGGAAAAGGAAAATTAGAATAAAGCAGTTTTTGGATTAAGCCATGATCAATAAATGTAATAAAGTATCAACACGGTTTGCAGTATGTGTGGACACAGATGACCCTGATTTACTAACCGCTGGCATGGGCTACCAAGTTTTACCTGATGATAATGCCGAAAAATCAGATTATTTACGGGTCATTGATAATGAGGGCGAAAGTTACTTACATCCAGCCAGGTATTTTGTTCTTGTGGATTTTCCACACCCGATTCAAAAGGTTATATTGCGAACAAACGTTCCGGTTATGCGAAGCGTTGCTTCAGAACTCATCGCATAGGCTGACAGCCGTGAAACTTTTTATAAATCTCGCCAACCAGGCACTCCAGCCGACCGGCGGGAAAAGCGTCCGCCGGGCCGCTGAGCTTTTGAGTCAGTCGCCATTTTTTACGCCTGGAGGCTACGAGATAAGAGATGTTTCTATCGGAGGACTCGAATGGAAGATAAACTAGAGATCCTTCAAAAAAAGATCGCCTTTCAATCAGCCATTTGTCTGCGCACCTGCCCGCCTGACTCCATGATTTTTGACTCTGATCCCGAGCCAAAAGTCAAGAGGCACATAAACACCTGCCCCCTGTGCCTGGAACGACTGGAGTCGGCTGGAGAAGCGGCCGCATGGAAGATTATTGGCTCTGCCCTCAAAGCCCCTGCGCCTGTCTCTGTGGAAAAAGTCTTACCCGGAGAAATAAGGCGCGTAGCAGGCCGGATGGCTGGATGGGGCCGCCTGCCTGCCGGGCCGGGGCGTGCAGCGCAGGCAGGGGAGCTAAAGTATTTCAATCCACCAGCGGTGCTTGTCCTTTACGAGCTTGATAAGAACTATTTTCGAGTGATGCAGACTCATGACGATCCAATACTTATGGGGCCTGATGACGTTTTCCTCGGAGATGGGCTTGGGTTTGCGGAGCCTTGGAATACCTACCCTCTGCGCTCGGATGAATTTGGGGATTTGTATGGCACTTTAGGAGCAGATCTTCTCAATGAAGCAATAAAGGCGGAAAAATCGAAATTCAAGGAGATAGATCCCCATTCTGTTTTATTCGCCTTTCGCACACTTGAGCTTGAAACGGGATCCTTCATGGCAGCTCGATCTGTAAGCCGCCTCATAAATCACCTTGAAACGGAAAATAAAGGCGTGGTACTGCCTTTCAGTACCCCAAAAGAGCTTGGAAGCTTCATGGCAAGGACAAGGCCCGAAGTCGTCCTCTCCCAGCAGGGTAAAAACGTCTATGAGATAATTGCGAGGACGGATTTTCCGGAATTGCACATGGCCCTGGCAGCGGAAAGTGAGCCTGGCTGGAGGGTTGCCATCTTTATCGTTTCCAGGGATATCGGTTTGGATGTAATCGCCGCATTTTACAAGATTACCCTTATGCAGCCGACCCCTGACGGACTGCTCGTTACGGGCAGGATGAGGAAAGCGGATTACAGTCCAAACGAGGTATGGGGATGGTGGGCATCAAAGGAAGGCATATATTCGCAGGCCTCCCAGTGCGCAATAGACCCGGAAAGCGGTATCTTTCGCGTTGTTTTCCCCGGTATCGGAGAGGACATTATCTCAAAGGGGAAGGCCACGCTTCTCTTCATAAGCGATGGAAGACTATAATTGGGATATTGAAGAGCATCTCACCTACCGCCGGATCTGGGGCTGCGGAGAGCGTCTGCCGAACCTGCTCAGGCCCCACTCCCGCATCTGGCCCAATGACCCCCTGAAGATAAAAGATTATTGCGATCAGCTCCTTGAGGGCACCGACGAACAATTCAGATTACTTACCCTGTCCTGCTGCGCCGCCAGCGCGCTTCTGAGCGCTAGACCTTACAGGGAAAAGGCTTTTCAATGGCTGAGAACAAAAACTCTGCCTGGAGACATCGGGCTTCCCTTCAAGTCTTGGCGCGGTATTTCGTCATGGAGATGGATTAGGGTTCATATTCCTCTTCTAAGCCCTCACACAGGCAAGGGGGTTATAATTGATGTAATGCTTGGGATGGGAGATGGGGAAGTTTCTCCACCCTGGACGACATGGGTTGAAGAAGTCCTGGATGAAACAGCCAGGGAGGCCATAGCCCGGGTAGCGGAAAGGGTGAGCCAGGAGCAAACAGACCTTAAACTCTTTTTCTGGCCTATTATGGGCCTGCATGAGAGGACTTTCATCACAGGTAAATCTCTTGCCCTGTCCGTTTATCTGGGTTGGAAGAGCCTCGCAGCCGGGTTGACCGCACCACCTCTTGCAGCTACAGGAGCTATTTCCAGAGAGGACTCCCTGGACGTCGTGGAGGGGATTACTGAAAAGGCTATTGCCGCATCAAGGCATGGTCTTAGAGGTTTCCTCTACCCGAAAGGCTGTTCCATTGATGCCCACGAAAACCTTTCCATAGAACTTATCCCTGTTGAAGACCTATCTGAAGCTGAGGCTCTCTGGAGATTCTATAGCCCCGGCACGGTTGCCTCCGTGATTCATGCAACCAATCGCTCTGCCCCCCTCCACTCTCGCCTCATCTATCTCACGGACATACCTATTGGTCTTCTGAAATGGCTCCAAAAGAATAAGTTATGCCTTGAAGATATGATGCGGGAAGGTTTGACAGATGAAGGCACAGCGGAGAATTTTGTAACAAGACTTGAGCAGATTCTGGTAGATCTCCGCTGCCCCCTCGAATCAATAGAGTTTCTTCTATCCTCGATCTCTCCTGAAATGATTGAGGACGTAGGCTCACGAAGGCCCGATATCGCTTTCCGGGCCTGCGAGGCCGGGGTTGTCTGTTTCAACCACCTAGGCAATTCAAGAGAGGCAGAAAAATGGTCGGGGAGGGCAACTTCCCTTATCCCCCTTATCGCCCCGATGCAAGGAGCGGAAGCAAAAATCTTTCTCCTTCAAAACCTGGGCATCGTGCAGGCGCACAACCGTTTTCTGTTTGATCCTCTCGTAGAACAAAGACTTTCAAATGAACTCGTCGAATGCCTCAAACACATGGAGAAAGAACTTCTATACCGCCGCATGACAACTCCTAATGCGGTTTCGCACGACCTTGGCGCCTTTTACGGCACAATATCCCAGAACTATGGATTCTGCGGACCCGCTTACATTTATTCTTTTGAAGGAACCATTGAAAAGGCAATGAATGCATTCGGTGGCGGCTCAGTTTCTGGAACGGCCCATAATGACTGGCAAAGACAGCATTCCTACAGGGTCTATGCCTACCTGGATGCCGGCAGATATGACGAGGCCGAGCGGGCACTGGCCGAGTACCTTAATTGCGGCGCTATCCATCAATATCAGCCTGATAATAATTCATTCCGCCATGCGGCACTTATGAGATTTCTTGCCCAGACCCGGCATTCGTCCCACGAGTATTTCAAATGGGCATCACGTAGGTTGGCTTCTGTTCCCGGCCGGCATCCATGGCAGTTATGGCTCTACAATCTGGGATGCTTGAAAGAAGCTGATGAAAACCTCATGCGAGCGGCTTGGACAAGATCAGCGTCCATCTGCCTAAACCAGGGCGGCGAGACACTCAAGGTCATGGCTCTTCTTCCCCTCTCCGCCCTCTATTCAAACGGCCTGGCAGGAGCCGATTACTTGGAACCAAGAGTCGAAGGGATTTTAAAGACCATTGAAACCGGAGTACTGAATAGCCGGCATTTTAATTTATTGCTCAGTGCACGCAACTGGGAGGATTCGCTCCATATCACGGCTGAAAAGGCACCAACACTTTTCCCCTTCAGCTACCGTTAAGATTCCTATTCAGACAATGCGCCTTCCTTTCGCCGATTATGACTGCAGCGTAAACGCTCATGACAAAAGAATTTTGTCGCCCCCGCTAATGAAAATTTTCCTCCGGCTCTACACTTTGCGAGGTCAAGGATTTCCCTCCCCCCGTGCGGGGGAGGGTCGGGGTGGGGGGTGTATTTTCACGGTAAATATTATCTGCGTCATGTCCTTCCAAGGAATTCGATAAGACGCCTGTCCCTCTTCGATAAATCTTTCATAATGATCTCAGGGGCCTTCGGGCCGCAGTTAAAAAGGAGATCAAACACGGAGAGATTGCGAAAGAACCCCCCGGCCCAGAGCTGGGGATAGGGAACGGGCCGCCTTGTGAAAAAGACAAGCTCTATGCCTGACTGCCTGAAGGCCTCTTTATCAAGGAACTTTCTTGCGCTTGACTGGGCAAGAAAATATGACGCACCGCATGACCTTGCAATCTCAACAGACACCAGCGGCTCCTTCGCATCCACTTCCATTTCCGATAGAAGCCGCAGTTGTGCCTTTATACCCAGGCATCCGAAAAGATATCGGATAATCTTTAGGTTTAACTCACAAAGCCTTTCGTGACATTCTGAATAGAGCGCCTCAAGGAATGGCAGATGGTCTTTAAAAAAGGGGGCGTTGCCATAAGCTGCCTCAAGGCCTTCGATATGCTTGCGCCTCCATCCTCTTTCATCACATATCCTGACATCGGAGATGGTCTGAAGCCCCAGTCCCTTCTTCCACACAGGCACCTTAAGCCAGAGCATCCCTTCCGAGTTCTTGAACCGGTTGCGGGTGATCCAGGTAGATTTGAGCGGGAGTTGGACCCTGTCCATTATGACGACGGTATCGGCAAGGAATGCCTTCAGGAAAAAGCCAGGGTATGGAGCAAAATAGGGTTGCTGCGCAGCTACGATCATCTACTTTTGGCCTTCATGAACCGCATAATTTGATGATTGCTCTTGAGGTATATTCCGCCGTGTCCGCCGCTCCGTCCAGAGGCAGGAAGGAGAGGACATTGCTGGAAAAAAGGCATATAGCCGAGGCGGAAAACTCCTCATCTGGAAGGTAAAAGACATATCTGAGGCATACCTTGGGAAGAGGGTAAAGCAAAATGGAAAAATCCCCGGAAGCGCCTCTTTCCTCCACTCTTCCTCTGAACTTCAAGGCTATCTGTTCCGAACGGCCTTTAAACCTTTCCACATAGGGCACAAGAATCCTTTCAACATTGGCGGCAAAGGCCCCATGATACGGCATGCTGTTTGGAAGATCCTTGAATGACTTGAAAGGCTCCTCTATCAGAGGATCAACGTCAGCGCACGCCGCATATAGAGAAACCACCACAGCTTCGGGGTCATCAGCGGAAGTCCCGTCGGCACTCAGGGCACCGGGAGATATGAGGTATCTCTTCCCAAACGCCCATAAGCCAACGCCTGAGTCGCCCTCTTCCCCGCCGAGCTTTTTCGCAACCCCTCTATTGCTGTTTTCCGCAAACGCCTTTCTTAAGTTATCCTCTATAAGCCTTCCATAACCCATCTTAATAGTACTACCCCCCTATTCATTTCAGACTAACGGCCACGCCCGGGCAGGGCACAACGAAGGATGAAAATGCCGCATGTCATTCCGGACTTGATCCGGAATCCAGGTATAAAAGCTCGGATACCGGCCTCCGCCGGTATGACGATGCATTTTCATATAAACGGCCATGTCCTGATGGAGCGCAACAAAGGATGCAAATCACCCCCACCCCTCCCTCCCCCGTCGAGGGGGAGGGAATAATGCCGCCGCATCCAGACATTTCGACTCCTTGTGCCCCCGCCGGCATATCAACAGTATAGTCCAAGTGGTCTATACTCTCAATACATCAACATAGGCCCCCCTTTACAGGTTGTAAAAATTTATGACATGAGAGAATTCATTCCCGGGATTGCTCTGAGTACCATGCCAATATAACTAATTAATATTAAATTGCTTTTATTATTGAGGCCATCGAGATAAGTGCGGTAAGGAGTTTGCTATAGTTATATAGGTAGTGTCCATCCGGAAATGAGATAGTTTCGTCGAGTTCAAGGCGGGCGATAATTTTAACCACAGGAATACATTGACGTATTTCGAGGATTAAAATTTGAGCCCAACGCCTAAATCGGTAAAAATAGCCATTTCCGGCTGGACACTAGGTAAATCACCCGGAGTACTCCTTGCAATCGGCCCTCCAAATCGGTTTGCATTAAAGGCGCCTGTTTTGTTAAGATTTGTCCAAGGAGGTATTGGGTCTCATTAATAATTTTTAAACTTATTAATCTGCCGTGCCGCGGTTTGCCGCCGGCCGGCAAGAGAAAAAATGGAGGAACTGAGATGCTGGTAAGAAATTGGATGAGCAGGGCCGTAATAACTGCCGACGTAAATG